>Ga0181597_10000136_pt1 | contig 74570 bp, 74 predicted proteins | sample 041ome_5_FD_148647 | JGI IMG/M metagenome (GOLD analysis project Ga0181597, IMG submission 148647) | Coastal salt marsh microbial communities from the Groves Creek Marsh, Skidaway Island, Georgia - 041403US metaG (spades assembly) | ecosystem: Environmental > Aquatic > Marine > Intertidal zone... | reverse complement strand
ATGCAGGAATAGTTTTACAAGCCTATTTACCTGAAGCACATTCTGCATTTGATGATTTACTAAGTTGGTCAAAAAAACGTTATGAGGCATATGGTTCAAAAATCAAAATCAGATTAGTCAAAGGTGCCAACTTAGCAATGGAGCGAACAGAAGCAGAACTACATGGTTGGAATCCAGCTCCATATAATACAAAAGCAGAGGTTGACGCAAGCTATTCAAGACTTATCAACATTGCATTATCTAAAGAAAATGAAGACTCTTTGGTTATCGGAGTTGCTAGTCATAATTTATTTCATATTGCATTCGCACAACAGCTTGCTGAGCTCAGAGAAGTTACAAGCATGGTTGAGATAGAAATGCTTGAGGGAATGGCTAACGCAGAAGCAATGGCGGTCAAACAGAAATTTGGATCAGTACTTTTGTACTCCCCAATCACCTTAAGAAAAGACTTTCCTGCAGCAGTAGCTTATTTGGTGAGAAGGTTAGATGAGAATACTTCTGAAGAAAATTATTTGAGAGCATCTTTTACTATTGATATAAACAATAAAGAATTTAACCAGCAAGCAAAGCGATTTTTAGACTCTGTGCACATGTCACATGTCGTAAGTCTTGAGTCTAAGAGAAGAACCTCTACAGCACCAGAAAAAGAAGAACTTTATGGTAACAACTCTTTTGCTAACCAAGCAGATGAAGATATAACAAGTAAAAAATTTGTTGATGCTGTTGTTAACAAGTTATATATGTTTGGTAAAAGCCTCATTCCAGTAGTAGTTGGCGGCAAAGAAGAACTCAACCTTGAAAGAGTAACAGTTGGTGAACCAGGTGAGGGAAACAAACCTTTTTATTCTCACAATGTTGCAAATTTAGAAACTGTTGAGGATGCAGTGAGGATTGCAAAATTTGAGCAAAAAAATTGGTCTGAAACAAAACCACAAAAAATTTATGAGATATTTGGCAATGTTGCAAAAAATATGGAAAACGATAGATCAAGAATTATTGCAGCAATGATAAGAGATTCTGGAAAAACTATAGAAGAAGCAAATATAGAAGTATCAGAGGCAATTGATTTTGCAAGATTGTATGGCCTGACAGCACTAAATCCTAGTGAAGGTTCACAACCATGTGGCCTTGTTGTAGTTGCGTCACCATGGAATTTTCCATATGCAATTCCAGCAGGCGGAATAATTGCAGCACTTGTATCTGGTAATACCGTTATATTTAAACCAGCTCCAGAGGTTGTACTGGTTGGATGGGAGTTAGTAAATCAGCTATGGAAATCAGGCGTACCAAAACAGGCCCTTCACTTTGTTCCAACACTTGACAATGAAGTTGGTCAAAAACTAGTGTCGCACCAAGATGTTGACAAAGTTGTTTTAACTGGAGCTCATGAAACAGCTGTAAAGTTTAAAAGTTGGAGACCAGATTTAGATTTAGTAGCGGAGACAAGCGGAAAGAACTCAATAGTTGTAACAAATAGTTCAGATATTGATCTGGCAGTTTACGATATTGTTAAGTCTGCTTTTGGTCATGCAGGTCAAAAGTGTTCTGCGGGAAGTCTCGCAATTGTAGAGAAAGAGACATACAATAATCCTTTATTTTTTAAACAATTAGTTGATGCAACAAATTCGCTCTCGGTGGGTAATCCTACAGATTTAGGAAATTCCGTGGGACCAATAATAAAAAATCCAGACGAAAAACTTCTAAGAGCACTTACGGAGCTTGAAGAAGGAGAAGAATGGTTGGTGAAGCCAGAAGTGCTAAGTAATAGTAATTGCTGGACACCTGGTATAAAAATTAATGTAAAACCTAACTCATGGACTCATATGAATGAGTGGTTTGGTCCAGTCCTAGGAATAATGCAAGCACCAAATCTTAAAAAAGCAATTGAATGGCAAAACGCAACTGAGTATGGCTTAACAGCGGGTCTTCATTCCCTATCTACAAAAGAGTGTAATTATTGGTTAAAAAATGTAGAAGCTGGAAATTTATATATCAACAGGCCAATAACAGGTGCAATAGTAAAAAGACAACCCTTTGGTGGATGGAAAAAGAGCAGTTTTGGTCCAACTGTAAAAGCTGGATCAAGTTTTTATCCAAGAATTTTTAGGAGATATGACGAGGTAAAAAATTACGACATGTTGGTAAGCAACTTAGAAGAACTTTGGAATATTAAATCAAGAAAAATTAAAAATGATGATCTGCAATCTGAACATAATTATTCAGTTTTATACCCTCACAAAAAAGTTCTAATAGTTCAAGATGGGCAGTCTGATTCGGAATTTAAAAAATATTCAGATTCAATTAAAAAAATATTTGGAATGACTATTCATGAAATAGAGTTTTCAAAACTGGAAGAAAATGACTCTATTGATAAATATTCACTAGTTCGCTGGTTAAGCAAAGAAGTAATTCCTGAATGGATTTATGAATATAATTTTTCTGTAGATGCCAACCATATTGTGCAAAACCCTCATAGAGAGCTTTTTTCTTGGGTAAGAGAACAAAGCATTTCTATAACTAACCATAGATACGGAAACATAGGATTTAGCCCTGTATCTGTTGAATAAATTAAAAATTTACCAAAATTAATACATGCACTGATTTAATTCTGTAGAATTGCCATGTAATTTAAGAAAGTTAAATTGCAATACAAGTAAATAATGGGAGCTTATGGAAGGTAGGTTAACTTATGAAATCATTCTTTGCATCAACAGATAAAGAAAATGCTAAACAAGCTGGTTATCTATTCCTAATTGTTAATTTTTTAGGATTTGTAACTACAGGAATTATGGGGATGGAAGCCCCTCCAGGTGAAAAATTAGTTGGCTTTTTGTGGGGTTTAAGTTTAGCAGGCGTTATTCTCGGCATGAAACCACTACTTGGTGACAATGTTCCAGAAAACTGGAGAGATGGCACAATCTTTTTTGCTGCAGCGATTTTCACTGCCAACACTTTACTACTAGGAAGCGAAGGAAATGAATTTGCTCCATTTTTCTTCTTTATATGTCTAAATATGGTTGCTCTATATGCAGTTTCAGAGGGTGTTATTGGTAATATTTATCGTTACAGTCTTTTAGTCGGAGGAATAATTGGAATGGTAATCTCAGGTGCTGAAGCATTTTTTGACTATGAAGTACCCGAAGCATTAATGCCAATAGGATTAGTTATTTGGTTAGCTTTTATTTTAGGTTTAGGTGTTGGGCCTATCCTTGCATGGAATAAAAAAGAATAACCAATGTATGTAAGACTTGGATTAGCAACTCCAAAAGAAGGAATGACAGAGGAAGCTCTTCATTATTTTAGAGATGTAGCAATTCCAGTATACGATCAAGTAAGTGGCCTTCTTGGAGCTGCAGCGTGCATAAATAATGCTGGCCAACTTATGGCTTGGACTACATGGGTAAATAATGAAGCAAAAGAAGCTGCAATGTCAGAGTTTCAGCAAAACCTTGCAGGGTTAGGTGAATTTTTATCTGAACCCCCAACAATACTCGAAGGCCCAATGGTTGCAGGGCAACAATACATCATGGTTCCAAAAGATGGTGAAGACTCATTTTTTGCAAGATTCGTACTAGGTGGCGGAACTCAAGAAGGTAAAACTTATGATGATGTTGCAGAGTTTATGACAAATACTGTTTATCCGGCATATGAAAATGTGGATGGTATATTTGCTACTGCTGCATGCAAAGTTGATGACAACAGTGGTTTTAGTTTCAATTTTTGGACTAGTCATGATGCTGCACATGCAGCATCTGATGTAATTGCAGATGTTGTAAAAGATGCAGTTACAAATTTAATAAAAGAATCTCCAAAGGAGCTAACTGGGGAGTGTAATGTATGGAAGAATTATATTGACTTTCCAGTGGGAAAGATATAGAAAGGAAAATATGATTACAGCAAGTGAATCAAGACTAGGTTCAACAATGTCAAAAGTGTTTGTTGTTACGATAATACTATCGTTTGGCATACAGGCATTTTTAATTCCGGCAGATCAAGTTGGATATAACGAAACATGGGGACCAGCATTGTCAATCTTAAACTTTGTTTTAAGCTTCGCTTTTTTGTTTGTTCTTTATATTGGAACAAAATTATTTGGTGGAGACGAAAATGCATATGTTAATGTAACCGGAACAATGGCTTTTGTTGCACACGTTGTTAATACAATGCCAGCGTTTGGTGCTATTGGACAAGAAAATTCAATAGGTGAAACATTTTTAACAACCAACCAGGTTATTGATGCTACAAGTGCAGCAACTTCTGCATGGGGAGTCTTTATAGGAATATTTGGGGTTGCTGTTTTAAGAAGTACAAAAGTTAATCTAATCCCAACTTATGCAAACTATGCAGGATGGGGAGGAGCTACTCTGATAATAGTAAGTACACTTGGTTTTGCATATGGAGTTCTTCCAGAAGTTGTAGGGTTCATCACACTTGTTTTGGGAGGCTTAGTTCTTTATCCATTATTTATTTTTGGATTAGGAAAAGCAATGGAGACTGCCCCAACAAAATAGGGGCCAACAAAACTCAAGAAAGGTAGTTATGTACTTTAGAATAACTTTGCCAGCCTTACAGGATGGTAAAAAAGATGAAGCCATATCTTTCGTTAAAGAAAAAGTGATGCCAGGGTTTGATGACACACCAGGATTACTAACAATGATGGCAGCCATTACAGGGGAGACTTCTGGTATAAACTTGTCTGCTTACGAAAGTAAAGCAGCTGCAGAAGCTGCAGAAGAAAAAATACAAAGCGTATTATCTGAAGCAGCAAGCATGTTCTCTGCACCTCCGGTGATTTATCAGGGAGATGCAGTATATGGTAAGGTTTATCAGACTATGGCCAAAGAGAGTGCAAGGCCAAGCTACTTAAGGCTGGTTGTTGGTGTTGCGAAAGACACAGATGCAGTCTTAAGCTTCCTCAAAGAAAAAGTAGAACCAATTTATGAAGAGTCAAAAGGACTTCAGGTAACAGGGGCTATTTTTGATGGAAGCAGTGCAATTAGCTGGAACTTCTGGGATTCCGAAGAAGACATGAACGCAGCTGTTGAAAAACTGCAAGCAGCATTAGACAGTGAATCAGAGTCTGAACTGTTTGATGGAACCACAATAGCTTATATGGGACCTGTGTATGCAGGTAAGCTGTTTATTGATTTTAATGAAGGAGATTCTCCTATATAAATCTTTGTGAATAGATAACGCATAGAAAAAAAGGGATTTTTTTAAAATCCCTTTTTTTTATATTGAAAATATTTAGCATATTTCTATGTTTAGAAAAATAACGCCAACAAAAGTGATTCTAATTTTGCTGCTTTTGTACATACTTTTTTCTGAAGATGACACAGCAAGAAGATTTAAACAACTTCCTGAACTATTGTTAAATTATTTTTAAAATGAATTTATGAATCTTAAAGACTTCACGGGTGTCGAATATATAAATCTAATTACATACAAAAAAGATAAAACCCCTATTACAACTCCAGTATGGGTTGCTGACTTTTCTAATTCATTAGTTATAACAACAAGTCTGAATGCAGGAAAAGTTAAGAGGGTTAGAAACAATGGTCAAGCAACAATATATATTACTAACCAAAGCGGTTCTAAAAAGCTATCGGAAAGCATAGATTTAAAAGCATCACTCATAGAGGATTTAGATCTAAAAAAGCAGGCTGCAGATGTAATTAGAAAAAAATATGGCATGATGGCAAAAATGATTATGAAAGGACCCGATGAAAATAGGGCAATTATCAGATTAGAAGAAAAGGGAGGTGAAAAATGATGTGTCCTGAATGTGGATGTGAAGACGAAAGTTAATTTAAATTATCTTTATGCCATTTTATGACGTGATCAAACCTCTGCTTTCTGTGATTTGGGGTTCCAGATCTAGAAAGTTCGTGACTTTCACCCGGAAATCTTAGCATTGCTGTTTTCACACCCCTTCTTTTAAGGTTAGAAAATAACTGCTCCGCTTGTTCTATTGGACACCTGTAGTCTTCCTGTGAGTGAAGAATGAGGGTAGGAGTCTTAATATTTGACGCATAAGTAATAGGACTTTTCTTTCTATATAAATTTATATTTTTATCCATATCATCAAGCAAATACATCTCAGGAAAACCTATTCCAATATCAGACGTTCCAACCATAGTTTCCCAATTTAGAAGTGCTCTTTCAACAATTGCAGATTTAAACATATTTGGATGATGACTAATTATCCAAGAGGTCATAAAACCACCATATGAACCACCCATAATTCCGTCATTTTTATTTGTAATACCCATTATTTTTTTCATGCTTTTAAACGAAGTAAGCACATCGTGCATATCTGTTACACCCCACTTATTACCACAAACGTCTCTTAAGAAATCATGACCCCTTCCGCTTGATCCTCTTGGGTTACAAGCAATAACATTAAAACCTGCAGAAGCATATGTTTGAAACTCATCAAAAAAGGTAAACGCATACTGGCTTGCAGGTCCACCATGTATATTTAAGATTGTTGGTTTATCTTTACCTACAAAAATTCCCCAAGTATCTATTTCAGATTTACCAGTATCAATTCTTTCATATTGGCAGTCCCAAGTTTTCACTTTTTTGGTAAAAAATTCATTGGCTTTAGATATTTTTGTTAGCTGACCATTATTTAACTCATATACTTCGTCAGGATTTGAAAATGAATTTGCTATTACATATGTTTTTTCATTGTTAAAAGCAAAATCTTTAACTGTAACCTCTGTATTAATTAAGTCGATATTATTAGTACCATCTCGTAATATGGTTTTTCCAGAATCTTCGTATAAGAAATAGAGGGTATCTTCATTTACTTCTGCTTTAACTATGTTTCTATCAAACAACCTATATTTAAAATACATTTGCTTACCTGACTTTGTAAATTTTAAAATGGTCGTGTTTGTTGGCCACTCAAATCTATTTCTTAAACCAACAGCATGCAGTTCATCTTCATAGTAAAAAAGGTTTCCCATACTACCTTTGGAGTAAATTTCTTTAATTTTTGAACCTACTATTGCTCCAATTTTCTCTTCCAGCATGGTTCCTTTAGAGTTGTATTGGTCAAAAGAAAGCACTAAACCTTTCTCTCCCTCCACCATTGATTCAATAGAAAGAATATCTTTTGCATCACCATCAACAATTTTGGTAAATTTCTTGGTTTGAGTATTTACTTTATAGACGTGAGCTCTTTTATTGTAAATTATGCCTTTTGTATCAAATCGAAAAGGAAGGTTTTCATAGTACATAGGCTCGGAGTTTTTATCTTCTATATTTTTGAATTCCTTACTCCACTCACTTGTAATGACATACATTGACTTTCCATCTTTACTTAGTGAATAGTTACTTATGCCTCCATCAATTTCAAAGACAGTATCTATAGACCTACCTTCTTGCATATGAATTGTTGATAAGGTTTTTTTTGACCTACTTTTGTCTTGCACAGATCTATTTGTTTTTATATAAAAAATGGTGTTTTCTTTATCACCAAATTTTGGATTACTAAAGTTGTTGTTACCAGACTTAAAACTTTTCCACTGCCCATTACTTCTTTTCCATAGTTCACTTATATATGTATTTGTTTCAAAATCCATTCGAGTACTTTGAACTACTAAACTGGTACCTTTTCCAACCAAGTTAGATAATGTATTAAAAGAGTTTAGGTCAGAAGGCTTCATGTATTCCTAATTCTATTTGATTACTTTATCAGCCACAAGTGTTATTACCATTGAAGATAGTAAAGCTACGGCAAAAGTATTTAGGTCGGCTAAACCGTAAAGGTCTGTTGGAATAAACACACCTCCAGGATTTAATTGAGGGTCTATAGAAACGTACCTAAAAATATAAGCAGAGATTAGAGATCCAACAAATGGAACTACAAGTAAAATATCCTTGCTAGATTTTTTTATTCTATAGAAAGCTGGAAACACAAGGCAAGCTGCAAATAAGTCAGCTACTAAAAAGACATTAAAAATACTTGTTACTTCATTCGAAATAATTAAAGCAATGCCAACAACCAGAAGTGTTATTAACTTAGCTTCTTCAGATTTTTTCTTTATGATATCTAGTGAAATAGTTGAAGCAATTGCGTTTTCTAGAGTATCGATACTAGATGTTACAAGAAGAGTTGCTAATGAAATCAACAACAAAATTGTAAAATTATTTAATTCCAACTGGTCAATAAAGCTTAAAGCAGGTACTCCCAGTCCTTTACCTGCACCAACCGCACCACCTATTCCCAAGATAAGGATTGTTAAAAAAGCTCCTGTCCCTGAATAGATACTTGCTTGTTTGATAACTTTAGAGTTTTCAGCAGAAAAAGTTCTCTGCCAATAACCCATGGAGAAAACCTCAGCCGCAGTTACAGCTATTATTACAGCAAGGGCAGATTTGAGACTAAAAGTTTCAAATGAGTTTAATCCTCCTGAATTTGCTAAAGAAATTATGTCAGAAAAACTATTTTGACTAAACCAAATCATTAGAACAATAGCTAGTAAAAAAATAATTCCATAACTTTGTATCCTGTCTGTAAAGTATGAAGCTTTAAATCCATGTCTAAATAAATAAGCCAATGTAGTTATTGCAATAAGCAAACTTACCAGCACCCCACGAACAGAGGATATTGATTCAAAAACAAAGCTAATTGATGCAAACTCAGCAATTAAAAAAGCTCCCATATAAATAACAGCTACTACTGAAACGATTTTTTGTGCAATAATTCCATATTTTGTTTCTACAAATTGTGCAAGAGTTGCACCATTTGGTAATAATTCAGCAATTTTAGGACCAAATATATAAATTAGTACAAATGGTGTAGCAGCTGACAACGCATAACCATAGATATCATATCCTAGTCCATACCATGCAACTTCAGCTGGGGAAGTTAGAATCCAAAGCCCCATTCCACTTGCGTAAAAACTTAAACTTAGGCCAAGCACACCCTCTGACTTATTTAAAACAAAGTACTCATCTTCATTTGACTTCAAATTTCTTGTTTGAAAGTAGATCCATGTCAAAATTAATATAATTATTAAATAAACTAGATTTGCGTTCATGCATACCTCATTCCTTTAAAAGTAATGGGATTTGAGTCCGAGTTCCCTTCGTTAGAATTACCTAACAGGTTCTTACGGTCGGTCTTTTAAACCCTCTCAGCTTTTGCTCCCGTTAATGAAATTCTACTAGTAGTTTTGGTAAAAGTTATCTTTTAAGAAACATTACTATCTCAATAATGAACTCAACTAAAAAAAACGATATTGCACAACCAACTTTACTCCAAGCTATTGGCGCAATATTAATTGCTGCATTCATGTGGGGTTCAGGCAATGTTCTCTCAAGAAGCTTATTAATTGAAGGGATTAATGAAATATACCTAGTGACATTGAGAGTTACACTAATTGGATTAATATTGTTTTTGAATTATTTTTTGTTCATACGAGAAAAATTTCAAATAAAGATATTTAAGGAAGCAACCATAACTGGAACTTTTTCTGTATTTTCTGTAAGTTGGTTTTTTATTTATGCATTACAATATATTTCCTCAGGACTTGTAACCTTACTTATTAGCTCGGCTCCCATATTTACAGCTCTGTGGTTGAAAGTACTTTTAAAAGAAGAAAAAATATCAAAACTCAGATACATTTCTGTAGCAATAGGGTTTGTTGGGATTATTTATTTATTTGCAACAGGTGAAACAGGATTGTTAAATGATGGGAATATTTTACTTGGAGGATCGCTAGCATTCTGTGGTGTCCAGTGTATTTCTCTAGCAACAGTTCTAAATAGAAAATATGCTCCTAAATATAAAGTTGCTACTTGGCTTACATACCAATATCCTTTGGTAATTATCTTAAGTATTACTGCATATCTAATTTTTGACATTGCACCACAGCAATTATCAACATCTCAAATTATTAGAGTTGCTGCATTAGTCATTTCAAACCTAAGTGCATTTACTGCTTTTACATGGCTAATTAGAAGAGTCAGTGCATTACAAGTTGCATCTGTAGATTATTTAGTCCCAATCGTTGGAGTTACGGCAGGAGTCATTTTTTTAAATGAATCTTTTAATTCAAATGTAATTGTTGCTGCTGTGTTTATATTTATTTCCTTGTTAATAAACACAAAGGAAGAATTTTCAAACTGAGTTCACTTCTTTTTTAACTTTTTTTAGATCTTGCCAAGTTAACCATTTTGGTTTACCTTTTTCTTTTGAAGGGTTTCGCAAAAGATATGATGGGTGAAAAATTGGCATGTACTTGATATCATCCCTAACTATCCACTTTCCTCTTAATTTAGAAATTGGTTCATCAATATTGAGGTACGACTGAACTGCTGTAGATCCAGCTAAAACGATAACTTTTGGTTTAATCAATTCAATTTGTTCGTTTAACCATGGCATGCACTCTTTGACTTCATTTACTAACGGTTTTCTATTTTTTGGAGGTCTACACTTAACAATATTTGATATATAACAGTCCTCATTAGTGTCGATCCCAACAGACAGAAAAGCACTATCTAGCATTTTTCCAGCTCTGCCTACAAATGCTAATCCTTGTTCATCTTCCTGTTGGCCAGGCCCCTCACCTATAACAAAGAGTTTTGAGTTTGGATTACCTCTTCCAAATACAACATTATTTCGTGTTGCAGACAAAGAACATTTAATACAGGTGCTACATTCATTTTGTAAAATTTGGAATTTATTTCGGTTCACCATTTTATAAAAATATTAGCGAGTTTTCTGAAATTGAGCACCCCAAGAGACAAGGTTCCTAGGGTTTTTTGTATACCAACAAATAAAGGGAGCATTTGTTTTTTTTACAAACATATTATGTACAAGATTATTAAAAACTAAGTAAACGGATTTTAAACAATTGGGAAATTCAAGAACAGTTATTAAATGAGAAAACCCTTGAAAACTCCGCAATCTGTTTCCAGATTTCCTGTCTCAAGGGTTATCTCGTTGTACTTCTTATAATGATCATCTATAAAGATTTTCTTCATAAAAAGTAATATAAATATATCTAGAAAAGATCGAAAAATCAAAAAAAAATTTTAGGAATTTTTCCCACTCTTTCTTTTGGAAATAATCAAATTAAACATGATTGCTAGAACAATAACACCAAGCAAAGCACTGAGTACTGTTGATATAAAATCATTATTTACAGCACTAATTCCATAGTCATCAAGAAGGAGAACTATCCCATCTGTTTGTGTAAACCCAAACTCTTCAGCGACTGATTCTAAACCATCTGGAGATGAAGATGCAAAAGGGGTGACAAGGCTTAAAAGTAATATAAGAATTATAAACAGTCCATAAAAAGATACTTTGGTGGTATTTTCATCGCTTCTCTCGTATGCATAAATTAGATCTGGCCTTACTCGAATTAAAAGAGTAACTATAAGGGCTGTAATAACCCCCTCACCAAATCCAATGATGAAGTGAGTTGTGACCATAGCTAACAAAACGGTACCTACAGGTATTGATATAGTGCCACCAATTGCATATTGGATTGTAAAAGCTATTGATGAAAACACAACACTCAAAATTCCTGCAAGCACACTCACCGAGACAATGGAGGTTTTATTTTTTCCAATGAACTTTATCCAGTATTTAACAATAAACCAACTAGTTGCACTAGTCACTATTGCCATGTTTAAAACATTTACTCCTAATGCACTAAGACCTCCGTCAGCAAAAAGAAGTGATTGAATAATTACAACAACCGATAGACAAATTAACCCCAACCTCGGTCCTAAAACTATAACTGCAAGCGCTCCACCAAGTAAATGCCCACTTGTGCCAGCAGCGATAGGAAAATTTATCATTTGAAGAACAAATATTAAAGCAGACATCATTCCAGTTAAGGCAATAAACTTATCTGCGACCAAATCTTTTGCTGATCTAATGTATGCCCATAATGTGCCAAAACTGATTACTCCAGTTGCGGCAGACATAGTTACATTCATAAATCCGTCAGGTACATGCATAAAAAAAGTATAAACTTTTTGTAGTCTTATTGCAAATGTTTTGCAATAAAGAACTTAAATTATTTTCTTCTCTTTAAACCACTTATGAATTTCGCTCAATGCGTACATTCTTGTATCCTGATTCAAAATTTCATGTTTTGAGTTCTCCACAGTTATAAACTTTACATTCTCAAGTTTTGAAATATCTTCACTTGCTTTAATTGGAACAATCTTATCTTTATCTCCATGTAGAACTAATGTTGGTATCTTTAGTTTTTCTATATTTTCATTAACAAACTTTTGTTCAATGGTTATTTCACTACCAAACTTGAATGTCAAACTTCTAAAAACTAGTGGATCATTAAAGTAGCTATCTACGGTTTCTTTATCGGTAGACAAATTTCTCTTATTTACTGGTGAAGGTGCACGCAATTTTGGAAAAACCTTTGCCATAGCACCAGACATATTTTTAACGAATTTTGGATAATTATCATCAAAATGAGGTGCTGACAGAATTAGATAATCGGGGTCAATTTTTTTTCTAAGAATTGCAGATACTGACACAAGAGATCCATAAGAATGAGCAAAAATAATTTTTATATCTTTGTTTGAAATTTTACTGTAAGCATTAACTATTGCTTCAATATTTTCACCCCAAGTTTCTATATGACCTTTTTCATCGATGTCACCATGACCAGGAAGATTTAATGAATACGTTTCAATACCTAAGTTTTTTAACCACTCAACATTGTCTTTGTGACGTCCTTCATGTTCAAACAAGCCATGAACTACTAATGCTCCTAAATTAGACACAAGTTCCCCTTTTTTTTATTAAATTTATATTAATGAATATTGACTTCATAAAAGTACCATTTTCAAACAATCCATCTATGCAAAAATACGATGGTCCACTTTTTAACACAACTCCAAATAAGAAATATTTGTCTGAGAAACAATTACAGCTTGAAAAATATGGAAAAGATTTATATGGACAAACAGAACAATTTGAAAATTCTGATTTAAACCAAAAAGTCAGTCAAACCTTGGGGTTAGAAGCAACAGAATCTTTATTTGAAACTGCAATGCAAATAGAAGAGGATTTAGCTGTTATGCATAGTGGAAAGCTTGAAGCTATATGTTTCTGTTTTCCAAGTGGCTGGACACCAGGAAGAGAGTTAAAAGCAGATCTTTCTAAATTACATCAACCAGTTGCAGACAATGACTTATTACTTAAATCAAGTGAGAAGTTATCACAACACATGAACAAACAAACTATACGAAGATGGGTGTGGAATGTAACTACTGTTCCTGGGTTAAGTAATCACCCTAGTGAAGAAAGACCACAATTAAATAATTTTGAAAATTTATACTTTAGATTAGAAACACAAATTTCTACACCATTGGATGAATTTTCAAGCTTATTTTTAGTAAAGGTGGATGTGGTCCCTCTTAAAGATGTATGGGATGAAATAATTCTAGAGAGTATAAATTCAATGAGTGAAGATGTAATAAATTATAAGAATTTATCTGAAATTAAAAAATTTTTAAATAGTTGATTTTTTCTCTTTCATAATTAGAAAAAGAATTAACCCAGTCAGAACTGTTGTCATTGAGTTAGTAGCCATCAATGGAAAATCGTTTAAATAACTGCCATATAGAAACCAAGATAGAGACCCTAGAAAAAGAAATAGATAAGTAATTAAGGACAAGTCTTCAACTCTTCTAGTTTTTAGTGTTTTTATCGCTTGAGGCAAAAACGAAACAGTAGTAAAAAAAATTGCAAAATAACCCATTATTTGAAAACTCATGGCAACAGTATATAAGAGGATTATTTTAATAAAGCTACTTGTGGGCCTAGTTAGATTTGAACTAACGACCTCATCCTTATCAGGGATGCGCTCTAACCAGGCTGAGCTATAGGCCCATATGTCTAATTAACAATAGTCTATCAATGGAAATATTTAATTTTTTTTTTCATTTACTGTAATATTCTGTGCATAATATAAATGCGAGGGGATGTAGCTCAGCTGGAAGAGCACCTGCTTTGCAAGCAGGGGGTCGTGGGTTCAAGTCCCATCATCTCCACAATAAGGTAACCTAAATATATGGATAAAAAAGATTTAGAAAACTTGTCTATTAGTGAATTATTAAAACTTAAAGAATCTATTAATGATGAAATTGAAAAAAAGCGCACCCAACAGACACTTTCTACTGCTAACAGAAAAGGACTTTCTTTAGTTTGGATAGCAGTAGCAATTGCAATTGCTGCGTTTAGATACTTTAGTTCATAATGGAATATTTAATTGCTTTATTTATCGGAGTAGTAATCTTTAGATTTTTAAGAAACTCTATTTCATCTTTAGCCAGCATACCTCCTGAATTAGATATAGATGATGTTGTTGAAATATCACAATCTTTTATATGCAACAAATGTGGCACAGAACTAACTATTAATAGACAATCTGTTGTGGCAAATGAACCTCCAAAGCACTGTAAAGACCTTATGGAACCTCTAGATTAATGAATTTTTCAAGACCTGAACAGTTACAAGAGCTTGAAAGTAAATCCGAATTTGATTTACTTATTATCGGAGGTGGGATTGTTGGATCAGCTGCTCTTGAAATGGCAGCTTCAAGTGGGTTAAGCTCAGTTCTTTTAGAGAAAAATGATTTTGCATCAGGGGCATCCGGAAGAAGTACAAAACTCTTACACGGTGGTATTAGGTACCTTCCTCAGCTACAGTTTGGTTTAGTTCGAGAAAGTCTCCAAGAACAAAAAGTATTAATCAAGTTACTAGGGGGACTTTATAAGCCTCTAAAGCTGCTTGCTCCAATTTATAAAGATGATGGTTTTTCAGATCTCCCTAAAATACTCCAAAATAATCTTATTTCTTCATTAGCTTTTAAGCTTGGGTTAACCTTATATGACTTGCTTGGAAGCAGAACAAAAAAACAGAGACATATAAATTTTGATAAATCAAAAACAAGGGAAATGTTTCCTTTACTTAAACAAGAAAAATTAAAAAGAAGCTTTATTTTTCAAGATGCCCAAACTGACGATGCAAAATTAGTAGTTACATTATTGAGGAACGCAGTAGAAATCAATAATGCTACGGCAATAAACTACATGGAAATTACAGACATCAAAAAACAATCATCCAGATATCAAATAACAGCAATTAACAAATTAAAAGGCAACAAGTATGAGTTTTTTGCAAATAATATTATTGCGGCGACAGGGGTACACGCCTTACCAGGTGATTACGCTGTAAAATCATCTGCTATTAAATTTAGTGGAGGGGCTCATCTAATTCTCAAAGACGACCCTTTAAAAATTAATGGAAATGGAATCTTACTTCCAAAAACTGAAGACAATAGAATAATGTTTGTCTTACCATGGTTTGGAAATACTATAGTCGGCACTACAGATACCGAAACTTTTTCAGGAACACTAGATAGGCCATATGCAAATAATGACGATAAAGAATACATTATTAGGCATATAAAAAAATACTTTAATGTTGATACTGTTGAATATATATCATCTTGGTCAGGCATCCGTGCTCTTATAGACAGTAAACTTACATCTTCAAAAAATGTTTCAAGAGGTCACTTTTTTAATAACATTGATGAGAGATTTATTCAAATTTCAGGGGGTAAACTAACAGGATTTAGATTGATAGCTAAAGAGAGTCTGGAAAATTTGTTTAATGATAATTTTAAACTAACACCTCTGAGCTTTATTGATGAAGTTCTAGATTTATCAAATAAATTTAATGAGAACGATTTAAAGAAGTGCTTTGAACACTACTGTATTGCTAAACCAACTGATTATATGCTTAGAAGAACTCATATAAGTTGGTTTAATAACAGTGGTGGCAAGGATGAATTATCTAAAATAATAGAAAATTTTGACATAGATGGAATTGAAGTTGATACTTCAGACGAACTTTATGATGAAGGCCTTTTAAATGAAACTTACTAGTTATAGTTAGTAGTCATTAGAAAACCTGCACCAATCAACCCTAATCCGCTCCACAAATACCATCTTGAAACAGATCCAGGTAGCAAAGTTAAATAGTTAAGAACTATCAGAAGGACTCCAACAATCATCAAAGTTGACATTAAAATTGTATACCATCTTGGTGAAGGCACGTTACTTGTTGTCATTTGACTTGAAATCTTTTTTGACTGTGTAGGTCTGCTATTTTGTTTTCTTTTTTTTGAAACTGGCATATTTTACAAACTAGTATTAATTCGAATTTATTTCAATAATATTATTTTTCTTAATCTTTATTAAATTGTCTTTTTTCAAACCCTCTAGTGCTTTATTGACCTTTTCATAATCTTCATCAATTTCTTCAAAAAGTTGTAGATTATATATATGACCTTTATTTACTAAGAGTTTGACTATTTTTCCTCTAACTTCTCTGTTCGAACCTTTAAATTTTTCTTTAGAGCTTTTACTATCTGAGAAATATTTATTACAGCAACTCTCTATAGGGCAAACGCTACAAGTTGGGTTAGAGCTTTTACAAATAGAGCTGCCAAAATCCATAAAAGCTTGGTTAATATCTCTAGAATCTACATATTGAAGGAAATATTTCGAATTCTCTTTAAAGAAATCCTTTGTATCGTTCAAACCAAAGTATCTTTGAATTATTCTTTCGATGTTTGTATCAATAGCAAGTACCTTTTCTCCATATCCAAATGAAAGAATTGCGTTTTTTGTATATGGACCAACTCCAGGTAGAGCATCAAAATTTGGATAAATTTGATCAAAGCCTTTTTTTTCGATTATCTTAGAAGCTTCATAAAGCCGTTTTGCACGATTGTTATATCCCAGTCCAGACCACATTTTTAAAATTATTTTTAATGAAGAATTAGCCATAGATTTTGGGGATGGGAATTCTTTTATGAATTTATCAAAATACTCGTTTGCTCTTTCCAACTGTGTTTGCTGAGATAAAGTCTCGATTAATAGAATTTGCCATGGGTCTGTTGTCTTTCTCCAAGAAAAATCTCTTTTATTTTTTTTATACCAGTTAAGTAAATCAATTTTTAGTTTTTTGGTTTTAGTTTCCAAAAGTTAACTCTACAACACCCTCTGGTTCTAAGAATTCACCTTTTCTAGGCATTTGCTTTCTAACAATTCCGTTAGTGTCTCCACTTACTGTCGCAACTAGGCCAAGTTCCTCGAGAATATTTATAGCATCTTCGTAGCCAAGCCCTTCAACTTCAGGTACTTCAATTTTTATCCCAAGGGATACTATTACTTGAATTAATTCATCTGGAGTTACAATTTCTCCAGCTTCAGGTATTGTTCCTGAAACTAACCCAACTTCTACATTTTCTGAATATTCTTCTATTAGTTCATATTCAAAGCCTAAAGTTTCTAATATTTGTATAGCATCCTCTGGTGATTTTCTCGAAAGGTCACTTATTTCTATAAGACTAGGTCCCTTAGAAACAACTAAGTCAACAGCTGATCCAGGACTCATTTTTGTTCCAGCTACAGGATTTTGTGATATAACAAATCCTCTTGGTATGTTTTCATCATTTACTTCAAGTAACTGACCCAATGTAAAGCCACTTTCTTCAACAACGTAAATTGCTCTTTCAGTTTCTATATCTAGAATGTATGGAATTGGAAATGCTTCAGGGCCAACTGAGACAATAATAGTCACTAAAGAATCTGGATTTATGACTGTATTAGATGAAGGTTGAGTTCGAATAACAGAACCAGCTGGCACAGAAGCATCTGCCGAGTTTTCAATTCCTACCTTAAATCCAAGATTTTGTAAATCTTCTAATGCTTGAGCTTGCTCACTGCCAGTTAAGTCAGGGATCTCAACAAGAGTAGGAGCACCTCCATCAACAGGAAGTCCATCAAAAACTTGTGTTAAAGTCCAAATTGTTCCAAAGACAACCCCAATAGACACAATTAGAGCTGGTAATGTAAATCTTAATTTGACTTTTGGGTTAGTAAGATCAACTAAATTTTCTCTTGTTTGTTCCGACTGTAGTGCTTTTCTTTGCTGAAGTAGTGTAGCTCTTAAATCTTCAGCAGACTTAAATCTGTCATAGGTCGCTTTTTCAAGAAGTTTTAAAATTGCAGTTTCAACACCTTTTGGAAGGTCTCGCCTAAACAACGATGGTTTTTCTGGTTTTTCTGTCAAGTGCTTCGTTGCTGTTGAAATTGGAGAATCACCGCTAAATGGTGCTTTTCCTGTAATTAATTCATAAAGAACGGTTCCTAGGGAATAAAGATCTGACTCAATAGAAACTGGTTTGCCTTGCGCTTGTTCGGGTGAAATGTAGCTTGCGGTACCGAGTATAGAGCCGGTTTTTGTAATGTCACTTTCTTCATTTTGTAGTGAAACAATTCCAAAATCTGTAACTTTAACTTTTCCATCTGGGGTTATCATTATATTTCCTGGCTTGATGTCTCTATGAACTAGTCCTTTTTGATGAGCAGCATGCAAACCGCTAGACACCTGAGCACCGATAAATAAAATGTCACTCAAACTAATAGTTCTTTTTTTAGCAATGATTGAAGTTAATGTGTTTCCCTCTATATATTCCATTACAAAATATGGTTCATCTTCAATTCCCCAATCAAAAATTTGAACAATATTTGGATGATTTAAGTTAGCTGCTGTTTTTGCTTCTCTCTTAAAACGATCTACAAAAGTTTCTTGATTTACATAGTTTGGTTTCAATGTTTTAATTGCAACAAATCTTTCAAGCTGCATATCACGAGCTTTGTAAACAAAAGCCATTCCACCCTCTCCTAAAATTTCAAGGATTTCGTATCGATCTTTTACTATCTGTCCAATTTTCATATTTAAATTATATTTATAATAATGGCAGTTATATTATCTTTAGGTTCTTGAAGCAAAACTTCACTAACTAAAGTGTCTGCACTAATACCTTCTTGTAATTTTTTTTTGAGATATTCTTCTCCCAATTCGTTGTAAAGACCATCTGTACATAGTAGAACTACATCGCCTTTGAATAACTTAATATCTTTTGTCTGAATGGATAACTTCTTTTTTGTCCCTAAGGCTTGTAATAAGACGTTTTGATAACCTGGAACATTTTCATCTTCTGTTAATTTAATCAGGTTTCGTTTTGAGAGAACATAGCATCTTGAATCTCCTACATGAGCAACATGTAAAACACCACTCTCATCAATCTTTATTGCTGTCATGGTCGTCCCCATACCTTCAGAATCTTTATTATTCTCTTGGTATTCATAAATTACTTCATTAGCTTTCTCAACATAGGAGATTAGATTTTCATAATTTTCTTTCATAACAGAAGAAGCTAACTCACTAGCAACCTCACCTTTTTTGTGTCCACCCATTCCATCAAACACACCAGCTTTAAATGGCACAAACCCACTTCCAGATACATCTGGAAAAACGGAATCCTCATTTTTTTTTCTAATAGGCCCACATTCACTTTTAACAGACCACACAATTTTTAATTTTTCCACTTATCAACAATCTTAGTTGTGAAATGTAATTGTTTTCTTACACTTAATAAAGAAGTAAAATGTCTCACAAGTAGGTATTTGTTAAAAAAGTGGTTTTAATGAGAAATAGTTTAAAAAATATATTGTTAATAGTTTTTGTGTCGATTATTTCTTTAGGCTTATATCAATACTATCAAAACTACAATGAGGCCAGATCTTTCAACAATTTTTTAGACAGTGCTGCTCTTGTTTCTTCGCTTCATCTTGAAGCTTCCGAAGAATTTAAAAATCTTTTAGATTTTTCTGAAATTAGCCGAGAAGAGTTTGAAAACAAGATAGATAAAGTAGTTTCTAACTCAAAAGAAGCATATGAAATAATTAATAACACTGACTCATCTTTGACTCTCAAAGAAAAAGAGCTTCTATCTTTAGCTACTTCTTATTGGCTTCAGGGTCTTGAGATGTTTGAAGTTTCTATAATGACTTTGATTGATAATCCTAATTCAGAAAAAATTCAACAATCTATTGCTCAAAGTATTTCTGACTTATCAATTGGAGATAGGTCTTATTCTGAATTCTTATTTTTAACAAAACAAAATGCAACCTCAGAAGGCACATTTCTTCCCATGCTTTATGAAATTGAGTACGTAGGTCTTGAAGATAATTCATTTAGGTTTGCTGATTTGCTTGTCGAGAAAGCTAAATCAAGTACAGGTGGATTATTTTTAGTAAGGAATTTATCAATTTCAGGTGCTGAATTTAAACCCAATCCTATTGCATTTACAGATGAAGATTATTCCGTACTTCGAAATGAAAAAATAGAACTTCAAGTAGTTCTTACAAATGAGGGAAATGTTGATGCTTATGACGTCGTTATTTTAATTTTAGTGACTGATGAATATGGAGAAACTATTTACGAACAGCAATCTAAAATTGATTCTATAGGCCCTCAAGAAAGCAGAATTTTCTATAGTGATGCAATTAATATAGAAGCAGGTGTATTACATGAATGGTTTATTAAATTAGAAGAAGTAGAAAAAGAGGAAAAACTAAATGATAATTTATACAGTATCTTTGGTTTCATTCCTCCAGAAGGATAACTTATGTTAGATCCCGCAATATTAAAAGATAATTTAGAAGTTTTAGAATCAAATATTTCAAGAAGAAATTTAGATATAGATGTGAGTCATTTAATTTCTTTAAATGAAGAAAGAAAATCTTTACGGTTTAATGCAGAACAAAAACGCTCGCAACAAAAGGAATTAGGTAAACAAATTGCAAATGCTGATAACAGTGAAAAAGAAAAATTATTAGATAAAGCATCAGAATTAAGTAATGATGTCAAATTGTTGTTTGAACAAGTCGATAAAAAAGACGAAGAATTCCTAAATCTATGGATAAAAATTCCTAATTTAATTTCCAGTACTTCTCCAGATGGAAAATCTGAAAACGACAATTTAGAAATTAAAAAAGTTGGAAATGTTAAAGAAATATCTAATCCAAAAGATCACTTAGAAATTGCTTCTAAATTGAATTTAATAGACGTTGAAAAAGCTTCAGAAGTCTCAGGTTCAAGGTTTGCATATCTATTTGGAGATTTGGTAAAAATTGAGTTTAATTTAGTATCTTGGGCATTAAATAAATTATCAGATAAAGGATTTACTCCTACAGTACCTCCAGTTTTGGTGAGAGAAAATGCTTTGTATGGTACTGGGTTTTTTCCTGATGACGCAGAGCAAGTTTATGAAATCCCAAATGATGATTTATATTTAGTGGGTACTTCGGAAGTTCCACTTGCTGCACTGCATACTAATGAAATTATTAACATGGAAGAATTACCTATAAGGTATGCAGGATTTTCAACATGTTTTAGACGAGAAGCTGGTACTTATGGAAAAGACACAACAGGAATATTTAGAGTTCATCAGTTTGATAAAGTTGAAATGTTTTCCTTTTGTAATCCTGAAAAATCTGAAGAGGAACATGAATTTATTCTCTCAGTAGAAGAAGAACTCTTACAGTCTTTAGAGATTCCTTATAGGGTTGTAGATGTTTGCGCAGGAGACCTAGGTGCTTCTGCCGCTAAGAAATATGACATTGAAGCATGGATACCAAGTCAAAATACATATAGAGAAGTCACGTCTTGTTCGAACACTACAGACTATCAAGCTAGAAGGCTAAACATAAGAGCAAAAAAAGAAGGAAATACATCAGTTCTTCATACTTTAAACGGCACGGCAATTGCTGTTGGCAGAATATTGATTGCACTCATTGAAAATAATCAAAATGAAGATAGTTCGGTTGTGTTTTCAGAGAATTTAGCTGAAATAATTGGCGTAGAAAAATTAGGCAAGTAACAAACTAGAGATCATACTCACTGCCAGAAGTACATAAACAATCCTTTCTAATTTAGCATTTTTCAACAGAAAGTTTTGTAATCCTTCTCCTAAAAACAACCAAGCTATGACACATGGGCCGCCAACGAGTAAATAAATTAAATTTGCTTGTAGATGAGGGATGTCAAAAGCTGTCAATCCGGATACTGCCATTACAACACCTTTTGGATTTACCCACTGAAAAAGGGCTGCCTGAATAAAAGTAAAAGGTTTTTCAGTACTGGTGTTTTGTTTGTCTGCAGTTTTTGTAAGTGCAATTTTATAAGCAATATAAATAATTACAACATACCCAGCATATTGTAAATATTGAAAAACAACTTCCGGGACATAATTTAAAAGGTTTCCACCCAAGAAAAATAGAAAATTGAAACCTAACCAAATTCCAAAAAAATGAGGAAGAGATTTTTTTCTACCAAATCGTATACCAGATGCCATCAACATTGAATTATTTGGTCCTGGAGTTATTGAGGTTACAAAAGCAAAAATTCCAAATTCGAACATTATTTAATATTAGGTTATTTCATTATTAATACAGATGGGATGGGATTCAAACCTTGGAGCATTTAAAGTCTCACTAAAATTCTATTGTCGTGAATTATGCTGGACTATGCGACCTCTTGAAATGTGTATTATAAAGATATGGATTTTACAACTAATGAAGAAAAGATGAAAGTTGCTCTTGAGCAAGCAAATTTGGCTTTGGATAGTAATGAAGTACCGGTAGGTGCAGCAATATTTGACGTAAATAACAAATTGATATGTGCAAATCATAATCGCAGAGAACTAGATAATAATCCAACTGCACATGCTGAAATACTTGTTTTACAAGAGGCAGCACAAGTTTTAGGTAGTTGGCGACTTGAAAACACAACACTGGCAGTTACTTTAGAGCCAGATGCTATGTGTGCAGGAGCAATAGTGATTGCAAGAGTTAAGAAACTTCTATATGGCGCACCTAATTTAAAAGCTGGTGCAGCATATTCACTTTACAATATCCCTCAAGATCCTCGGCTTAACCACCATGTCGAGATAAAAGATAATATTCTTTCTCATGAATCTGAAGCTATATTATCCTCTTTCTTTGACAGCAAGAGATAACTAAAATAGAATTTCAGGTTTTTTTTCGGAGGGATCGCATAGTCTGGCCTAGTGCGCACGCTTGGAAAGCGTGTAAGGGTTTATCCCCTTCGAGGGTTCGAATCCCTCTCCCTCCGCAAAAAGAAAGAAACCATCTGGAGGGATGGCCGAGCGGACGAAGGCGATAGTCTTGAAAACTATTGTATGTATTCCATACCGTGGGTTCGAATCCCACTCCCTCCGCTGACTTGGAGAGGTGACTGAGTGGCCTAAAGTGCTCGCCTGCTAAGCGAGTGGGGAAGAAATTCCCTCGAGGGTTCGAATCCCTCCCTCTCCGCAATGCGCCCGTAGCTTAACTGGATAGAGCATCTGACTACGGATCAGAAGGTTGGGGGTTCGACTCCCTCCGGGCGTGCATTAAAAACTTTAGTAACTCCAGAGAGGGTCTTCTAAGTTCCAATTAGTTTCATTACCCCAAGTATTTAGATAAGTAACTTCATCCACAGGATTTCTATCAGCTACACCCCATTTTCCTAATGGATAACCCGCAGTAATTACGGCATCAATTTTCCAGCCTTTATCATTAGGTATATTTAAAATTTCAAAAGCTTTTTTTGGTTTAAACATCCCAAGAACAGTAGTTAAACATGTCCCAATTCCATGTGCTCTACCTGCAAGCATAATGCTCCAAATAGCAGGATAAATCGAGGATCCTGTTGGATCATTTCTTGAGAGCACAACAAACATAGCTGGTACTTTATGAAAATTTTCAGATAGCCATGCAGCTGACTTACTAATTCGAACAACTTGTTCAGCTTTTTTGTCATTTGGAACATTGGACGCACCCATATCTTCAGTTCCACCATAAAATTCTTTTACATAAAAATCCCATGCTTCTCTGTAGGAATCTCCAAGTTGATTTTTAATTTCTTGATCAGTGACAACAATAAACTTCCAGCCTTGACGATTAGAACCGCTGGGAGCTCTTATTCCAGCATCAACCATTTGTTTTAATATATCTTCTGGAATTGGATCTTCGCTGACTCTGCGCATTGCCCTAGTTGTATATAAAGCTTCGAATACATCCATTAGACAATCTTACTAAGATAATATAAATGGAAGACAAGTTAGTAAAAGAAATAAAAAACAATGTTGGGTATGTTTGGATAAATCGCCCAGATAAAAAAAATGCACTAGATGCTGATGTGTGGTTTGGGTTACCAGAAGTTATAAATGAACTAGATTGTGATGATGAAGTCAGATGTATAGTCATAGCAGGTAAGGGAGATTCATTTTCTGCTGGGATTGACATAACCATGTTTATGTCAGATTTTCAAATTAATGAAGATATGTCATCCACTCCTAGTGATAGAAAGAAATTACAGGCTCAAATCAAAAAAATGCAAGACTCTTTTACAGCACTATCAAAAACTTCCGTACCAGTTATTGCTCTAGCCCATGGTCACTGCATTGGGGGAGCAACCGCTTTAATATCAGCATGTGATATTAGAATTTCTACTGTAGATACAAAATTTTCAATCGGGGAAACTAAATTAGGGCTAGTTGCAGATGTCGGTATTTTACAAAGAATGCCAAAAATTGTATCTAAGGGAGACGTACGGGAACTTGCTTTCACAGGTCGAATATTTGATGGAGAATATGCAGAGAAAATAAGGTTTGTAAGTAAAACTTACGAAAATTTTGAAGACTTATTTAAAGCCGGTGTAGAGTTAGCCGAAGAGATTGCAAGCAACGCTTCAAGTATTGTGCAAGGAACAAAACAAGTTCTTGATAAAGGTGAAGATTTGACTACCGATCAAGCACTAGACTTTGTTCAATTATGGAACACAAGTTATTTGTTAACTGAGGATTTGAGAGAGGGAGTCACAGCCTTTATGGAGAAAAGAAAGCCTAAATTTAATTAATTTTGTCAAAAGCAGAGATAGCAAATCTATCAGTCATTCCTGCAACGTAGTCTACCGAGTTAGCGATATCGCTTTGATCTTGAACATAATTTTTTGGAAGTTTATCTGGATTTTTTTCATAATAGATTACCAAAGCTTCAACGATATCTTTTGCTTCAGATCTTTGAGCTAAAGTTTCTTCTCTCAAATAAACTTTATCAAACATAAACTCTCTCAATTCATGCATCACATTTAAAATTTCTTCGTCCATTTGTAAACTACCACCCGAAGAGGCCTTGAAAACACCTGATATTAATGAATTAATCCAGGTTTTACCTGGCGAACCTAAAACAGAGGTAATACTTTTAGGTATATCAGATTCTCTTAAAACACCAGCTCTTATTGCATCCTCCACATCATGAGAAAGATAGGCAATTCTATCAGCAAATCTACAAATTAAACCTTCAGGAGAAAAAGGTGGCTCTTTATATCTCCAAGGATGTTTTTCAATACCATTGATAGTTTCTTTTGTTAGGTTAAGAGGTTCTATTACAGACAACATTCTCACAGAGTTTTCAGAGTGGCTCCAGCCACCGTCTAGCATATCATTTAATACTTCCTCACCAGTGTGTCCAAATGGTGAGTGACCTACATCATGTCCTAAACAAATCGCTTCGGTCAAATCTGGATTCAAACCTAATGTTTTAGCAATAGATCTACCAATTTGGGTTACATTAAGTGTATGAGTCATTCTTGTTATGAAATGATCTCCATCAGGGTTTATAAAAACTTGTGTTTTATGTTTTAATCTTCTAAAAGTTTTTGAGTGAATAATTCTATCTCGATCTCTCTCAAAACATGTTCTGAATGTATCTGGTTCTTCATCCAGGTATCTTCCTAATGAGTTGGAGGCAAAAGTAGCATTGGTGGATAGAGTAATATGTTCATTCTGCTCTCTCCACACCCTATCTCTAAGGATAAATGAATCGTTCATACAACTACTTTACAAGTTGTAGCTCTCTAGTAAAGAGCTTAATTCCTTCCAGTCGTTTAAATCTTTTGTTCCAGAAATTGGTCTATTGTAAGGTCGAACAAATCTAAGAATTAATTTTTCAGGCACATGTTTAACAAAGTTTTCTAACTGATGGGGGGCATCATCAATGTATACATCGCAGTTTATTTTCCACTTATCTTCAATAAAATGAAATTCTTTAGAAGGAATTTTATTTTCTCCTAACCAAATAAGTGTATCGTGAATTGACCACCATGGTTTAGAGGACAATATTACAATTTCATGACCTGCCATGGATAACTCAACTAACACCTCAACTGCATTGTCGTATGTTCTTAAATTTCTAAATATAGAAGAACCATTAAAATCTTTTGCCCAATTCCAAAAATCAACTTCTTCCTCGAAGTGAGTGAGTGGTTTTGATAAGCCCCATTCGGTAATATCTTTTTCTAGAATATCTTTACCAAAGTCTTTTTTGTATTGAGATGTCCATCCGTGAGTAAAGTCTGCTACAACCCCATCTAAATCAACACCTATTCTCATTTGACTTAGTCTAATTGTATGATGCATTATGGAAAGTAAAAGGTAGTAACATTTATTAATATGCAAGAAGCACTCTACAGAAAATATAGACCCAGCTCTCTAGAGGAGTTAGTTGGGCAAGGTGATGCCGTGCAACTTATTCGTGAACAAATAAAAAATGGTAACTTAAGCCATGCGTACTTATTTTCAGGACCAAGAGGGGTTGGTAAAACTTCTTTAGCACGCATTATTGCAACAACAATTGGATGTGACCCAGTATTTGATATTACCGAAATAGATGCAGCGTCTCACAACAAAGTAGACGACGTTCGAGAGCTTAACGACAGTGTTAATTTTATTGCAAGCAGTCCAGGAAAGAAAAGAGTATTCATCCTTGATGAAGTTCATATGCTTTCCAACGCTGCTTCGAATGCATTTTTAAAAACTCTTGAAGAACCACCCGAGCATGTAATTTTTATACTTGCAACAACTGAACCAGAAAGAGTAATTGAGACAATTAGAAGCAGAACAACGCAAATAGCATTTAAAAGAATAAAAAATACTGACATCATAACTTCACTTGAAAAGATTAGTAAGGCTGAAAAGATTAATTTATCTAAAGATGTTTTAGAGTACATTGCCAATCAGAGTGATGGCTCATTAAGAGATGCCATTAATCTTTTTGAACAGACTTTCTCAACTTTCGGCAACAAAGCCACCATGGAACAACTTTACAGTATTTTAGGAAAGGTTACGACAACCGATTTACTTCAAATATTAGAAGCAATGGGAACACAGGATACCGCAACTGTTCTCAAAGTGCTAAGAGGAAATTATAAAAATGGATTACAGGCAATTGATATCTTAAATTCAATAACAGATCTTTTTAGAAATTTATTTTACTTTAAGTATCTGCCTGAAGATGAAAACTTCACCTCATTAAGTGATTCTGAAAAAGAGTTAATTAAAAAATGTAATGATATTATTTCTGCTAAAGATTTATCAAGAATTTTAGATATGCTTGATGAGATTAATCAAAGTATTAAAACTTCACCATCACAAGAATTAAAATTAGAATTATTTTTAGTAAAACTTATTAAACCACAATTGGCGACGGATATTAAGTCTGTGAGCAGAAGAGTTGATATGCTAGAAGAGTATGGTGTATCAGAAAAAATTTCTGAAAAAAAACAAACATCTCCAGATAAAAAAAAACTAGCTAATGAAAAAGTAGCTAAAGATAAAGCTAAAAAAGAAAATACTAAGAAATCAAATGTTAAAAATGATATTGAAAACTTCGATGTTTACTGGCCAAAAATTCTAGAGGAGGCTAAGTCGATCCTTACACCAAGAAAATACTCTTACCTAACACTTGTAAAACCGGAGGTTATAGATTCAAATAATTTAACTCTATATATAGATAGTGAAAACGAATATTTGATATCTGAACTTCGTAAGTCAGATGAAATTATTGAATTAATTAAATCAAATGTTACCCAGAAAATGGGAGTAGAAGTAACTGTTGCTATTCAACCGCATGAAGGACTGCAAAATAATAATCAAACAAGTAAAGATGTGCAAAGTAACATTAGTGAAATTTTTGATGTTGAGAGTATTGATTAATTTTCTTTAAGATTTAATTCACTTAACGCAACTGTTATTCTTCTTGAGCCTTGATTTTGAGCACTTTTACATAATTCAATAAAGCTCCTTAACTCACCAGTTCGAAATTTTTTTAACTCATCACCAGATTCTATTTTTGTGTTTCTTTCTCGTTCCAAAAGTTTTATTTCTATCTCTTTTGCTCTAGCAAGGTAAGTGCTACTTACCTCGAATAAAGTATCTACCCCGTCAGCTATTGGAGGGTTGATGTGTCCCATAAGAACATCAATATACTCTTTTATTTCATCGTGCAAATCTTGGGCACTGGAGAGACCTTTTTTTAGTGGAAATTTTTGCATTATCTTCTTTTAGCTATATTAATATACTCAAAGTTTAGCAAGCCTAATGAGACAAAAATCAGTACAGGTATAAGTAATAAGCTAAAAATTAAATTTAAAATTCCAGAAAATGAAACTACGATTCCGAAAATAAAATAAACTAAAACAAGAATCAAGGTAATTTTAGAAAATTCAACTACTAAATTTTTATTAAAAATTTTTTCCGAATTAAATTTAATCGATACGAGTAGCACTATGCAGTATATGTATAAGGAGAAAATTATAATCCATGCATACGTCTGAGAATTACTTGCAGCATTAAAAAGTATGATTGAAGTTAAAAGAGTAATAAAGCTACCCGTTACTACAGGGAACCAAAATTTTTGCTGGACATAATACGATCTTGTAAGAATCTGGTTGATAGACCAAGGAATTATTGCAAGAGAAACAATAACAAATACTCCGCTAACTCGAGCTGTATCTGTACTTGTAAAAGCGCCTCGTTCATAAATTATTTTTATTAAGTAATCTGCATTTACAATTGCACCAACCATCAACGACCCACCAATTAGAAACAAATAAGATAGTTGTTTTTTTACTAGTTTAGATAATTCATCGATTTCGTTTTTTTGATAAAGCCTAGAAAGCAATGGATAGCTTGCCACTCCAACTGCCTGAGCAATAATACCAACTGGAAGAAGAGCTATCCTCCTGGCGTATCTAAAAGTCGCAACACTTCCAGCCGTAAGAAATGTACCAAAAATTCTAAATAGCTGCTCATCAATTACTGCAATTGATTGACCAATAATTAATGGGAATGAAATAACAATGTATTCTTTCAAGTGTTTCATTTTTGGAAAAAGAAAATAGAAATTTAATCCTGATTTTTTTGCACCATAAATCTGAATTATAAAATGACCTATTATTGAACCAATTAATGTTCCAAGAGCAAAACCCTCAACAGTTTCTTCGGGGGATGATGAATTTACCCACCCAAATAAAATAATTGTTGAGTTATAAATTATCGGAGCAAGCGCAGCATATCTAAAGCTGTCATGAAAATATTGATAAGACATAAGTATTGCGCCAATAAAGAAAAATACCTGGCTAAAGATAATTGGAGTAAATACCTTTGTAAAAAAATCTAATGACTCGATCTCTAAAAACTCTGCAAACTGAAATCTGAAAGAATATGTTATTAGTGAAAAAAGCACAAAAACTATTGAAAGCCCATACAGAATTGAAAGGAAATATTTTTCTAACTCTTCTTTACCCTTATTACTCATTAGTGGTATCAATGTGATTGCTAGATAGCCTCCAGCAGAAAGATAGAAAAGAAAGTCAGGAATTATAAATGCTAGGTCCAATGTATCTGTAGCTTCTGATACTCCTGCCCAATTAGCTAGAAGTATTTCCCTAAAAAATCCAAGTACTCTACTAGCTGCATAAGAAAAAGTAATTATTGAGATAGATCCAATTAATTTTTTATAATTTTGCATGCAACTCTTTCATTTTAGATAGTAACTCATAGGGAACTTTTATAGGGGAATTCTCGTATCCTATACCTAATAAATTGTTTGGTTTCATACTTCCATGAAAATCACTACCACCTGACACTAAAAGTTTTTGATTTTCACACACTTCTAACAATGTATTGATGGTGTTATGAGAGTATCCCGGATAATAAACTTCAATTCCGTCAATATCCATATCTTTTAGTATCTGAATATAATTATGAAATTTGTTGTCTATCCAGTTGTCTGATTTTGAATATAAATTATTGCTCATGAGGGTATGTGGGTGGGCAAGAAACACCAAAGATTTTGATTGCTTTGCTAAATTTATAATTTCTTTGATACCTAACTGGTGCTTATCAACCCCATCTATTTTTCCATTACCAAGATATTTTGAAAAAGCCTCAGACATGTTTGAAACATAGTTATTTTTCACCATAAGTTCTGCAATATGTGGCCTCCCAGGTACTTTTGTATCTAAGCTATCAAGATCTTTTTTATCAATATAAATTTCAAATTCTTCCAAATTATCAATAATTGAATAATTTCTTTCAATTTTATTTTTCCTCAATTCATGGAGTTTTTTATCTAAGGGTGACTCTTCATTAAGAAAATAAACTAATAAATGAGTACCACCAAATTTATTAGTATCATCAAGAAGATCCCAACTTACACTTATTTCTACACCTTGGATTATCTCTATATTGTTTTGTTGAGGAACCTTAGTGAGGTATTCATGGTCTGAAATACAAATAGCCTCTAATTGTAGTTCTATAGAGGATTCAATAATAGCTTCAGTTGAGTCAGTTCCGTCAGAATTTACTGAGTGAACATGTAAATCGATACTCATAAAACAAGAGTACTAGGGTCTTTAATTCTTTAATAAATTAATTAGAATGTTTCCAATGAGTTTAATAGTACAAAAATTTGGTGGCACGAGTGTTGCAGATACAGATTCACTTAGGATTGTTGCTGAGAGAATTATCGATTGCAAGAAGAATGGTAATGACATAGTAGTTGTTCCATCTGCAATGGGTTCCAGCACGGATGAATTAATTCAACTTGCAAATGATCTCTCAGAAAACCCAACACCTAGAGAACTGGACATGCTCTTGTCAGCAGGTGAAAGAATCACAATGTCTTTATTATCAATGCATCTAAATAGTCTTGGATATAGCTCTTTTTCTCTTACTGGTTCACAAGCCGGGATAATTACAACATCTAGACACGGACAAGCTGAAATAGAGGAAATAACTGGTGAAAGAGTTAAAGAAGGTTTAGAAAACGGTGACATTGTAATTGTTGCTGGGTTTCAGGGGTTTAACAGAGACACTAAAGAAATAACAACTTTGGGTAGAGGAGGTTCTGATGCAACTGCAGTTGCACTTGCTGCTGCTCTTGGAGCAGAGAGATGCGAAATATTTACTGATGTAGAAGGAGTATTTACTGCTGATCCGAGAGTGGTTAACTCTGCTGAATTAATTCCGGAAATTACTTATGAAGAAATGTTAGAAATGGCTTCTTCAGGCGCAGGAGTTTTAATGGCTAGGTCTGTAGAATTTGGCAGAAGGTATAATGTACCAATAATTGTAAAATCGACGTTTACAAATAATGAAGGTACTGAAGTAAAAGAGAAAGTTATGGAAGAAGCATTAGTTAGCGGAGTGACTCATAATACTAAAGAAGTTAAATTTACTCTTTTTGAGGTACCAGATCAACCAGGAATTGCAGGAACAGTTTTTGGTTCATTATCCGAGATCGGCATCAATGTTGATATGATTGTCCAAAATGTGTCCAAAGACTCTATAACTGATATTTCATTTACCGCACCTACTGAACAAAAGGATGCTGTTGAAGACATGTTAAAAAGTGTTGCTACAGAACTTAAAGCTAAAGGTTATGATGTTGATGAAAATGTCGGAAGAGTGTCAATAATCGGTGCTGGGATGAAATCAGAATCAGGAGTTGCATCAAAAATGTTTCAAATATTAGGGGAAAACTCAATAAATATTTCAATGATTTCAACATCCCCCATTAGAGTTTCTTGTGTAATTGACAGTAAAGACATAAATGCTGCTTTGGAAGCTTTACATAAAGAATTCATAGAAAAAGAATGAAGATAGCAATTGTTGGCGCAACAGGCCTTGTTGGCTCGAATATTATAAATTTATGTGAACAATATTTCGATGTAGATGTTGAGTACTCATTCTTTGCTTCAAAATCCTCAGAAGGAAAAAAAATAAAAATTAACGACAAAGAAGTAACCGTTAAAGAACTTAATAAAGAAAACATTGGAGAATACAACATTTCACTATTTTCAGCTGGCGGTGAAAGGTCTAAATATTACGCACACAATTTCATAGAAAAGGGTTCGTTTGTAGTAGACAACTCTTCAGTTTTTCGAATGAACGATGAAGTTCCTCTTGTTGTGTATGGAATCAATGAAAACATAATCACAGAAGAATCAAAACTGATATCTAATCCAAACTGTACAACAATGGGATTAGTAATGGCTTTAAAGCCCCTACATGATAAGTACACTTTATCTTCTATGACCCCGGTTGCTTATCAAGCAGTATCTGGATCAGGATCTGAAGCCATAAAGTCATTAGAAAAAGAGACTTTATTAGGTGATAAATTAGATGCAAATTATCAACAAGCTTATTATTCAAATCCAATAGCTCGGAATGTTATCCCTCTTGCAGGGAACTTAACTGACAACGGATACTCTGATGAAGAAATGAAATTTGTCCATGAATCAAGAAAAATACTTTCAATTCCAGATTTAGTTGTTGAACCTTCTAATGCCAGGGTTGGAGTAAGAACGGGTCACGGAACTTTTTGCTCTGCAGTGTTTGAAAATGAAGTTGATTTGGAGGAATGCACTGATTTACTCAACAATTTTGAGGGTGTGGAAGTCTGGAATGAGTCATTACCGACACCAATAGATGTAGAAGGCAAAGACGAGGTCTTGGTTTCTAGACTAAGACAAGGTCTTTCATCAAAAAATATCTTAAACTTTTGGGTAGTCTCTGACAACCTTTTAAAAGGAGCTGCTTTAAATGCTGTTCAGATAGCTAAGTTTGTGGAAAAATTATGATTTCTACAAATGAAAATCTAGCTAAAAAACATAGAAAAATATTAGGTCCCCTAGGAAGGTTATTGCTAAAAGTTTTTAGATGGGAAATTAAAGGAAAAATTCCTGATTTAGAAAGAATTTTACTTATAGGCATTCCTCATACAGCCATGAGGGATGCTTGGTATGGTCTATTAGCTGTATGGGCGTTAGATTTAAAAATCAATTTTTTTGGAGCAGCTTGGGTTTTTACCAGGCTTCCAAGTTTATTTACCATTTCTAAAAATCTAGATAGGCAGGGAATTCCATGGCCATTCTGGTGGTTGCAAAAGTACATGCTACTGAAGCTGGGAGGCATACCTGTTTATCGTGTCAATTCTAAAGGATTGATTAGAGGTGCTGTTGAAGAGTTTAAGAGTATTGATAATTACATTTTAGTTATTGCTCCCGAAGGAGGAGTTGAACCTGTTAAGCAATTTAGGAGTGGATATTATTACCTTGCAAAAGGACTAAATATACCATATGTTCCAATTGAGATTGACTTTAAAAATAGGTGCTTTGGAATTCTAGAGCCTAGATATATTACCGGTACATTTGAAGAAGAATCAGAAAAAATAGCTAACTTATTTAATGGAGTTGAGGGCGCAACAAGAATTTTTAAAATGTAAAAAAGAATGGGATAAATAAACTCAATATATAGTTTCCAACTGGTATTTCCTTTAATCCCAATAAATTAATTCCCACACCTACGAGCAGAACTCCACCTATGCCAGCAATTGAATCTGCTACAACTTGGTCAATAGACCCTCCAAAACCTAAAGCGCACAAAGTAAAAAATCCTTGGTAGATAAGAATTGATATCCCAGAGTATCCTGCTCCTATTCCACCACTTGAAGTTAAGAAAAGCACTAGAAAACAATCGAGTGCTGTCTTAATTAAAAGTAATTCAATATTCCCATCTACTACATCGAGAAAAGGACCAACAATTGCGAGAGGACCAGTCACTACAATTAGAGATGCAGTTAAATAGCTTTCAATAAACTTATTTTTTTTGGAACTGTCTTTTTCAAATTTATTATGTAGATATTCTCCAAAACTTTTTATTCTCTCTTCTATTCTTAGGTAAGAACCTATAATTGCACCAAATAATACTGCTACTAATGTAAGTAAAAACTCGGGACTTTTTAGCGATTCCCTTATCCCCAGTGTTAGAACAAGGAGGCCTAGTGGTAATAAATTATTTTCGAAATTTTTAATTTCTTTTTTAACGAATAACCTTGTTAAAACTCCAACACCAATTACAGCAAAGGAATTTATTAGTGTACCTATTCCTGGAATCATTATTTTTTAAAGTCAGTATGACTTCTACTTGGGGTGGGTCCTTCTTGCCCTTGGTATTTACTTCCGTAAGTTTCTGATCCATATTCAGATTCTGAAGGCGAATTCAGATAGTAAAAAGAAATTTGACCAATCTTCATCTCAGGATAAATTTTGATTGGAAGATTTGCTACGTTCGAAAGCTCAAGTGTTAAGTATCCAGAAAATCCCGGATCAACAAAACCTGCTGTAGAGTGAATTAGTAAACCAATTCTTCCAAGTGAACTTTTTCCTTCAAGTCTGGCAACAACTTTATTTGAAAGAGAAACTTTTTCGAACGTAGTTCCAAGTACAAATTCTCCAGGATGAAGTACAAATGGCTCTTCTATAGTTGCAGTTACAAGTGAAGTTAGATCATCTTGTTGAGCTTTGGGGTCAATATGTGAATATTTATGGTTTTCAAAAACTCTAAAATCAGCACCTACTCTTAGATCTACACTTGAAGGTTGGATGTAATCCTCAATTAATGGAGATATTTCAATTTCTTTATTTTTAATTGAGTTTTTTATATCTATATCTGATAACATTTTTCCTCTTACTCTTTGAATATAATAATCGTTTTATAAAAATTTATCTGTTTATTAAAGATGCAATAGACCAGATAGTTATTATAAGACCAACTCCAGTTAAAAAAATAGTCCTTCTTAAATACATATTCTCTCTTTTATGATTCTTATTGAAAAAAGCTGCTAGGTTTCCTGCAACCATAGCCGCTCCAACACCCAGCAAAAGAAGAATAATTGTTAAATCAAGTGCAAATGGATCATTCATAACTTATATTATGATAATGAATATGATCAAAGCTAGTGAAGTGATTGAAATATTTTTAAAGTATGGCATTTCAAATTCAAAAGATGAAAGTAAATATGAGATTTCAGAACTAGATGGTATTACAAATACAAGCTATGTAGTAGATCTGGATAATGAAAAGTTCGTTTTAAGAATACCTGGTCATAACCCAGATGTAATTAATAGAAAATCTGAAAAACAAAATACATTAAAGGCACAGGAATATGGATTGACTTTACCTTATATAATTTTTGATGAAAATACAGGTGTTAAAATTTCCAAATATTTTGATATATACACATATAAATCTTCTGATTTTAAAAACGAAAATATGAGAAAGGAAGCCTTCAAAAAGCTGTTTGATTTACATAATTCAGATTTAGTTTTTGAAAATAATTTTTCGCCACTCAATGTGTTTAGCGAAATTGCTGATATTTCTAATTCAATCGAGAGAGATGCAAAAGAAGTTGGCTTTGAGATTATTAAAAAAATTAAAGAAATTGGTATTAATAATGAACCTTGTCACCAAGATCTTTATTCAGGTAATTTTGTAATATACGATGACCAAACGTATCTAATTGACTGGGAATATTCCTCGATGGGGGACAAGTATTTTGATTACGCAGACTTGTTTTGGCAAAATGAGTTCGACCTAGATAAGAATATGCGTCAACAGGCACTTAATGAAATTAATATTCAAAAACAAGATGAAATCGAAAAGTTTGAATACTTTGAAATACTATCCATGATTACCTGGGGATTATGGGCATTAAAACGCACTCCAGAGGACAATGATGGTAAAAACGCTTTATTAAAAGCAATAAATCTTGGTACTGGTAAAAAACTTTAAAAAGATTTTCAATTAATCATGAAAATCCGTTAGACTTTCGCAGTTAGGAAAAAAGGAAATAAATTTAGTTTATGGGATCTTTGATCAAAAAAAGACGTAAAAAAATGTCAAAACACAAATATCGTAAACGTCGTAAATCAAATAGACATAAGAAAAAAAGCGTTTAGTTAAATTTCTCTCTCTTCATTTAAGAAATCTTCAATTTGCTGGACAAGATTATCCTCTGAAAAATTATCTTCAATGCTTACGTCTGCTTCTTCTAATTTAGAAACATATTCAGCTAGATCTTCAGAGTTTTCCATAGCTTTGTTAATTTTAAGTTCAAATTGCTGGCCTTCACTTTGAATACCAGAGTCATCAATTTCAATTTTTAGTATTTCAGAAGTTTTATTAAGTAGTGCGCTCATTCCCTTAGGATATCCTCCGCTACTTAGATAGTGAGGAACTGCTGCCCAAAGGCCTGCTGTTTCAATACCATTGTCTCTGAGTGTTTGACCCACCACACTAGTTATGCCTGTAGGTCCAGAATAATTTGGATTTAACACATTGTGTCTTGAGTGAAATGTTGGATCTCCACTAACACCAAATATTGGAACTGGTAGGGTGTGTGCTACTTGTCCAAAAAAAGCACCTAAAGTTACTGCCCTCTTAACCCCAAGCTCAAGCAAGGTATCTGAAATATTTCTTGAGTAATCTTTCCATTTCATTGATGGTTCTTCACCAAAGACAAGAATTAAGTCACTTTTTAATTTGTAGTCTTCAATAGAGTAAAAAGAAGTTTGTGGCCAGTGAAAATTTCTTTCACCAAAATCTTTAACTTCAACAATTGGTCTTCTCATTTGATAGTTGTAATAAGAATCTGAATCTAGCTCAGCAAAAGGTTCGACGTCATAGGTGCTACTTAAATTTTCCACACAACCAGTAGCAGTGTTACCAGCATCACTCCAGCCCTCGAATGCAAGTATTGCTACAGGTTCTGATAAAAGTGGCTTTCTATACCAAACTACATCTTCCATATTTGAAGGTTAATGTAGCAATAGATTTATTTAAGATTAAATTTTAGAGTTTTCTTGAAGAGTTTATTACTACTGAAATACTTGATAGGGCCATTGCTAATGCTGCCAAATTAGGTGTAATTAGACCAACAACTGCAATAGGTATCATCAGTGTGTTATAAATAAAAGCGAGAAAAAGATTTTGATATATTCTATATTTTGATTTTTTTGAAAGATTAAGTACCTCACTTAAAGTTTCTAAACCTCCTTTATGAATTAATATATCCCCAGAAACTTGTGCTATCTGGCTACTAGAAGAGGTAGTTACTCCAACATCAGCCTGTTTGATTGACGGTGAATCATTAACTCCGTCACCGACAAAAATTACCCTTCCATCTTTTTGGATGTCTTTTACAAAGTTAAGTTTTTCTTCAGGACTTTTATCGGAATAAAATTCTTTTATGTTTTGTTCTTCAGCAAATTTTTCTACATTAACTTTTTTATCACCAGACAGAATAATGATATTCTTCTCTTTTTTAAGCTCTTTTAAAAAATTGTTAGAGACAGATGATTCTTCATCTAGATATAAAAAATAATCCTTATCATTTATTGATGCTTTAAGAAATGAGTCATTTTTCTCTTTGTTTTTTTCAACTTTAATAAGTTGCTCTTCAACAACACCTTCAATTCCAATTCCAGGTTTTTCTATTACATTTGAAGCAGGAAGAAGGGGTAAATCTTCTAACTCTGCTTGATAAACAATACTTTTTGCAATCGGGTGTTGAGAATAATTTTCAAGACTTGCTATCAACTGCAAAACAGTACTTCTTGTGATAGTTTCATTAGGCATTTGAATTTTCCTGATTTTAAAAATACCGGAGGAAAGAGTACCAGTTTTGTCAAAAACCATAGTATTTATGTCACCAAACTTTTGAAGAATATCAAAATTCTTGAAAAGAAAACCTTTGAGTTTACTGGCTGTTGCAGTTTTAAATAACACTATTGGAGTTGCTAGTCCCAGTGCACATGGACATGCAATAACTAATACAGCTATTGCATTTTTTAAGGCGTCTATCAGGGCAACATCTTGAATTATATACTTTACGCCAAAAGTGCTAAAACTAGTAAATAAAACAAAAGGTACAAAATACTGTGTAATTGTGTCGAGTGATTTTTGAATATCTGGTTTAGTCCCTTGAGCATTTCTGATTAAGTCCTCGATAATGTTATATGTTGAGTTTTTGTATGATTCTTTTACTTCAATCTCAATATTTCCTTGTAAATTAACACTTCCTCCAACAACCTGATCTCCTTTTTCTTTCATTAAAGGAATAGACTCGCCAGTAAGAAGACTTTCATCAACAGTAGTTTCACCTTCAATGATCTCTCCATCAACCGGAATAATTTCACCAACCATTACATTGAATCGATCTTTTTCTTGAACGTCTTTTGTAGGTATTTCAATTGTGTCTTGATCTCTATTTACTATTAGAGTTTTTGGCATACGACTTTTTATTGACTCAGATGTTTTCACAGACTCTTCTATTACTCTGTCTTCTACTGCCTTACCAATGAGTAAAAAAGACACAATAAAAGCTCCAGTATCAAGAAACATTTTGTTTTCACCTGATGAAGAGCTTACTGAAGAAACCAGTTCAGCCGGTAATAGAGAAATTAACAAAGAGCTCAAACTTCCAAGCGAGATTAGGGTGTCCATATTGAAATCAAGATTTTTAATTTTTTTAAATGCAGATATGTGAAAATTTCTTCCAAGAACTAAAATCACAAAAAAACCTATAAGATATGATATTAAATCTAGACCTGCTTCAAAAAAATACCTAAGAGAAACCGTGAATAATAATGAAGCTATTGGGGTAAAGATTTTAAATTTGACATTTTTTCCGGTGTTATCTTCAGCAGCTTCTTTTGCTTTATATCCAATCTTATTTACTGATTTAATAATTTCATCAAAATCAAAACTTTCATCATCTGTGACATCTACAATTGCAGATTTTAAAGGAAAGCTCACTGATGCGTCTAATACATGTTCGTTTTTGGTTAATACACGCTCAACTCTTGCAGCACAAGCAGCACAAGTCATACCATCAATATCTAAATTGACAGATTTAACTTGATTCGACAACTGTGTAGCCTTGTTCATCTAGCATGTTAGAAATAAAAGACAAATCTAAATCTGAGGAAGACTTAACCTCTACTGATTTTTGATCAATATCAACGTTGACGGTTTCAACATTTTCGAGACTATTTATAGTTGACTCAATTGTTTCTTTACAGTGACCACAACTAATTTCAGGTACAGTAAATTTTGTTTCCATGTTTAAACAATAATAATGTTGTGTTTATAAAATAAGCCCCTATTTTTATAGGGGCTTACTGGAAATCTCATGGGGGAGATTTCATTAGGGGGGTATTTAAAACTTAAGCAGTTTCCTGGAGAATTCTGCCTCTAACTCTAGGATATTTCACCGGAGCGTGATTGAAGCAATGGTCTCTTTTGTTATATATACTTAATTGAGTACTGCAAGATTCATCTTTACATACTCTGCCTTGGTCAAAACTTTTTGATGGCCTTATTCCGCCCTTAATTTGACTAGCTTTTAGTCCGTCTGTCATTTTATTCCTTTATATACTTTGTGAATATATTCACAAGCCTAACACTTTTATTTTAGATGGCAACTTTAATTTGACAAGTTTTTTTGAGATAAAAAGGCCTCATTGTTCCATTTTCTACCTAAAAAGTCCTTAACCATAATCTCAGCAGGTACAGTTCCTCCAGGCCTTAAAATTTTATTTTTATAGTCAACACCAACAGAATTTGACAGCACTCCTTCATTCTCAAATCTACTAAATAAGTCATCACCAATTATTTCAGCCCACAAATAACCATAATAAGCAGCATCATATCCACCAAGTAAATGTCCAAAAGCTGCTAGATGATTGATATCTTTTGGGTATGTTATAGTTGTAACTTTTTGAGCAGAATGTTCAACATCTAAAAGACTGTCTGTATAATTTTCACCATGTAAATGTTGGTCTGCAAGACCAAATGAAACCTGCCTGAGTGTAAGTAAACTAACTCCAATATTTTTTGATATATTCAATTTTTCACATATTTCTTCAGACAGTGAATCACCAGTTTCAATATGCTCTGAAATTCTTTTCATACAATCTACTTTCCATACCCAATGCTCCATAATTTGACTTGGTGCTTCAACAAAGTCCCATTCACAGTTTGCACCAACAAATCTTGTATATTTTGATTTTCCAACTCCATTGTGTAGAACATGGCCAAATTCATGAAAAAGAGTTTCAACCTCATCCAAAGTCATTAACCCATCTCCCGTGTTCGGGTTTGGGAAATTTGCAACCATTGAGCATATTGGTAATTCTTGTCTGCTAGACCCACCAGAAGATATGTCGAATACTGCAGCGTGTGTAAATTTCCCTTCTCTTGGGTGAAGATCTAAATAAAAATATGCTAATTGTTGACCATTTTTTTCCCACAAAGACCAAAGCTCAACATCTTCATGCCATGCAGTTTCATTCGATTCAGGTTTTATCTGTAAATCAAATACTTCTTCACAGACTTTAAACATTTCAGTTTTCACATTATGTATGTAAAAGTATTTTTTTAACTCACTATTCTCAACACTGCTTACCTCACTTCTTTCTTTTGAAATAAAATAGCGTATATCCCAAGGTGATATATCAGTAATTTCGATGTTATCTGTAGCAAGTTCACTTTTTTCTACTTCAGCTGCTTTTTGTAATTTTGGAATCAAGCTTTCATACATTGAAGCTACATTCTTCGGCGACTTTGCCATCCTATTCTGTAATCTATATTCAGCCCAAGTTTTAAATCCAAATAACAAAGCCTTTTCATTTCTTAGTTGAACAGCTTCTTCAAGAATTGGACTATTTTCTTTTACAGCTCGATTGTTAAAAGCTTTCCAAACAATTTCTCTAGTTGTCCTAATATTGCAGTTTTCCATGACAGCATTTATATCTGGATATGCCATTGTTATAACAAAACTATCATTATTTTTCCTTAAGTTTTTAAGTTCATTTTGACTCAGGCCTTTTAGTTCATCTTCCAAAAACAAAACTTCAGTTTTATCTTTTGCAATATTTTCTGAAAAAGAAATACTCAGATCTATAAGTTTTTTTTCGATTTCCGTTAGTCTATTCTTTTTTTCAACTGATAGACCATGTCCTGCGTCTTTGAAGTCAATATCTAAATCCTTGAAAAATGTTTTCGATTCCTCATCTAAATTATTTGTTTGTATTTCTTTAAATTTTTCGTATAGATCTTCATCTTTAAATATTTCAAGTGCAAGATTTTGTATTTTTGAATCAGCTTCATTTCCAAAATCTCTTATCTTTTCATCCGGATGCACATCTCCCATAAACGCAATGCGTCCTGAAAGATCATAAATTATACTCTCTAGCTCATTAAAATTTGATAAATCGATATTTTTAGAAGATTTAATATTATTAACCAATTCTTTACATTCTTCGATTGTATTTTTTAAGTCTTCTTTTAATTTTCCTAAAGATATATCTGAATAGTTATACACTCAACTCCTTTAACTTTTTATATGATAGTATTTAGTTATGGAAATCAAACTTGAATTTTGTGTAGTTTGAAACTACACACCTCGTGCAGTTGGCACGATTGAAGATATCTTAGAAGTTTACGGTAACAAAGTTACAAATATTCAACTAATTCCAAGCGGTGGAGGAGTATTTGAGTTCCATTTAAATGAAAAATTATTATTTTCAAAAAAAGAACTTGGAAGACACTCAGAAGATGGAGAAATTCTCAAATTAATTGAAGAAGATCTTGGTTGAATTTACCGTTTGACTTATCGCTATTTGAAGTAATTTTTATTGCTTTATTGCTTTTTATTGGCTCTGCCGTTCAAGGCGTTTTGGGTTTTGGATTTGCTGTTATTGCTTCACCAATAATTGTTCAAATTGAGCCTCGTCTTGTACCTCAACTGCTCGCGTTACTTGGTTTACCTCTTGCTTTAAGAGTTTTTTACAGAGAAAAAGACGAAGTTGATTTATCTAAAGTCAAGCCACTTATTTTAGGCCGATTAATAGGGGGACCAATTGGACTCTTATTATTGTTAAACTTATCCGAACAATATTTATCAATCTCTGTAGGGCTTATTGTTTTCATAGCAGGTGCAGGCTCTTTTTTTGGGTGGGAAATAAACAGAAATACTTCGAATTCTTTTTTTGCAGGTACTTTTTCAGGTATTTTTGGGATGATCGCAGCCATTGGTGGTCCTCCTGTAGCTTTGCTTTACAGAAATACTAAATCTCAGGAATTTAGGCCATCTCTCAATAGTGTATTTAGCATAGGAATTTTGATTACATTGTCTCTGTTAATTTTTAGTGGCAATCTTTTTGTTGACCACCTACTTTTATTTATGTTATTTCTTCCAGTTGTTTTGATAGGCATAAGAGTTTCTAGCTCGCTTTTCTCAAAAGTCTCAGACAGTTTTATTGCTCAGTCAGTGACTTATTTTTCAATTATTTCTGGGCTTTATGTTATTTTGAGAAGCATAAATTAGTTTATTTCAAATAAGGGGATTATTAACATATAAGCATATGTTTATGAACACCATTCTTGCTGGATTACTCTACTTTTTAAGTTTTCCTCCTTATGATTTTTGGTATTTAATATTTCCAGCACTTTATCTTTTTTATTATTCATTGCTTTCAAGTAAAAAATCTTTTCTGTCAGGGTTTTTCTTTGGGTGTGTTGCTTACGGTGTGATTCTCTTAGGAATTCAATCAATAGGACTTGAAGCCTGGATACCGTTGACAATTTTAATGGGGTTGATGTATGGAGTATTCTCAAAATTATTTTCTTATCTAAATACAAAATCTGGAAATAATTTCTATGTATTATTGGCAGCGTTAGCAGTCTTCGATTTGATCAGAGCATATTTTCCTTTTGGAGGATTTCCTTGGGGTTTTCCATCAACAGTTTTACTAACAGGCCCTATAGATAGTCCATTATTTTTAAAAGTACCTTTGACATTCAGAAATTTTGGACCAACGGGATCTTCTCTTTTACTACAATCTCTTCCTTTAGTAATTGCACTTGGTGTTTTTTCAAAAAGCAAACAAAAAAATTATTTAAAGGATTACAGCATATTTTTATTAATAATTTTTACAATACTTAGTTCAAATTATGTTGTTAATGACTACAGGTACACTCAGCTAGAAACATCAGAACTCAACATTACAATTATTCAAGGAAACAGCCCTTGTCCCGGTGCAAAAAACAGATGCAACAATGAAAGGCAAAAAATTTATGATAGCCATTTAGCTCAAACTCAATCTCTAGAAGGGAAGTTTGATTTAGTAGTTTGGCCTGAGAGCTCAACAGGATTTAACAATGATCCGGGAGTACATAGTAGGGTTCAAAATGACGTTTCTATCCAAGCTTTGAGATTAGATTCATATTTTTTAATTGGGGGAGATAGGCCTGTACAAAAAGAATATTTCGAAAATTATGGAATCTTTATTAACAAAGAAGGAGAGGTTGTAGATCAATATTTAAAACAGCATCCAGTGCCATTTGGAGAATATATCCCTTTTAGAAAATATTTAGATTGGATTCCTCCACTAGCACTGGTTCCTCGTGACATGATTAGGGGAGATGGTCAAAAAATATTTATGGTTAATGATACAAAAATATCAACTGTTATTTCATTTGAAGGTTCTTTTCAAAGATACATTAGGAATAGTGTCTTGGATGGTGCAGAGTTAGTTGTAATACTTACCAACCAAGCTAGCTATGGAGAAAGTGGAATGTCTGATCAATTTATATTAATGTCCAGAGCAAATGCAATTTCAAATGACAGACCAATTGTACATGCAGCAATTACAGGTAAATCAGCATTCATAGATCACAATGGAAAAGTTATTTCCAAAACTGAATTATTTGAAACAGCAGCATTAACTGAAACGCTTGAGGCAAGACGGACAGAAACTCCCTACAGCAAATATGGAAACTATTTAAACTATATTTTTATAATATTTGGAGCTGCTGTACTTGCTAGAAAATTTATTCGTCTAGCTGGTTAAACGGTAAGTTTTTCATAGCAACTGCTTCCAAAACTCCACTTTGAAAAACTCGTAGACCAAATTTGGGAAGAATTGCAAACAAGTGGTCAAAAATATCTGATTGTATTTTTTCATAAGCAACCCATTCTGTTGTATTTGTAAATGTATAGATTTCAATTGGCACTCCTTCAGGAGAGGATGGTAACTGTCTAACTAAAAAAGTCATAGTGTCAGTATTTAAATTCTTACTTTGTTTCAAATAATTCTCAACATATGCTCGATATGTTCCTATATTTGTAAGCCTTCTTGTTTCTAATTGCTTAGAAGATTCACTATTTAATTTATTAAACTCTTCTAATTCTTTATTTTTTTCTGAAATATAATTGCTAATTGGTGAAAGCTTTTGGAGTTCGGCAGTTTCTTTTGGATTTAAAAATTTGATACTAGAAATATCAATTAATATAGACCTCTTTATTCTCCTTCCACCATACTCAGACATTGCCCTCCAGTTCTTAACTGAGGTGTTAACAATTTTTGATGTAGGTATTGTTGTAATTGTTTTATCCCAGTTCTGTACTTTTACAGTATGTAAGGCTATATCCACTACGTCTCCGTCTGCGCCAAACTCAGGAACTTCTATCCAGTCACCGATTTTAATTATGTCGTTTTGACCAATTTGAACTGATGCCACAAAAGAAAGTATTGTGTCTTGAAAAATCAATAACAATACAGCAGTCAAAGCTCCAAGACCACTTATGTAATAAGCAACTGACTGACCAGTAATTATTGCGAAAATTATTATTGCGATGAATGAAGTGATGATAATTTTAAATATTTGAATATATCCTTTTATGGGTTTGTTTTTTAATACATCGATATTTTCAGAAACTTTATTTAACACAGTAAGCATTTCAAGAATGGTAAGACCAACGAACAAAGTAAGTAATGAATCAATAAGTCTAGAAACTATTGGGTTGGAGAATATTTCAAGATTATATTCGGGAGAAGAGGTCAGAAAGGTAAAAACTATAATTACAAGAACATATGAAAGCCTGTTTAAAAATTTTTTATCCAGAAATAAATCATCAATAAAAGTGGATGTTTTTTTTGCTATTTTCTTTAATACAGGAAAGAAGATACTTCTCAATACAAAATAAGTAATGATTAAAATTCCAAAAATTATTGCAAGTGACGAGAGTTCAGAGGTTGATAAATTATTCATATTTAAATTCTACCTTAAAATCCTTTTTGTTGGCCTTTCCAAGGCTCAGGTGAATTATTTAAGAATTCGTCAACACTTGGGCCATTTAAAATTTGTAAATTTCTTTGACCTACAATATATGAAATTACTAAAAGAATTAGAGTGCTTTGATTAGATGTTGCAAGTTTTATTACAACCAGTATTTCAGGATTGTTAAAGAAGTAAATTTGTAATCCAGCCTTTAGTGACAAAAAAACGGTCCATATAATTGCAACTTTTGTATAAGCAGGCCGTACTTTTGGGTGAAAATACCACCCTTTAGGCCAATTCCTAAATGCTTTTGAACTATATATGGTAAATGGCTTTCTTACTAGTATCGAAATTAATCCAAAAATTGCAATTGTTGCATCTCTTATAATTCCAGGAATGAAAAACCCAGAAGCACTTCCCTGGAGTCTTGCTAAAAGTAATGCAATGGCAGATCCAATAAATCCGTAAAAAACAAATTTTAAATCTTGCTTTCTTAGTCTTCTGTAAATTAGAAAAACAATTAGTAATCCACCTGTACTAAAGATTGCTGTATTTAAATCAACGAAGTTTGCCAACACAACAAAAAACACCGGAGCAATTACTGCATCAATTACACCTTCATTATTTGGAAGTAAATCTTTTACTTCTTCTCTTATTTCAAGAAATTTTGCTTTAAATTTATCCAATTTATTGAAACTTATCTTTAAAAGTTTTTTCGTCGATGTTTTTAATAACTTGATTTTCTAAATCTGGAAATTCTAATTTAAATTCTTTTTCAAGCTCTTTTTTTAGTTCTTCAGAAGATAAATTTTTAAAAATTTCTTCTTGAATTTTTCTATATGCAGCATCTCTATCAATCCCATTGTTCACAAGATATGAAAGATATTTTTGACTTACAGATTTATTTTTTGCATCTTTAAGGTTTTTATTTATTTGTTCATAATTTATAACTAGATTTTTTAATATTGAATTCAACTCGATACTCATAAAACTAATCAGGTGAAAAGCATCTGGGATCATAATTCTTTCTACTGAGGAATTAGAAATATCTCTTTCGTTCCATAAAACCATATTCTCAAGGCTAGTGCTCACATAAGATCTCATTATTCTTGCTAAACCGGTTATTCTTTCGCTACCAATTGGATTCTTTTTATGTGGCATTGCCGAAGAACCTTTTTGCCCATCTTTAAATGACTCGAACATTTCAGATATCTCAGAACGCTGATAGCTACGTATGTTTGTAGCAATCCTTTCATAAGTAGATGCGAGTATACCAAGTGAGCTAACAACCTCCGCATACCGGTCTCTACTTACAATTTGATTTGCAAACTGTTCAGGCTTTAAATTTAATTTCTCAAGTGTAAGCTTCTCCATTTCCGAAGTAACTACTGAGTGATTTCCAACTGGGCCACTTAATTTACCAAAAGAAATATTATTTTTAGAATTCTCAAGTCGATTTAATCCTCGAGCAACTTCTAAATGCCAATTGCCAAAGATATTTCCTAAAAAAGTTTCTTCTGCGTAAACACCATGAGTTCTCCCAATAATCGAAGTATCTTTTTCTTGCACAGCTTTTTCCTGTAAAGTTGAAAGCAACTCACTTACCAAATCCTTAACATATTCAAGTGACTGCATAATTAAAACGCTATTTGCAGTATCTACTATGTCAGAGCTTGTTAATCCATAATGTATCCAATTAGAACCTTCACCAACTTTTTTTTGCAATATATCAACAAATGAAGCTAAGTCGTGGTTTGTAATCTCCTCTTGTTTATATACTTCATCCTTTTTAACAACTGATTGATTTATTTTTTTAGCGATTCCATTTTCAGCTATATCTAACTCTTCTAGTGTTTCAACATATTTTTCTTGAACCAATTTCCAAGTATCAAATTTATTTTGATCGTCCCAAATAGAATTAATTTCTGGATTTAAATATCTTTCAATCATTTTAAATTATTATATTTTCTGTTCTCTCAGGCCCAACAGAGATGAACGTAATGGGTACTTCAATAAAGTCTTCAATTGCTTTTATGTAAGTTTGTGCATTTTTTGGTAATTCTTCAAAATTCTTTACAGAGGATATATCTTCTGTCCATCCATCAAAAGCTTGATAAACTGGCTCAGCTTTATTTTGAATACTTTCTTTATATGGATAATCTGTTAAAACCTCATTTTCATACTTGTACCCAGTACATAAATTTATTTGCTCAAGTCCTGAGAGGACATCAAGCTTAGTTATAAATAGCTCAGTTAAAGAATTAACTCTTACAGAATATTTCAAAGAAATTAGATCAAGCCAACCACACCTTCTTCTACGACCTGTAACAACACCAAACTCTGCACCCTTTTCAATTAGATAATCACCAATTTCATTTTTTTGCTCTGTTATAAATGGCCCACTTCCAACGCGAGAAATATATGCTTTTGTAACTCCAACAATACGATCTATATTTTTTGGACCAACTCCTGAACCAATAGCTGCATTTCCTGCAGAAGTATTCGAGCTGGTAACAAAAGGATATGTTCCGTGATCTATATCGAGCAGCGTACCTTGGGCTCCTTCAAATAAAATTGTTTTATTCTCTTTAATAGCATTTTCAATTAAAAGTGAGGTGTCTTGTATATGGTTAGCAACAATATCTCTATAACCATTAAATTCTTTAATTATCTCTTCAGTTACCAATGGAGGGCGCTCGTAAATTTTTGTTAGAGTGAGATTGGTTTCTTCAATATTTGACTTTAATTTTTTTTCAAATACTTCTTGGTCTAACAAGTCTTGTACCCTTATTCCACGTCTTTGTATTTTGTCTGCATAACAAGGGCCAATTCCTTTTTTTGTTGTTCCTATTTTGTTTACACCTAAACTTTCTTCGATTAACTCATCAAGTAATTTGTGATACGGCATTATCAAATGTGCGTTTGGTGAAATAGCCAACTTTTTAGTATCTATGTTTTTATCCTTTAACATTTGGAGCTCTTTTTTTAAAAAGCCCAAATCTACTACACACCCTGAACCAATCACTGGAACACAATTGGGATATAGAACTCCAGAAGGTGTTAATGACAAGGCAATTTTATCTTCCCCAACCACAATCGTATGACCAGCATTATTTCCGCCTTGAAATCTAACAACAAAATCAGCCGAAGAAGCAAAGAAATCTGTTACTTTACCCTTACCTTCATCTCCCCACTGGGCGCCGAGAACTACGGTAGTGGACAATTTTTTCTCCTTAGATACAACATAAAATAATAATGCAGTTTTCTTCAAAACAGTAGAAGTTTCTTAGCCAATTTATATTTATTTGCAAACTCTTTGTTTTTTTACAAAGAATTTTATTGATACAAAAAATTATGTATATTAAATTAATTACATGCGGCTTTTAAAAAGCTGTGTACTTTTAATTAAAAGGAGATAAACATTGAATAAAAAAGCTATAGTTTCTCTTCTAGTTCTATCAATGGTATTAGTTGCTTGTGGAGACACAACTGACGAAGCTGTTGTTGAAGAAGTAGTTGAAGAAGCAGCACTTACAACGCTTGAAGAAGTTCAAGCTAGAGGATTCCTCAAGTGTGGTGTTAGCACCGGTGCAACTGGATTCACTGAAGTAGGGGACGACGGTTCTTACTCAGGATTTGACGTTGACTACTGTTATGCAGTTGCTGCTGCAGTCTTAGGCGATTACAGTAAAGTTGAATTTAAGCAACTTACTGCTGCTGAAAGATTTACAGCACTTAGCGCTGGTGAAATCGACGTGTTAATAAGAAACACAACATGGACTCAAAGCCGAGACACTGAGCTTGGTAATGATTTTGGACCAACAACTTACTTTGACGGTCAACAATTAATGGGAAGAGTATCTGATGGACTTTCTTCATCTTCAACTCTTGCTGACATTGATGGACTAAAAGTATGTACAAATGCTGGTACAACAACTGAAAAGAATATTACAGAAGGTGCTGGACTTGTAGGAGCTACAATTGAGCTCGTTACAGTTGAAGCATTCTCAGAAGCAATCGACAAGTTCATTGCTGGTGAGTGTGATATTGTAACAACAGACGGTTCCGGATTAGTTGGTAGAAGAGCAGTTAATGACGCTCTCAATGACTGGGCAATTTTCCCACAATCACCAATTTCAAAAGAACCATTAGGTCCAACATATAGATCAAATGACAGCCAATGGGCTGACATCATTAACTGGACTGTATATGCAACAGTTATTGCTGATGAGTACGGAGTTACAAAAGCTAACATCGACTCAGTTGATTACGATGCTAACCCAGAATTGGGTAGATTATTTGGTAAGAACGACGGAGAGCTTCAAACCAAAATGGGTCTTAGTGCTGATGCGTATTACAACGTTGTAAAACAAGTCGGTAACTACGACGAAATCTTCTCACGAAACCTAAATCCATTAGGTCTTTACAGAGAAGGTGGAGCTAACGCTCGCTGGACAGAAGGTGGATTAGTTTACGCACCTCCAGCAAGGTAATTTTTTTACCTACTTATAATTAGTAAAAGGGGCTTTAAGCCCCTTTTACTTTGAAATCAAAAGTTAATCTGATAGGATTTATTTATGAAAAATACACTTAAGATACTATCTTTTTTTAGAAATGTAGTCTTTCTTAAGTGGTCTTCCCAGATAGTATTTTTAGTAGGACTTCTTTATATTATCTGGAGCTACATCCAAAATGCAGTTGTTAATCTTGAACAAACTAATATTGCATTTTCATGGGGATGGTTAGGAGAAACACCTGGTGTTTCCATTGCAGAAGGAATGTATACTCTCCCTAATTCAGGTCGTCAGATGCTCCAAGTTGGGATGTTAAATATGTTAAGGGTCACAGTAACGGGTATATTTGCTGCAACATTTTTGGGTACATTTCTTGGTATTGCTCGTTTATCAAAAAACTATATAGTAGAAAAAACTTCAACAGGTCTATTAGAAGTTGTTCGTAATGTTCCTCTACTAGTACAAATTTTCTTTTTTCAAGCTTTTGTACTGACTTTTCCTAGATTAGAAGTTTTTGATGTAGGAACGTACAATTTTCATGTAAGTGCAAAAGGTATTGCCTTCCCTTGGTTGAATAGGCAGCCTACTGCATATTTATTTTGGGTTTATTTACTAGCTATTTTAATTTTGGCCAACAGAATTTATAAGTGGAGAGTGCTAATTCTTGAAAGAGAAGGTAGAGAAACCAGGCCTTTTCTATGGTCAATTGGAATCTTTATAGGATTACTAATAGCAGGTTGGTATGGAGGATATCGAGTAATGGGTGTTATTGGGCTCTTAGCTGGATATATTTCAACTGGAGTCGATCTTTTGCCTGCAATTTTTTATCAGGTACTGTTCTCTTCAATTGCAGTGTTTATTGGCTTTAGATCTACAAAGAAGTTTATAGATAGCAAAAAATCAGAAGAAGCGCAGGGAATTTATAGTGATGACGATTACTTTAAGATAATATTAAATGTCATAGTTGTTCTATTGGTAGTTGTCTTAATGTTTTCCTCTGTAGGGTTGGGGCTTTCTAACTTTTTAGTTGGTGATGAAATTGTTTTTAAAGCAGATTGGGGGGTCCCTCAATTTTTTGATGGAGTTAATAATAAACTATATTGGAACCCAGAGGCAAAAATTGTATTAGACGCACAGCTGGATGGGATGAAGAGAGCAGATATAATAAATTGGATTGCCGTTCCCGGAACTGAAGTTACAAAGGGTGATGTGGTAGCAATAGCTACTGCAAAAGATTTGAAAGGTGATTTAAATCAAGAAATCTCCATTTATGCAAAATATACAGGTGTCATTGAAGAGGTGTTTGTATCTAATGGAGACACTGTGAAAGTAGATGAAAAAACTTACGATATTCGAGTAACAGACAGTAAACCATTAGAGCTATCAAGACCAAGAGTAGAGCAAATTGGAACTACTAGTTTTAAAAAATATGCTGTTGGGTATGGTAAGAGTCTTTCTGTAGGCTATTTTGCTATTTGGCTTGGGGTTGTGCTTTATACTGCAATATTTATTTCTGAAGTTGTAAGAGCCGGAATAATGGCAGTTTCAAAAGGACAGTCTGAAGCAGGCCTATCTCTTGGACTAGGACGAGGTGCCTTATTAAGGTTAGTAGTTTTACCACAAGCAATAAGGGTAATGCTCCCGCCTATGGGAAATCAGTATCTAAATCTAGCAAAGAACACGTCTTTAGGAATAGCTGTTGCATATCCAGAAATTGTTGCTGTCGGACAAACCCTGTACAACCAAGAAGGGCAGACCTTGCCAGTTTTCTTAATTTGGATGGCATTTTACAGTACAGTAAGCTTGACTATTTCAACAATAATCAATTATTACAATAGAAAAATGAAGATAGTGGAGAGGTAATGGTTGATTTAATTAAAAAGAACTCAAAATTATTACGCGAGAGCTTGTTCTCGTCTGTCGGATCTTCAGTTTTAACTATTGCTACAACCTATCTTGTAATTAATTTTTTTAGAGGAATGCTTGGTTTTGCATTAACGTCGGATAAAGATTGGCTAGCTGTATTAAATAATATGCAGTTGTACATGGTTCAAGCATATCCAGAGGAAGACTTTATTAGAGTTTGGCTTTCAGTTGGACTTACTTTTGTCCTTGCAGGACTATCAATTGGCATTTGGAGAAGTGATGATAGGGTAAAAAGTTCACAGTTATTTAATTCATTTTTTAAAGGTGGCCTTGGTGTACTTTTCTTTACAATAATTACTCCAACAAATTCAAGCTTTATGGGAAATGATGGATCGGTTATAACAGAAGAAGTCTTTTCTATGGATACAAGATTAGGAATATTAATTCCAGTTGCTATTTTCTGTGCAATATTTTTCAGTTTGCGATTTACAAATATCAACTTTACTGTAAATAGCTCTGATATGGTTTTCTTTTATTTATTCATTCCTGTTGCACTTCTTTGGTTTATAAAACTTCCTACTATTCAACTAGATCAAAATAATGAAAGAATCATTCCCGATCCTGTAATGCCTATCGCTGAAACTACAAAAATTCCTTGGACAGTCATCTTCGTATCATTCTTGGTTAGCTATTTTATTGGGATGTATCTTAAAAATATAAAAAGTATTAAGTCAATCATGTCTTTATCTTGGTTTTTATTACCTCTTTTAATTTTTTCTTGGATATTCAAAAAACCACAAATTGACATGTCAGTCGTGCTTGGCAGTGACCTTCCTATATTTGGTGTTTTCTTACTTTGGGGTTTTCTAGTTATTACTTTTGTTAACAACACCATATTTAAAAAATATTATTCAGCTTACTTAGGGGTAACTTTTCTATTAACACTTGTTGGCGTTTTTTCTGGTTTTCCAATGTTGGCTAAAACTTGTTTGCTTTTGATAGCTCTGTTCTCAGTTGTGGTGCCAGCGGTATCAACTTCCTCACAGGGTAAAAGAAGTCTGTTGATCGTGTGGGCGGTTGCATTGGTTACCCTTACCTTTTTACTTAGAGGAGGAGCATCAGACACCGGTATAGTTGTTCCTGGTTCAAGTATTTTTGGTGGCTTTTCCTTAACATGGCTACTGGCCATATTTGGAACATATGTCTCATTCCCTCTTGGAGTTTTATTGGCACTAGGAAGAAACTCAAAACTACCAATAATTAGAATTGTGTGTACTGGAATTATTGAATTAACTAGGTCTGTGCCGTATATTACCTGGCTATTTTTTGCAAGTGTTACGCTAGCAGTATTTTTACCGGCAGGTGTTGAGTTCAACTTAATAGTTAGAGTCTTAATGGTGACGGCTTTCTTCAGTGGAGCATACTTTGCAGAAAATATCAGAGGAGGTCTTCAGTCCATTCCAAAAGGACAATATGAAGCTGCTGATGCAATAGGTATGAGTCCATTTCAAAAGATTTCTTTAATTATTATGCCACAGGCCTTAAGAGCGGTTATACCTACTCTTGTCAGTAGTGCAATTACAGCTTTTAAAGACTCAAGCCTTGTAACAATTATTGGATTATTTGACTTCCTTACTATAGGAAAAACTGTTATCGGAAATCAATCTATACCAGTAAACTTTGTTGGTCATGATAGAGAGAATTTAATTTTCGTAGCAATTGTATATTGGATATTTACATTTACGCTTTCAAGAAGAAGCATGAAAGTTGAAAAGAAGTTAGGATTAGGAGAGAGGTAATCAGTTATGAGCATAATTCAAACAAAAGATGTTAAAAAATGGTTTGGAGATTTCCAAGCATTAAAGGGCATCAGTATGGATGTAGCAGAAGGAGAAGTTCTTGTTATTGCGGGACCTTCAGGTTCAGGTAAATCTACATTTATTAGATGCATTAACAGACTCGAGCAACATCAAGAAGGTCAAATAATTGTTGACGGAATTGAGCTTACTAATGACTTAAAGAATATCGAAGCAATCAGGTCAGAGGTTGGAATGGTGTTCCAAAGCTTCAATCTCTTTCCACACTTGACAGTAATGCAGAACATTACACTTGCACAGATCTGGGTAAGAAAAAAGAATCGTTCCGAAGCAGAAGAAAAGGCAATGGAACTATTAGAGCGAGTTGGAATTCCTGAACAAGCACAAAAATTTCCAGGACAATTATCAGGTGGTCAGCAACAAAGAGTAGCAATTGCAAGAGCTCTTGCTATGGAACCAAAAATTATGCTTTTTGATGAGCCGACATCAGCACTAGACCCTGAAATGATCAAGGAAGTGTTAGATGTAATGAAAGAGCTAGCTAAGTCAGGTATGACTATGATCGTTGTAACTCACGAAATGGGTTTTGCTAAAGAGGTAGCTGACAGAGTGATGTTATTCGATGATGGTATGCTCGTTGAAGAAAATACTCCAGAAGAATTTTTCAATAATCCTAAGAGTGACAGAACTAAATTATTCTTGAGTCAAATACTCTAAAGCTGATCCCAAAGATTCTTTTCAGCTAAGTCAATGATGGAAGCACCCATTGCGTACGCACCATCATATATGGCTTTATGACCACCTTCGGTTAATGTAGCTGCAGCATATTCAGGTTGGTGATTAACAGCTTCTTTTTCTCCGATACCAAGCATTGGATGTATTGATGGAAAAATTTGGGAGACATTTCCCATATCAGTAGAACCCAAACCTGGCCTCGTGGCATCTTTTTGTAAAATCATTTCTCTACCTACATCTTGTGCATTCTCCATAAAAAGCTTATACAGTGTTTCATTATTTTTAATTTCTTCATATCTGTAATCAGGTGATGTAATTTTCACTTCACATTTTGTTGACATTGCTGCAGCATTAGCAAAGTTATAAAAGTCTTGTTCCAATTGTTTCAATCCTTCTTTATTAAGTGATCTTAAATACCATTCTGATTTTGTATATGATGGAATTATATTTGGTTTAAAACCACCATCTCTAATTACACCGTGCATTCTATTAGTTTGTACCATCTGCTGTCTATATGTTGATGCGTTTATAAAAAGTTGAATCTGAGCGTCTAATGCATTAATACCCTGATCAGGTGCACCAGCAGCGTGCGCATCTTTACCAAAATATTCAATAGTGTATTGTTCTATTGTTGTAAAAGTAGGGTTAACAACGTCTTCATACCCAGGGTGTATCATCATAGAACAGGAAGCATCTTCAAATGCACCTTCATTGATAAGTACAATTTTTCCGCCGCCACCTTCTTCAGCAGGAGTTCCCAAGAGTTTTACTCTGATTCCAAGTTTTGTTGCTATATCTTTTAATCCTAATCCTGCTCCTATAGACGCTGTTGCAATAATGTTATGTCCACATGCATGACCAATTTCAGGCAAGGCATCGTATTCAACACATATAACTGTAAGAGGACCCTCTTCACCAAATGTAATATCAAAAGCTGTTTCAAGACCGTGAGAAGGATAATTTACAGATTTTGAATTTTTTTGAATATAATCAACTAAATATTTTGATGTTTTGAATTCTTGAAATCCTAATTCTGGGTTTTCATACATCCAATCACTGACACCACACAGGCTTTCAAATAAATCATCTAGAATATTTTTAAATTCGTTTTTATAGCTCATGAATTGATTCTAATAAAGTAATCTATATCATACACACTAGAATTGTTCCAAATTATCCAATCTAGACCTTTATCTTCTGCTGCTTTAATATTCAATCTTATATCTTCGGAAGAATGCCAAAACCCTTGAAGAAAAGGTCTTAAGCTTTTTTCTTGTACTCCTCTAGAAAGCCCATCATTTAATGATGCTGTAACAATTTCATAAGGAAAATTATTAGGATAACTGTATCCAAATGAGCCTTTGGAGTAATGAGATGGGTAGACCATAGGAGAAATAAAATCTACAGTTGTAACAATTGTTTCTAAATGTTGCCCTATTCCATTATCACTTTTTGCATTTAGGACATATCCAAATATATCTGCAGAAGTTAGACATCCATTATCATGTAACAGGTTCGTAGCATTTTGAAGAAATGAATTAATATTTTTTGTCCTGTTTTCAAAATTACTTTCCTCATCAAAAACTAATCCCTGATAACTTGTGTCAGGGTATCTTATATAATCAAATTGAATTTCATCAAAACCTAGCAAACATGCTTCAAGAGCAACATTTAGAATATACTCTCTGCTTGTACTATCACTTGGATCAAGAAAGTATTGACCATCTTGGGAGTATGGCTTGCTTGTTGAAATGTCAGTGATCGCTGATTGAGGATAGGTTCTTGAAAAGATAGGATCTTGAAAAGCAACGACTCGACCAATTAAGTAAATATTAAATTCTTCTTTAAAGGACTTTAAAGTTTGGGTATCGTATTTAATTCTTTCATTTTTTAATTCTTCGACCTCTAAGATTTCACTGTCGTAGAGTAAATGACCATTATCTGTTTTAACATCGAGGACTATTGTGTTTACAACAGTGTTTGACAAAATGTCTTTAATTGGTTTTATTTTTTCTTCTTTTAAAAAATGATAACCACTTAGATATATTCCTTTAACACCGCTATTAGTAGCGCTGAATTCCTGCCACCTGTTTATAGCGATATATTCATTAATTTCTTTCAAATTTTCTTCTTGAATTTCTTCAAAATTATTAAATAAGCTATTGTTGTCGTTTTTTAAATCCTGTAATTTTTTGCTAATTAATTGCTTTTGATCTTCTGAAAGAGAAATGATGTCTTTCTCTTCAATTTTTGTGTCTCCAAATAAGTCTTCACTAATCTCAACTACTAAATCAAAATAACTTATTCCATCATCGTTTACGTTATTGATGCTTAAAGGAATAAATAAAAATGCAAAAAGCAATATTATGAAAAAGACCCTGTTCATACTCATATTTTAGATTACTTATACTAATCTTTTATAGCTAGTTTTATAATACCTATATGAACAATCAGAACTATTTAAGAGCAGAAAAGTTTTTTGAAATACCTGTAATGATTTCTGTCCTTATGCTGATACCGGTATTAATTATCGAATACACGCAACAAACACTTAGCTCTGTAGCTTTATATTTAAATTGGGGAATTTGGATAGTTTTTTTACTGGAATATGTAATTTTATTTTACTTTGCAGATGACAAATTAAAGTTTGTTAAAAGTCATAAGATCGAATTAGTAATTGTTATATTCTCATTTCCTATTGTTCCAGAGGGTTTACAATCTTCTGGATTTTTGAGGTTTGCAAGGCTCCCAAGATTATTGAATGCATTAAGATTCTTCAGGCTTGCTGCTTTGCTTGGAAGATTTGGGGCGACCGTAAAGTCTATTTTCAATTCAAAGGGACTCAGGTTTATTGTGTATGCAACTATTGGCATAGTATTGTTCTTTGGCTTCCTTTTTTACATTTCTGAACCTGGCGTCACATCATACAGCGATGGCCTATGGTGGGCACTTGTGACAATTACCACAGTAGGTTATGGAGATATTACACCTCTTACAAATCTTGGTCGCATAATCGCCAGCTCTCTGATGATTATGGGTATCGGATTTATTGCAACAATTACAGCTGCTGTTTCTTCTTATTTTATTTCTAGCTTTAGCGACAAAGAGGTTACGATAAATGAACTAGGTGAGAAGTTAGATAAACTAGAAGAAGAAATTAAAAATCTACAAAAGGAAATCAATGACAAATAGTGACTTACAACAGCTCTCTAGCGACTTTTTTCAAAACTCTCTAGATTCTTCGCCAACATCAGCAATTATGAGAGGCCATAAACAGTATTTTGATCAAATAGAAGAGTTGAATGAGGAAACCTTTGAAAAAGAAACTAAAGCAGTAAATGATTTTATTTCGAGACTTGAGAGCATAGACACAGAGTCATTATCAAATAGAGAAAAAGTAACTCACGGAATGTTGGAATTTGCATTAAGTTCAAATAAAGACTCTCTGATGGATAGGAGCTGGGAGTTTGGAGCAGGTGTTTCAGGCTTTACAGGATTCCTTATCGACTATAACCAACAAATGTTTGTTCCAGATTCAGAATCTGCAGATATGCTTTTAAAAAGGCTAGAACTTTACAAAAGACTATATACACAGATAGCTGAAGTACAGAAGATTGGTCTAAAAAATAATAGAGTAGCTACAGAACGAAATCTACTAAGAACAATTGATCAGTTGGAGAATTATTTGGGTTCATCTTTAGAAGAGGATCCTTTATTGCTAGTAAATTTCTCACCAGAGATTTCAGAGTCTTTTATATCTGACTGGAAAGAAAAAGCTAAAAAAATTATTGATTTAAATATTAGGCCAACTGTACTCGCTTATTTGGAGCAATTAAAATCAGACCACATCCCCAAAGGACGTTCAGATGAACATTCTGGAATAATGTGGATTGATGGGGGTGAAGAAACTTATCTTAGAGCGCTCAGAAAATACACAGGGCATAAGAACATAACAGTAAAAGAAGTTCATGAAGTTGGACTTTCTGAAATAGAAAGGCTTAAAAAAGAATTCTTTGAAATTGGTGAAAACGTATTTCCTGGAGTCAGCACTCCGGAAGAAGTCTTACAAAAAATGCAAACTGAGCCTTCAATGAGATATGAAAGCAAAGAGCAGATGCTTCAATTAGCTGTTGATACTATTGAAAGAGCTTATAAACCACTAGATCAATGGTTTACTGTTTTTCCAAAATCTTCATGTAAAGTATTACCAGTTCCAGCAGAATCTGAACAACATGCTCCTCCTGCTTACTACTACCCTCCGTTACCTGATGGGTCTAGAGATGGGACATATTTTTTAAATACATACAAAGCTGAAACAAAAAGCATATTTGAAGCAGAATCTGTTGCTTTTCATGAGGCAATACCAGGTCATCACTTAGACAGAACTATTGCAGTTGAGCTTCAAGATGTTCCCGAATTTCAAAAATATGTTGCTTCTACTGCCTTTGTGGAGGGCTGGGGTCTTTACTCTGAGCAACTTGCAAATGAAATGGGATTGTACTCTAATGATGTTCAACAACTAGGTAGGCTTGGAAATGACGCATGGAGAGCTTGTCGTCTTGTGCTTGATACAGGTATGCATGGAATGGGTTGGTCAAGAGATAAAGCAATTGAGTTTTTCAGGTCTAATTCTCCAATTGAAGAAATAAATGCAGAAATCGAGACCGATAGATATATTGCTTGGCCTGGACAAGCATGTTCTTACAAAATGGGCCAGCTAAAGATTGAAGAGCTTAGAAGAAAAGCAGAAACTGAACTTGGTGATAAGTTTGACATAAGATATTTCCACGATGAAGTTTTGTGTGATGGAGGTATAACTCTTCCTATCTTAGAAAACAAGATTAAGAACTTTATTAATAAATATAAAAATTAAGCCTTTTATTTAATAATAACTATCTGCGTATAGACTTATCTGACTTTTTAACGATTTCATTTTTATAACTTTGGTGAATCTCTTTTTCTTTGTTTTTAGAGTCAATTTTATGATTTGAAATTTCATTCTCAAGCATGAGAATTTTATTTTGTAGTTCATCCATTTTGTCTTTCATTTCGTAAATAATTTTTATCCCATCTAAGTTGATTCCTCTTTGTGATAAATTCTGAATCTGGATTAATTTATCTATATCTTCCTGGGAATATCGTCTCGTTCCTCCACCAGTTCTGAATGGCTTAATTAAACCTTTTTGCTCATAGGTTCTTATTGTTTGTTGATGGATGCCTGATAGGGTGGAAGCTACTGAAATAAAATAAATAGCCTTAGAGTCATAGCTACTCATATAAATAATTCCTTGGACTGTCTCCAGATTCAAATTGATCACGATATTTCTCAAGATGTTTTTTTGCAGATCTTGATAAGTTCGTAGGTGGTGTAATAAATATTTTTATATATAAATCTCCAGGCCTTCTTCCTTGAGGCGCTATACCTTCCCCTTTGATTTTAAAAGTTTTTCCACTAGGAGTGCCAGCAGGTATTTTTAAAGTTACGGACTTTTCAAGAGTTGGAATTTTTATGCTTGAACCTAGTGCGGCCTCTGTAAAAAGTAGAGGAACTTCAAGAATAAGATCACTGTTATTTCTTTTAAAAAATTTGTGTGGTTCAACAGCAACTTGAACTAATAAATCTCCATCTGGAGCACCTGCATCCCCGGGACCTCCTCTTCCACGTAACCTAATCACTGTTCCATTATCAACCCCTGCAGGCACTTTTACTTTTATAGACTCATTTTCAACTACAGAGCCAGAACTCCTACATGTTTTACATACTTTATCAATAACATTCCCTTGACCCTTACAGGCAGAACAAGTTTGTGCAAAAGAAAAAAAACCTTGATTTGAGGCAGTTTGTCCACTTCCATTGCAAATGTTACATCTATGAAACGCTTCTCCTTTATCAGCTCCGGTGCCTTTACAATCCGAACAAGCAACTTCTTTACGAAGAGGTATTACAGTTTCTACGCCCTTAGCTGCTTCGTCAAAAGATATGTTTATATTTGTTTGATATGTCTGGCCTTTTCTTCTTCCACCAGATCCTCCAAATCCAAAAATATCACCTAAATTTCCAAACAAGTCACCAAAGTCGTCTACATTGAATCCTTGACCACCAAAGCCTCCAAAACCTGAAGCTCCCATTGCACGTACTTGATCGTATTCTTGTCTTTTTCTTTCATCTCCCAAAACTGAGCTTGCTTCTGATATTTCTTTGAATTTCTTTTCCGCCTCTGTGTCACCTGGATTTAAATCTGGGTGATTTTCTCTGGCTAACTTTTTGTAAGCCTTTTTTATATCCTCAGTGCTTGCATCTTTTGAGACACCTAGTGTGGAGTAAAAATCTTTGTCTAACCAGTCCCTACTCACTTTTAACTTTTACCATTGCAGGGCGAATTAATTTACCTTGAAATAGATAACCTTTTCTTAAGATGGTTTCAACTATTTGAGACTCCCCCTCTCCCGAATGCTCAACAGCTTCATGTATAGTAGGGTCAAAATGTTCTCCAATAGTTCCAATTTCTTCAACCTGTAGCCCTTCTAAAACTGAAGTTAGAAGGTTTTTAAATGTTTCGAGTTCTTTTGAAACTTCATCTTGATTCATAGCCATTTCAAAGTTATCGATTAGTGGGAAAAGAGAGTTAACAAAATAAGCAACAGATGCTGCACCCATGCTTTCTTTTTCCTTTTCAGTTCTCTTTTTGAAATTATCGAATTCTGCTGCAAGTCTTAGATAGTCATCTTTTATTTTTTCATACTGTGAAAGAGGTACAGAAGTTTCTTCAATAACCTCTTCCTCTTCTGAAGATTCTTCAGAAGTATTGTCTACTTCCTCATTCAAAGACTCTTCTTCTTTACTCATCCTCAACAACTTCACCTTCAACTACGTCATCTGATTGATCTGAAGATGGGTTAGTTGCGTCATTTTGTGTTTCCGCGTACAATTTTTCGGCAAATGATTGACTGGCTTTTGCAAGTTCATCAATACCATTTTTCAAATCATCAATCGATAAATCTTCATTTTCTAAAAGTTTTTTCAATTTATCATTTGCATCATTGATTGCAGTCACCTCTTCTTCTGTTGCCTTATCTTTATTCTCTTCCAACATTTTTTCAGTTGAAGTAACCATACCTTCAGCCATATTTCTGGTTTCGACAAGTTCTTTCTTTTTTGCATCTTCATTAGCATGTTGTTCAGCATCTTTTATCATTCTTTCAATTTCATCATCTTTAAGTGCTGTTCCACCAGTAATTGTTATTGCCTGCTCTTTACCAGTCCCAAGATCCTTAGCATTGACATTTACAATTCCATTAGCATCGATATCAAAAGTTACCTCTATTTGAGGTGTACCAGCCATTGCTGCAGGTATATCAGTTAAAGTGAATCTTCCTAGAGACTTGTTTCCAGACGCCATTTCTCTCTCACCTTGCAAGATATGAATCTCGACTTGGGTTTGATTATTTTCAGCTGTACTAAACACTTCAGACCTTTTAGTTGGGATTGTTGTATTTCTTTCAATCATTTTGGTCATGATTCCACCTTTAGTTTCAACACCCAAAGTAAGAGGTGTAACATCTAATAAAAGAACATCTTTTACATCACCTTTTAACACTCCAGCTTGAATAGCAGCACCAGATGCAACAACTTCATCAGGATTGACACCTTTGTGTGGGTCTTTACCAGTAAGTGATTTTACAAGTTGTTGGACTGATGGCATTCGAGTCGAACCACCAACTAATATAACATGGTCGATATCAGAAAATTTCATTCCAGCATCAGACAATGCATTTTCGACTGGTTCTTTAGTTCTTTCTACTAAATCCGCAGTAATTTTTTCAAACTCAGACCTACTTAATTTTTCAAGTAAATGTTGAGGTCCAGCATCATTAGCAGTAATAAATGGCAAGTTTATTTCTGTTTCACTAGTAGATGAAAGTTCAATTTTAGCTTTTTCTGCACCTTCTTGAACTCTTTGAATTGCCATTTTATCATTTGATAAATCAATACCAGTTGAGGATTTAAACTTTTCAATTAACCAATCCATTACTCTCTGATCCCAGTCATCTCCACCGAGTTTAGAATCTCCTGATGTTGACTTCACCTCAAACACACCTTCAGATATTTCCAATATAGAAACATCAAAAGTACCACCACCTAAATCAAATACAAGTATTTTTTGATCTTCATTGTTTTCTAGCCCGTATGAAAGAGATGCAGCAGTGGGTTCATTTATTATTCTTAATACATTCAATCCTGCAATTTGACCGGCTTCTTTTGTTGCTTGTCTTTCAGCATCATTAAAGTATGCTGGAACAGTAATTACAGCATCTGTAACATCATCTCCTAAATAAGACTCAGCATCCCTTTTGAGTTTTTGTAATATTCTTGCTGATATTTCTTGTGGGGTATAGTCTTTGCCTTCAAAGTTTTCTTTCCAATTAGTTCCAATATGTCTTTTAATAGACCTAACTGTGTTATCAGGATTTGTTATTGCTTGCCTTTTTGCAAGCTCACCAACTAGAACTTCCTCTGCTTTAAAAGCGACAATAGAAGGTGTTGTTCTATTTCCCTCTGCGTTAGCGATAACAGTTGGTTCGCCACCTTCAAGTACTGCTACAACACTATTAGTTGTTCCTAAGTCTATTCCTACGGCTTTTCCCATTTTGAATTATCCTTTCTTAAAAATTTTTATACTATGTAAGCTCTTGCTCTCTTGGCAAATGTCCTCTTACCCTTGGATAGGAGACAGGTGCGTGAAGAAAACAAAATTTCTTTTTGTTGTATACGCTTATCACTGTTTCACAAGTATCAAATGCGCATACTCGACCTGTAGTGTATTTCTTTGATCTTCTAACACCAGGCTTCACTTGTGATGCAGTTAGAGTTCCGCTCATTGTTTACCATCCTTATCTATGTTTATTTATACATAAAATCTATGTTAATTTACTTAGATTTGTATTAAATATAACATATTCATGATTTTAAACAAAAATATTTTTAAATTATTTAATAAATGCCATTATTTATATTCTTCTGATATAGCTGATATTATTGAATAATGAAAAAAATGGATATTCACTTAGTTGGATTAGGGAATCTTGGATCTGCTTTTCTGAATGGTTTAATTGATTTAGATACAAATATTTACTTATATGAGGAATCAAATGTAGTAAGGCAGTCAATACAAAAGAGTTATTCAATAACCCCTGAAGAATATTTAACTGCTGTTAATGATGGAGTTTTACTTTTATGCATTAAGCCTCAAAATATAAATGAATTTTTTGATACTCATAAAGATAAAATTGGGAAAGATGTTTTAATTTGCACTCCAGTTGCAGGTTTAGAAATTAAAACAATTCAAAAGTATTTTGGCAATAACATTTTAAGAATTATGCCCAATTTACTCATTCGTGATAAAACTGGTTTTATTCCATTCACTTCAAATTACCAAGGAGATTATCTCAACTTCATCCATAATATTTTAGAGAATTTAGGAACTGTTAAAGAAGTTGACGAATCCATGTTCCCTATTGTTACTGCATTGTCAGGCAGTGGTCCGGCTTGGTTTTATGAACTTTCAAATCAGCTTGTAAACTCCGGGACTCAGCTTGGATTAAGCTTATATGATTCTGAGTTAATAATTAAGGAACTTGTAAAAGCACTTCCTGCACTTGTAGACGAAGATGAAACATTTAATGATTTGGTAAATAAAGTAAAGTCACCTGGTGGAACTACCGAAGCAGGCCTCAATTCGCTTAATGATGCTTCATTTGATACAATTATTCACGATGCAATTCGCAAAGCAACTCAAAGATCTATTGAGATATCAAAAGAATTAACAAATGAATAAGTTTTTAAATAAATATAAAGCTAATGATTATGTACTACTATTTTCTGCCGGTGCAGCAGTAGGTACACTATTTTTATGGGCAGCAAGCTATATATTTCCAGAAGGAGAAATAGTTGAAGGAAGAAGAGTATTTGAGAATATTCCTAAGGTGCTCCAATATATATTTTATGTTTTAAGCGCAACAACAATCTATATTTCTGGATACTTATTTTCTCTTCGAGTAAAAAACTGGACTAGAGGCAAAGAAGAAAAAAGAGATGTGAAACTGTCTCAAAGAATATTCAAACTTTTTGATGGATTAACTATGCGAACTGTCCTTAGGTTTAAAGCTGCTGGTCTTATGCATTCTCTGATTTACATTGGCTTTCTCGGTTTGTTTGCAGGTACCGTAACTCTAGAGATTCATCATCTCATGCCTCCTTCACTTAAATTTTTACAAGGCACAACATATATTATTTATTCTTTCTCATTAGAACTGGCAACTATAGCTTATCTAACAGGTCTTTTTTGGGCTTTAGCTAGGCGCTTAATTGGCACCGAGTACAGGATAAAGACAAAAACTACAATTGATGACTATTTAACTCTTTCTCTATTAATTTTTATTGGAATATCAGGCATAACTACTGAAGCTGGAAGAATCGCATTAGAAAATTTTCCAGATTATGAAAAATGGTCCTTCATTGGCTATGCTTTTGCTCAACTTTTAAACCTATCGAATCCTGAACTTTTTCATAGGATATCGTGGGTACTTCACGTTGTTTCATTTTTTGTATTTCTAATAGCAATTCCATTGTCGAAACTTAGGCACATATTTACATCACCAATAAATATGTTTATGTCACCAAAGGAAAGACCTAAAGGTGCGATGAAATTTATTGGAAATCTTTTAGAAGCTGATGATATAGACAATGTAGGTTCAGAAATCATTGATCACTTTACTTGGAAGCAGCTAATGGATCTTGATGCATGTACTGTTTGTGGTAGGTGTACATCCGTGTGTCCCGCAAATCAAACTGGTAAGTCTTTAGACCCTAGAGAAATTATATTAAAAGTAGGACAAGTAATGTCTGAATCTGGTCAACCTGCAGTGCCTGCTACGGTGTCAACGCCAGGTCCTTTACGTGTAAATTCTGACAATGTTTTTGAAAGAATTACTTCTGAAGAACTTTGGGCTTGTACTTCTTGTAAAGCTTGTGATGAGATTTGCCCAGTGAATATTGAAATTTTAGACAAAATACTTGATATGAGAAGACATCTTGCATTGATGGAATCAGATTTTCCTGCAGAGTTAGGTAAGGCATATGTTGCGATGGAGAACTCGTCCAATCCATGGGGAGCTTCTCAAAACGACAGACTGAAATGGACCGAAGATCTAGATTTTGATGTTCCTGTAATAGATGAAAGTAACCATGAAGAATATGACTATCTGTATTGGGTCGGTTGTGCGGGGGCTTTTGATGATAGAAATGTACCTGTTACGAAAGCTGTAGCAACATTATTAAAAAGAGCAGGAGTTACTTTTGCTGTTCTAGGACCAAAAGAAGTTTGTACAGGAGACTCTGCAAGAAGAACAGGTAATGAATTTGTTTTTCAACAACTAGCTGTTCAAAATATTGAGAATATGAATAATCTAAAAGTAGAAAAAATTATTACTCAGTGCCCACACTGCTTTAACACAATAGCAAATGAGTATCCACAGCTTGGAGGAAACTATCAAGTAATTCACCACAGTCAACTTTTGACGGAGTTAGTTCAGTCAGGAAGAATTGAAGTTGGCTCTAGTGATAAGCCTTACAAAATCACCTATCATGACTCATGTTATCTTGGTAGACATAATGATATCTATACCGCACCACGTGAGATTGTAGGATCTATAGGCGGTATTGAGATTAGAGAAATGAAAAGACAAGGTACAGAGAGCTTTTGCTGTGGTGCTGGCGGTGGAAGAATGTGGATGGAGGAATCTACAGGAAAAAAAATAAATATTGAGCGTTCACAAGAAGCTATTGATACAGGGGCTGACGAAGTTGCTGTTGCGTGTCCTTTTTGCTACATAATGATGGATGATGGTGTAAAAGAGTTGGGTTATGGAGACAATGTTAAAGTACGAGATGTGTCCCTTATATTGTTAGATAATCTGAAAAAAGATTAGGATTTGTCTCCCATAAAAAATTTCTGAATATTTCCATCAGACTTATTAATGCTGTAAATAACATATAAAGCAATTGTGAAGCTTCCCAAAGTCATGACAAAAAATATCCAAATTACAGCTGGTAAAACATTCTCTTTGTAGAAAATCCAAAGACTAAATAAAACAAATCCAGAATAAAGATCAACTAATGAAACAACACCCCAAGGTAAATTAGGAATTGGTGAGTCAAAAATTGTAACCTCTCCTTGAGCCCAAAAGATTACTACAGACATAGAAAGAGTTATAAAGTAGGAAATAATTTTTGTTATAGTCATAAGATAGATTTTAAATGAGGAAAAATTAAAAATGAGTGAAAGACAAATATTCTCAAAAATTCTACGTCTTGATAAATATATATACAATGAGCTTCTTAATTTAAATGGTGCGCTGCAAAAGGGAATTGCAATTTATTTAGCAGTAGTTACCTTAACTACCTTAAGCGCATTTAGATTTTTTAATGGAATGATTGAATTTCTTGAGAGCAACCTCGTTCTTTTTCAGGGTGAAATGTCGGAAGAAGAGTTTCAGATGTTTAGGTCTTTGATCGATGAATTATCTATTATTTTTGTACAGCAAGGCTCGAATACATCAGTATTGATTTCATCAATTGTGTCAACAGGTGCGACAACAATAGTTGGCCTTGTAATATGTTTTTTGATTCTTAAATTTTTATTTAGAAAAGATCCAAAACCACTAGATCTACTTATAATTTCATTCTTTTCAAGCCTTCCAGGATTACTTGTATTTCCCGTGTTGTTTATACAAAACCCACTTGTACAAGCATTATTAGTTTTTATAACTTCAATCTACTCACTAATTGCATTTGGTTCTGGCATAAAGCAGGTTTACTTATTAAGAAATATTGAAGTTGTCCTTGTTGTCATTGCGCTAACTTTTGGTAGTTCAATTTTAGGATCAGTATAGTTTTGAACGCAGCAGTAATATTAGCCGCAGGTAGTTCAAGTAGAATGGGGTTTCCTAAACAGTTAGCTGAAGTTAGGGACAAACCATTACTACAAGCAATAATTGATAAAGTCAACATTAATTTTGATAACTCTTCTGTCGTGCTGGGGTCCGAGAATGAAATAATTTCAGAAAAAATAGATTTTAAAAATTCAAATATCTTAATTAATGAAAATTGGTCAGAGGGCATCACATCTTCAATTAGGACAGCTTTATTCTTCTATCAAAACCAAAAAGAGTTTAATAATATAATTTTTTTCCTCGGGGATCAACCAGAGGTTGAGGTTGAAGTTATAGACGGTCTTAACAACGATGAACATGACGGTAATAAGGTTTTGGTTCCTCAATACAGATACAAACTAGGATTTCCAATTTTAATTCCGAGAATGTTCTGGACGAAATTAGAACTGATAACTGAAGACGATGAAGTTGATGAAGAAAAATCAGTATTCCAAGACTTTGATTTAGTTGATTTTCTTATCTCGTCAGAAATTGAAATTAAAAAACTTAATTTCAATTTTTTAGAACCTATTGATTATGACGAAGAAAAAGATTTTTGAGAGTGGGAAAAACTCTTAAAAAAAATCGTTTCTTTATGTAATTTGTTTTGTAAAATTTAAAACATGAATTCAATTGACTCTATAAATGGTATGACACATACCGAAGCAACAAAGCTGAGAAGAGCTAGAGTCAGAACAACAACAACTTTTTTACAAATCGCCTCTTCAAGGTCCGGTAGGGCTCTCTTAACAAAAGAAACCGGAATTAGTTCACCTAAATTATTGCACTGGGCTAGACGTGCTGAACTAATGAAAATTAAAAATTTAGGAAGAGACTATGCAGACTTACTTGAAGCTGCTGGAGTTGAAAGTGTGTCTGAATTAAAAAGAAGAAACCCGGAATCGCTTCATGAAGTAATGGCAAAAATTAATTCAAAAAGAAATATAGTAGACAGAATGCCCTCTCTAAAGAGAGTTACAAATTGGATCGAAGACTCTAAAGATATAGAAATTAAGGTTTCTTCATAACCAAGTTTCCCATCTATCATTAAATTGTGGATAAAAAAATAATTCGAATAGCTGGTGCTCAAAAGTCATTTCCAGTAGGGGCCATACAAAAAAATAAGCAAACTATTTTAGATTGTTTTGAAGCAGCTGAAGAAAAAGAAGCAGATATCCTGATTTTTCCTGAATTAGCACTTACAGGATATCCACCAGAAGATTTACTCTTAAGAGAGAGTTTTGTTGGAAAAAACTTCGCTGTTTTGGAAGAATTAGCTGAATTTTCTAGCTCAACAAGTGGTGTTGTTGGTTTTGTTGACAGAAACTTGGATGATAACCATACAGACAAACAAAAAAGAGACATTGCTAATGCAGCAGCAATAATCCAGAACGGTGATGTAAAAGGAATCTATCACAAGTGTTTTCTTCCAAACTATTCTGTATTTGATGAAGCTAGGTATTTTGCCAAAGGCAATAATCCAGGAAATGTATTTTGGTATGAAGACATAGGGATTGGAATAAGCATTTGCGAAGATATATGGATTGAAGAAGGTCCTTCATTACAACAAGTAGAGAATGGTGCGTCTTTAATAATTAACATAAACGCTTCTCCTTATGATCAAAATAAATCAGACTTAAGAAAAGAGCTTGTTGTCAACCAAGCTAGAAAATTAGGCGTACCAATTATTTACTTAAACATGGTTGGCGGTCAAGACGAGTTAGTTTTTGATGGAGGTTCATTTGTTGTAGATGGAAAAGGGGAAATACTTTATCAAGCACAACAGTTTGAAGAGGAGTTATTTTATATTGATCTAGATTTGGAAGTAAAAGAACAACCAAGAGGGTCATTACTGGAGATTAGACAAAAACGATCTGAGCTAGATCCTTTACAGTCTGCTGTACTTCTATCAAAAAATGAATCTCTATATTCAGCATTGAAATTAGGGTTGTTCGATTACGTTAGTAAAAATAATTTTGAAAAAGTACTTATAGGACTTTCTGGAGGAATAGACTCTGCTTTGACGGCAACTATTGCTGTTGATGCTCTTGGTTCAGACAATGTAATAGGTGTAGCGTTGCCATCCAAATATAATACCGAAGAGTCTCTCGTAGATGCAAAGTTGCTTGCAGAAAATCTTGATATAGAATTTAAAGTCATAGAAATTGAAGAAATAGTAAATATTTTTAGAAATACTTTAAAGGAAAGTGTTAATGAAGAACTTGGACAAACAACAGATGAAAACATCCAATCACGCGTAAGGGGTAATATTTTAATGGCTTTATCCAATCAAACTGGAGCTATGGTTGTTTCAACAGGTAATAAGTCAGAAATGGCTGTAGGTTATTCAACTCTTTATGGTGATTTAGCAGGAGGTTTTGCACTATTAAAAGACCTATATAAAACTGAAGTTTATAACTTGGCAAATTTCAGAAATTCAATTTCAAACGTAATTCCTCAAAATACAATTGATAAAGAGCCAAGTGCAGAATTAAGACCAGACCAGTTTGATAAGGATTCATTGCCAGAATATGATCTTCTTGATGAAATTTTAAGAATGTATATTGAAGAAGATAGTTCCTCTGAAAAAATTATTTCTAAGGGCATTGACGAGAATATTGTATATGATGTCTTGTCTAAAGTTGATAGAAACGAGTATAAGAGAAAACAAGTTGCACCAGGAGTAAAATTAACTGAAAAGGCATTTGGCAAAGACAGAAGAATGCCAATTACAAATACCTATGTTCGAGAAAGAGGATAATCGTTTTGTATTTGATAAATGATTTGGAAGTTACAAAAGATAAATTTACTTTGCCTGTTGAAAATTTAGCGGTATGGAGAGGAGATGGGGTCTTTGAAGCTCTAAAGATTCATGACCACTTTCCTTTTGGGTTAGAGAAGCATATAGACAGGTTAAAACAGTCTTGCAAAAAACAATTATTTGACAATGTAGATTTTAATTTGGTTAAAGACAATATTTTAAAAATAGCATCAAAACATAAAAATGGCTATGTGAGAGTTTTAATTTTGAGAAATGAGTCAGATGAAGATTTTACAGTTTATTCTTTTTATCAACCATTATTAAACTTACCAGAAGAATTTACATTGCAATCTCAACCTGCACCATGGCATGCTGGTGGAGATTATGAAGTTGATAGTAAAAATATAGTTGGTTCAAAATCTACTTCGTATGCTTATAACATAAAGCAAACCAGAGAAGCAATTAGAGATGGTTTTACAGATGCCTTGCTCATCAACAATAAAGGCATAGTTTTAGAAGGTCCAACTTTTTGTGTTGGCTGGATTAAGGATGAAGTTGTTTATGTACCAGATCTCGATTTGGGAATTTTAGACTCAATAACTCGACAGTATTTATTGAAGTTTGGTGAGGAAGACAAGATTCAAGTATCCGTTTCTAGAGTGACAATAGACGAACTTTATAAAGTTGATACAGTTTTTGTAATGTCTACAGCTAAACACGGAGTATTTGTCTCAAAGATTGATAATCAGTTGTTTGAGCAGGCACCTTTGTTAAACACTATACAAGATTTATTTGCGAGAGAAGTACTTAAGGAAAAGCAAGAAAGTTAAGGAGGGTAAAGTGAGACTCACAGAGTATTCTCATGGCTCAGGTTGAGCATGTAAACTCTCCCAAGGAGAGCTTGCTCAGGTTCTGAAGCAATCAAAACAAAATAATTCAAACAATTCTAAAGTCTTGGTTGGGTTAGAAAATCCAGATGACGGTGCAGTTATTGATCTAGGAAATAGTATGAAAATTGTACAAACAGTTGATTTTTTTACTCCTATTTTAGATAACCCTTATGACTGGGGTAGAGTTGCCGCAACAAATGCATTATCTGATATTTATGCCATGGGAGGTGTACCTATATCATCTTTACAGTTAGTTAGTTGGCCAAGAGAAGATATAGGTTTTGACATTTTATCAGATGTTATTAAGGGGGGTGCAGATGTAATGAAATCTGCCAATTGTAATATTGTTGGAGGGCACAGTATTGATGACAAAGAACCAAAATATGGTTTTGCTGTTACAGGTATCGTTAATGAAAAAATCTATACAAAAACGAATATTAAAAATGGAGATAAACTTTTTTTAACCAAGCCTCTCGGTTCTGGAATTATTGCAACTGCAATAAAAAAAGGCGTCGCTAATGAAGAAGCAATAAATCAGGTAACAAATGTAATGACAACCTTAAATGATGCAGGCCTTGAAGTCGCAAAGCACCTCAATGCAAATGCAATTACAGACGTAACTGGTTTTGGACTCCTTGGCCACCTCAGTGAGATGTTGATTGATGAAAAATTATCAGCAAATTTGATATTCGATAAAGTTCCAATCATTGAGTTTGCAAAAAATTATTTTCATAGTGGCATTTATCCATCAGGAAGCCAAAGAAATTTTGACTCAGTAAAAGACTTTATATCATTCGAGGATCAAGATGAGGCACTTTTATTAGCAGATGCTCAAACCAGTGGAGGATTATTAATTTCTGCACCTGCTGAAACAGATATAGATTTGATAGAAATTGAAAAAAAATATGGGGTTTTTGTAAAAGAAATTGGAAATATAACCGATAGATATAATCAAAAAATAAATATTATTAGTAGTTGATGATTAAAACACTAACTAAAATTTTTGCTTTGACTGCAGTAACAAAAAGCCTACTTGAGACCAAAAAGAGCCAATCTGCAGGAACTACACAAATTCACCCAAGTAAAATTCCAGGCAGGACTGTATTCATAAGAGAAAAAGAATACTTCATTAGAGAAAATATTATAGACGGCACAACTCCTATAATATTTCTCCACAGCTGGGGGTCAGACTCTCTAGGAAGCTGGTTTAAAATATTGCCTAAAATTAAAAATGAAACCTCTTTTGTTGCTATAGACATGCGAAATCACGGAAAGTCTGATGCTAGTTGGGACAGGTGGGACGTAGATGAAAATGCCGATGTTGTTATTAGCATTCTAAAAGAGCTTGGCATTTCAAGTTGCAATATTGTTGGTTGGTCAATGGGAAGTGCAGTTGCAATGTCAATTGCTAAAAAAAATAAGCCATTAGTAAATAAATTAGTTTTAATTACACCTTTTAGCTGGCTTGGTGGTGCTGTGTATAGCGATAAAGTAGCATTTAAAATATTTGTTAGTTTTGTAAGAATAAGAGAAAGATTATTCCCTAATTTCAATCCAAAATCTAAGTTTTCTTTTTTAAAAAAATCAAACTCTATTAATGATGAATATACAGAGTGGGCATGGAATAATCTGCATAAATCAAAAGATGACTTCATTTACGCAGATGGGGGAAGATTTGTTGTTCCTTATGATGCAAGATCTTGGATACAAGATATTGAAGCTGAGACCCTTGTAATTACTGGGGGTAGAGATAAACTTGTACCAGAAGAAACTTCAAATGATGTTGTTACGAGGTTAAAAGAAGTAAAAGTGAAAACTTTTCCTGATGCTGGCCACTCAGTGCCATGGACACATGAAGAAGATTTATTAACAGAACTTAGAGAATTTTTTAGTTTATGAAAAAAAATGTACTATTTTTCTCACCAACTTTTTATGATTTACCTTTAAATGAAAATATAAAAAAAAAGTACGATAATTTAAGTGAAGTCGCAAATGTTACAGTTCTTGCATTCTCGAGCCAAAAAAAAATTCATACTGAATCAGAGACAACTTTTTATTTAAATAAAAAAAACAAATCAAGAATTTTTAACTATTTGAAAATATTTTTTGTATCTTATTTTCAAATACCAAAATTAATATCCCAATATGAAATTGAAATAGTTACATTTCAAGATCCGGTAACAAGTTTTCTGGGTGTTTATAAAATCAAAAAAAAGTATAAAAATGTAAAAATAGTTATCGAATCACATGGAGATTTTATAAATACTTTGGAGTTAGAAAAAAATCTAACATTTCCAAATTTATATAAAAATTTATTTTCCAGGATGGCATCTTACACAATAAATTGTGCTGATATGTTGAGAGCAGTTTCTTCTTCTACAGAGGAGCAAGCTCTGTCTTTTAATCCATCGAAGCGTGTTGTAAGGTTTCCAGCATGGATAGATTTTGAAATATTTAGCAACATCGACCCTTTGAGAGATGGTAGTGGAAGATTTAAAATACTTTTTATTGGAAGTGTGACTGATAGAAAAAAACCTCATATGATTATCGATGCCTTGCCTGCATTAATTAGTGACCAGGTTGAACTGAATATAGTAGGACCAACACCCAATCAAAACTATCTTGAAAGTCTCAAAGAAAAAATAAAATCTAAAAATGTTGAGGATAGAGTTTTTATTCATGGAAATAAAAATAGAGATGAAGTGAAAAAGTTTTACTCTGAAAACAACTTAATGATTCTTCCTTCGGTATCAGAGGGCCTAGCAAGAGTAATATTTGAGTCACAAGTAACAGCATGCCCCGTGCTTGTTACAGACGCCCCGGGAATGCAAGACATAGTCATAGACGGACAAACAGGTTATGTATTTGAGAGTAATAATTTAGATTCCATGATAAAAAAAATAAATCATGTGATTCAAAATTATAATGAAGCAACTTCTGTTGGGATAAACGCAAAAGAATTCATTTTATCTAATTATTCCTCAGATAATTTTAAATTTAGTTTTCAAAAAATATTCGATACCGTTTAACTAAATAGTACTTAGAACATAAACTGTCTTGCTATATTGCTATTCTTAAATTATGGAAAATATATTTTATGGTTTAATAGTCATCCTCTTACTTGCCAATCTTTATTTTGTAACTAGAAAAGAAACTGAAGAAGACAATAAAGATGACGAGTATTTAATTAAAGGAATTGTAAGTGAAATAATTGAAAATGAAGAATCTCAAATATACAAATTACTCAATAGATCTGATCAGACAGTAAAAGATTTTCTAGAGAAGACTGGTGAAATTAAGTCTTCTATAACTGGAGTAGATCAGCAAACTAGAAATTTAATATCTGTATTAAATAATAACCAAAGCAGAGGGCAGTGGGCAGAGTTTCAGGTCGAAGACTTACTTGAAATTATGGAGTATAAAGAGGGACTCCATTACCAAACCCAAAAAAGAATGTCGAGTGGTACAATTCCTGATTTCACATTTTATCTTCCTGAAAATAAAACAATAAACATGGATTCAAAATTTCCCTTAACGAACTATATGGAGATAGCCAAACTAAACAGAGATCTTGAAGATGAAACTCTTGACGAGTTAGCAAGAAAAGAAATAACTGAATCTATTAGAAATAAACATAAAGAGTTTTTAGATAAAGCAATCAAAACCAAAATTGATGAAACATCTTCAAGGGAAGGGTACATATCAGCTGAAGAAGGTACTGTTGATTTTGTTTTAATGTACATACCACTTGAAAACTTATA
>Ga0181597_10000133_pt1 | contig 75623 bp, 42 predicted proteins | sample 041ome_5_FD_148647 | JGI IMG/M metagenome (GOLD analysis project Ga0181597, IMG submission 148647) | Coastal salt marsh microbial communities from the Groves Creek Marsh, Skidaway Island, Georgia - 041403US metaG (spades assembly) | ecosystem: Environmental > Aquatic > Marine > Intertidal zone... | reverse complement strand
TGTGTTTCCGGCGATGGATATACTAGACCCAAAATGATCGCCATAGGTCGGAAATGCTTGTTTGATTGATTCGAATTCCAACCAAGAACCATCTGTTTGTTTTTTATACAGTATAACATTACCTGCTGTGCTAGCATTAACAGAGCTAAACGGAACTCCAATATATAATTCGTTTCCATTTAATTCTACCCCATGACCAAAACCTTGGTTAAATTGAGCTCTGCTTGGTAGTATAATATCAGTTTGTAACCAAGATCCATTTTCTTGTTTTTCGAACAAGAAAACTGCTCCGTATGCAGATGCAACAATTGCTTCATTATGGTAATGGTAAGGAGCTCCAATGGCCATTGTGTTTCCGTCTATAGATATATCACCCATGCCGAAATGGCTGTTTATATTTAAATATTTGTAAGATTTCCCAATTATTCTACTCAAGAAATTTTCATTAATACTAGTATCAGTTTGTATTGGAGATATGTTCTCGTCTTGAATAAATTCTAAAACTAGGTTATCACACACAATATCGTTTGGATTTTTTGCGCAAGTTTCAAGCAACCCTAAATTACCTATATTAAAATTGTTCGTATAGAGATCCGTGTTGCATATTCTTATATCCTGAATGTTTGCATTTATATAACTTTTTAAAACTCCAGCCTCAGTTATTCCAGGCACTTCATTTTTTTGTAGTATATCTATCGTTCCTGGACCCAACTTTTCCAAAGACAGTCCAATGTTAATTTTAACATTTGGATACTGTATTACTTTTTGCCCAAAATTATGCACTGAAACTAACGAGCCATCAACCAACCCAAAACCAATCCCAAAACTCCTTACAACGGCAAAGTGATAAATTTTATTATTTTCAATTCCATCTTCTGGAGTTAAGTTGATTACATTCAACCAAAATTCTTCCTCAACACCTTCTTCGTTATAGTAAAATTTTATTTCTCCTCCGATTATCGCTATTTCCCAACCTATATTTTTTGATACATTATCTCTGCTTCCGTGACTTATGATCGTATGTCTTTCGTTAAAAATTAAATCTTCATCATCGAATAATTGTCGTGGTAGGGTATTAAAAATAATAGAAAACTCAATGGTAAAGCTTTCGTTTAATCTTAATAAATCGTTTCTATTTATTTCATAATACCTACTACCATTAAAATTCAAAGAGCTATCAGAATATATTGGACTTCCAGTATCATGCAAACTTTCAATATTCTGTTCTTCATTTATTACTTTTATCTCTAGATTATTTTTACTAAAATCAAAAACACCATTAACTTCTTCATGGTCTGCATGAGACTGTATATGAAGATTAACATTTTGACATTCGGGAATTCTTATTTCTGAGTTACATAAAGTCGTTAGTGCATTTGGCATTAACGAGAATTTTTCTGCTTCATATATTAACCTAATGTCTTGCATGTGTCCATTAAATTGAGATGCAGACTCCAATGATTTATCTTTTCCAATTGTTATATTGTTTATTGTTCCCGCGAATATCCCTACAGCATTTACATAGCTAATTAATGAACCATTAATATATAACTCTAATATATCCTCATTCTTGACTACTCCTACATGATGATTTTCATTTGAATTAAATTTTACTTCTGTTTGTATTAAAGGGGTAAATATATCTCCTTTATGAATAGATATATAAAATTTACCAGGCTCCGGATCAATTTCCTTCCATGATGTTATCTCCTCATCTATAGGATCTTGATTGAAAGAATTTGAACTTTCGAGTATAAAATATTTACCAGACCTAAAAACCAAAGTGTTCTGTTCATATATTTTTCCAGGGTCCCAGGTTTCATGATAATCTGACAATATAGATACTACAAATTTTTCTTCATCACTGGTTTTGTCCCTAAAATCAAACAAAGATTGAGCAAAAATTTCTCCATTTAATATGGCTTTCATTTGATTTTTTTGTCTAAAAAAGAAGCTAAAAGTAAAACTACTATCTTCTATAATTTTATCCTCAAAAAAAGAAGAAGTTAAATAACTATTTCCATCAAAATATAAACTGGAACTTCTTATTATACCTTGAGTTTCATCGTGATAAACATTTCCTATATTTTCTATTTCATTACCCTCTAAACTTAAATCATTTATTTGATTTCCTTGGGCAGCCGAATTACTTTGTATTTGAAGTGTTGGACAAATTAAGGGGCAATTAGATTCAAAAATTTTATTTTGATAAAAGTTACCCGCCTCTAAAGCTTGATCTCTGAATATAGAAAAATCTTGTATTTTAAATTTTCCATAATTTCTATTAGCATAAATATCATCACCTTGTAGACCGTCTTCTATGTTTTTGTTAATATCTAACTCAGTCATTGAGTCTCTAGGTGAACCCCCAATTCGAACATAAGGTAAGTTAGCGTGTGTTTTCCATTTGTCACTTATTTTTGATTCCAATAAACCTAGACAATCTAAACCTCTCCAGTACTTAGCAGTTACATAATCTCCGTAATGTTCAGGATTATTGTCTACTGGGTTTTTTATTTGATCGTATATACCATCAAGGTATGTAAACTCATCAATTTTATCCCCAGAGGCTATATCATTTACTCCACCCACTTTTATTCTGCTTGAAGAAGTGAACTGAAAACTAGAGCTTGGAGCGCCATTAATATACATTTTAAAATTTGTTGAATTTTTTCTGGTCAAAGCTATATGGTACCAATTATCATCTAAAATTTGTTGAATTTTTTCTGGTCAAAGCTATATGGTACCAATTATCATCCTCAAGATCTAATTGCGAGAAAAACAAAAATCTATATTTCATTTTTGTCTTTATTCTAGGAATGTATCCCCACATATATGCAGCACTTTTGCCAGAGAATATATTGTTAACCTGAGGTATTCCAAAACGATCAAGATGTGCGTACCAATGATCTACTCCAACCAAATCAAAATAAAATGCATTTTTATAGAAGTTTTTTATTTCATTTATTTCTTCTTGCGATATCTGATATATTTTTGTTTTTGGGTATTCTTGTGTTTGATTGTTGTATGTTCCATAATTAGCATAAAATGCACCATCAGAGCTTGCAGTTAATGGATAATTATTTTTTTGCAAATTAACAATAAATTCTTCATTTTCTCCGGTTTCTGAATAATAATTATTTGAAACTAATTGAATATTCTCAAGCAGGTAGCTTGTCATTTCTTCAATTTCTTGAACTCCTAACCTCTTAAGTTGCCACCCCAAGTCTAAACTCTTTTCAAAAATTCCGGCCTTTATTATTAAATGTTTTTTATTTAAATCTTCAAAATTAACCCATGTTTGAATTGTGAAATCTTCCTCATCTTTAAATAGTGGTTTCGCTCCCTGGTTCCAATTTTCTTTATATACTCTAGGTATTTGTTCCTTTTTTATTGTTATTGGATAACTTTCTACTTCTTTATAAAGAGTGGACATTCCTCCTTTATACAGTAAAAAACCATCTATATCCTGATCTGAAGCCATTGATTCAATATTTACATTACCTTTAATCTCATCTAGGTATATATCGGTAAATCCATACCAGCAACTATTAGCTGGCTTATTGTCTGGCTCAAATTCAACAGAGTCTCCTAATATATTCTTAAAAAACTCATGGTGCAAAAAATAATTTATTACTTCAGCTTCTAGGGAAGAATCTTTTCCTATAGAACTCGAACTCATGAACTCTATAGGTTTAAACTCATCTACCTCTATAGATGATTGCGAGTTTAATATTCTATCGCTTTTAGTATGAGTTGATTTTGTTGACGCAATATAAGGTACCAACTCTTGAGACCCATAATTATTAAGAACTAGTTCACCTTCTTGATTATCACTCTTTATGTGAAAAACTGGACACTCTGGTTTTATAGCTTTTTTAGTTAAACATTCATCCACTGAAAATGTTGAAAAATTTGGAAAATTACTTCTATCCATTAATCCTTTAAATAATGAAATTTCTTGAATGTATCCATCAAAGGGATTACTGTAATTCAAGTTTCCATAATGTACGTCTCCAATCAATAAATTTCCATCTGGACTAAAAAACGAATCAGAAAAAGAAATAGGCTCTTGGTGAGATTCAACACCATTTACATATAATGTTATGAAATCTCTAGATAATGTTATAGCTACATGATGCCATTGATATAGTCGAGCATTATCTCCAGCGACACTTGACCTTAAGTCGTATTTTAAAGATCCATTTGTATAAACCTCAAACCCAAAATATTCTTTGGGGTGATAATACATCTTGAATCCATTTTTTTCATTTTCAGCATTACTTAAAAAGTAACAAGGATAATCTAAAGAGTTAATTTCTTCATTATTGAAAAATATTTTTTGTGTTTCAATATCATTGATGTATACCCAACATTGAATTGTCCACTCAGAGCTCACGCTTGTAATAAAACTCATTGTATCAAGAACTTGTATTATGTCTCCCGGTACAAATTTTATTGAGCTATTTTCAAACAATTTTAAATCCGACTGGTGGGCGGGATTACCTTGCTGTATAATTACATCAAATTCATTAATTCCAGTATCTTCAAATAAAGATATATTATTAAAAGAAGTTTTATTACTTTGTAATAAAAAATATGGACACCTCGCTACAATTGTTGCTATAGTCGGAGGCTCAGGCTCTAATATTGGTGGCTCTGAACAGTCTTCTGGTATTGGAACTTCCGGTGGAATTATTGATTGCGACCAAGGTAATACTTTTTTTGTTATTATTAAATCTTGTATATATCCCTCAAACCCTCTTCCTATTATTAGTCCTGTTTGAATAAATTTTAAATCAAATAAATAATCATATTTAACTTTTATTTCGTTGAAGTATAAAATTAAAGAATTATTAAACTTTACCAACAAAAAATGATTCCACTGATTGTATTTTAATAAGTTTTCATATTTTAATTCATAGTCGTCTTTTTTAAAAGAAATATAATCTTCATTAATTGAAATGCTAAAATCTTCAGAACTTTCTCCATTAGAAGCTATTACTTCCCCCCCACTATTTCCTTCTTTAACCATAAACCAAAATTCAAAACTAAAATCTAAGTTTCCTAAGTTAATTGATTCGTGAGACTTAATTTCCAGGAACCTGCTTTCTCCCCCAATAAAATTAAAACTAGATATTCCGTAAGGAAATGTATTCATATCATGAAACACTCCTCCCTGATTAATGATTTCTATTTTATTTTGGCTGTAATCCCTAATTGGGTCTTCCGCAGAATTATTACTTTGTATATGAATGATCGGACATGGATCTATAGCTGAATTAAAGCATTTTCTTGAAATTAATTTTTTTTCAGTTTGAATTCTTTCATATTGATTTCTACCTTTAAAAATTCTTAAGTCTTGTATATATCCATCTAAGTGATCCCCTATAGATCCATCTTGCTTGCATAGAGCTAATGGCAATTCGGAATACCCCAACGGGTAACATTCAATGTCTTTTATGGGTTTATACCCAATGAATAAATTATGTTCTGCAGGCTCGTCCAAACATTCACTAGTGAAATATCTAGCTTTGCCATTTTTTTCTCCATTGATATATATATTTATAAACTCTCCAGACTTGATTACAGCTATATGATACCAATTCCCCACTTCAAAAAGATAAGATTGATTTATTCTTGCTATTATTCCAGGATTAACTCCCCTGTCGTCATTTTCGCAAAGCAGTAATGGCAACGCCGACATAAAAGGTCTACATTCCCCATCAACATTTACCGCTTTTTTGTTATTAAAAATACTAAATATTATAGATTCTCCGTTTTGTATGTATAATTGAAAACCTATCTCTCCTGTTTTTGTTGAATTTAAAACTATTGGGCTTATGGGTTGTATGCTTTTCAAATTAATCCATGACTCTATAGTCCAGTCTTCTTCTGTGTTGTTATGTATGAATCTAAAATCGTATTTAGTATCTAAAGCCTCCAAGTATTGCACATACTCACTAAAAAACTCAATACTTGTTTCATCTCTGTAAGGAGAGCTATTATAAGACCTAGATGGCGGTAAATCTGAAAATAGTACTTCAATTTCTCCTTGTTCATTTATTATTTCTGTTACTTCTTTCCCAACTACTTCAATTTCATATTTATTTTCGCTAAAATCCCTAATTGGTATACCTCTAAAAATATCATTTTCTCTACTTTGTATGTGTATTTCGGAACATAAATCTGGAGTTTCGCTTTTAATGTATACAGGAACTGATGCACATGCTCTAACTTTATTTTTAACATCATCAACAGAAAGTATAGCGTTATACGTTTTTGCAGACTTATACCTATGAATTTCTTTTTCTTTTATTATTGTCTTTTTTAAGCTTTCACTATCAAACTTTTTCCCTAAAATTCTTTCTCCATCTCCAAAGTCTATGTTGTACTCTAGGTTACTTTTATATTCTAGATTATTAATTATTGTTTGTACATGCATATGTAGATCTAAAAACCTACCAACAGTACCAACTACAGGGTCGAAAGTTTTACAATTTTCAACAACTATAGGTGTTTGGCTTGGTACTGGTGTATGATTTGACATTTGATCTAAGGAGTTTCTGTAATAATTATCGGGTTCGTGTCTCCACCATCTATAATTACTCTGCCATTTGTTGTGAATGCATTAAATATATTAACCATAAAATATTCAGAAGATTCAAAATTTGCTAATCCTGGATTTGGTAACGTATGCACTTCAAAACTTTTTTCATGTTCGTCTTTGTTAAATGTAAGTGTTCCTTGGGTATGTATGTAATCATCTGGACTGATAGCTGTTCCTGTTATTGTTCTATAATCTACACTAAAAGACACAAATGGATTGGTTGACTTTGTTATATCTCTTTCTATATAAACTTTAAATGAAGAGCCCTCTTGTACACTTAATGAATTAGTTTTAAATCTAATATATTGAATATTTTGTATTGATGGGGTTGGTGTAACGCTAGGGGTCACACTAACTGATGTAGTTGGAGTAACTGATATTGTTGGGGTAACTGTACTTGTCGGAGTAACTGATATTGTTGGAGTAACCGTGCTTGTGGGAGTAACTGTGTTTGTTGGAGTAATCGTACTTGTAGGAGTAATCGTACTTGTAGGAGTAATCGTACTTGTTGGGGTAACTGTGTTTGTTGGAGTTATTGTAACTGATGGAGTAACCGATATAGTTGGAGTAACTGATATTGTTGGAGTAATCGTACTCGTAGGAGTAATCGTACTTGTAGGAGTAATCGTACTTGTAGGAGTAGCTGTGCTTGTTGGTGTTATAGTTGGAGTAACTGATATTGTTGGAGTAATCGTACTCGTAGGAGTAACTGTGCTTGTTGGTGTGATTGTGCTTGTTGGTGTGATTGTGCTTGTTGGGGTAACCGATATTGTTGGAGTAATCGTGCTCGTAGGAGTAACTGTGTTTGTAGGAGTTATTGATGGCGTGGCGGTTTGTGTTGGAGTTGGTTCTACTTCTACAACTAAAACTTTAAATGGGTTATTACTTAAAATTTTACCTACAGTAAATTGGGGGTATACAACTTCAATTTCTACATTAAATATTTCAGCTTTTTCGTATTCGTTGTCTGTTAATACTGTAATTTCAATATCTTTATGATTCTCTCCTTGATTAAATATTAATTCTCCAGTTTTTCCTTCAAAGTCTATCCCTGAAATTGCAGAATTTGGTTCTGAATCAATCTTGTAATTAATTTTAAACTGACCTAAATAAGGAACATTAGAATTTAAATCTCTGTAAACTCTCAAACTTTTTGTTTGTCCTTCTAAAATATACAGAGAATCCTCTTGGAATCTTACATTTAAATCGTATATTATTGTGGTTGGAGTAACTGTATTTGTTGGGGTGATCGTGTTCGTAGGAGTAGCTGTGCTTGTTGGAGTAACTGTACTTGTTGGGGTAATTGATATTGTTGGGGTAACTGTGTGCTTGTAGGAGTAACTGTACTTGTGGGAGTAAGTGTGCTCGTAGGAGTAACTGTACTTGTTGGAGTAACTGTACTTGTTGGAGTAACCGTGCTTGTTGGGGTGATAGTACTTGTTGGAGTAACCGTGCTTGTTGGGGTGATAGTGCTTGTTGGAGTAACTGTGCTTGTTGGAGTAACTGTGCTTGTTGGAGTAACTGTACTTGTTGGGGTAACTGTACTGGTTGGTGTTACTGTAGGAGTTACTGTGCTTGTTGGAGTAGTCGTACTCGTAGGGGTAACTGTACTTGTTGGGGTAACTGTAGGAGTAACTGTGCTTGTTGGTGTGATCGTACTTGTTATACTTGGAGTTACTGTTGAGCTATATGTTGCTGTTGGACTTACAGGTGGAGTACTGGAAGAAGTTACGGTTATGGTTGGCGTTATTGAAGGTGTTACTGAAATTGTTGGAGTAATAGATATTGTTGGTGTAATACTTGGCGTGATGCTAGGTGTAACAGGCATAATCCAAGGGTTAGGAAATATCGTTCCAGGCGGATCAGAAGAAGATAGAGCTCCTTCAGCAAATGCTTGACCCTCATTGCTATTAGTAGCTATTTGAGAGTCCATACAACCTCCACTAAACATAAATCCATGATTTCTTGTTACGGTGAAATCAAAGCTTAATTTTGCTGTAGAGAATTCATTCCAACTTAGGTTAGATGATTGATTTTTTAATACTGCATTCTGTATTATATATTGTACGGACGGAGCTCTATTGTCATCGCAAAATTTAGTGTCGCAATGCATTCTAATGTCGTAAAATTTTTCTTCTTTTAATATCTGATTTAAATTTCCAGTTTGAAAATCCTTGATTAAAATATCTAAATCTAAGGACCCCCTTATTGGTAGATCCATTTTTCTGTCATATGGATACATAGACCCAAATCCATATAAATTCCTCCTCGGAATATCTAAGTTAATATTAAATGATACCGCATTAGCACTAGCTTTACTGGTTTCTAAAACTGGGACATTTAATGCATCCATTTCTATAGATATATTATTAGATATAACTGGCTCGTAATATTCCTCGTTAGTTTTGTAATTTTCTAAGTCTTCTAATATATATTTATGCTCTTTTTTATACTTTCCATCATATAAATGTATAGCTGGTATATAGTTATCATCTCCATATTTATCTAAAGTTATATTTGATGCTTGATATTCTAAATCACATTGAACAAAGTTTTTAACGGTTGTGCTTACTGAATATCTAGTAACAAATGCATTACCTATACCTAACACATAATGCCCCTTAAAATCTTTTTCCTCAACAAGATTAGATGCTCCCTCATATTGAGTTTTATTTATTAACACAAAGAAGTTTTTGTCTCCGAAATGTCTAGATATAAAACTATTTTCTGCAACCCCTCCTTGAGGTATAACATTAAAATTCAAAAGCCATTCATTAAAACCGCATGTTTGTAAATAAGAAAAATTAAAATTTACGGGCACTGGCTCTATGTTTACATCTATATTACTTCCAGGATTTGGATTTATTGTTGTAAAGTTTACTCCTCTTGTTAATAAATCCTCCTCGCCTATTATTTTTATATCTTCTCTATTTATATCGAAACCATAATCAATTGACTGAATTTTAAATAATCTTCTTATAGCAGATCTACCTTCATATATATGCGGTTGATATGCTGGTGCAGGACCCACAAAAAGAGATGCCGATTCCGATCTTAAAAAATTCCTCATTCCTATATAAACAATTACACCACAACCCGAAGATTGTGGTGTAATATAATAAAGTTATTTAAACTTTTTTACACTTTAATATCTACCTGGAGCAAAACCTCCAGTTGTTCCAATCTCTCCGTATTTATGGTATTTACCACTCTTAATATTTGGTGATTGTTTATATTTTCCATCTGCACCTTGTGCATTTTCAAATCCACTAAAGAATACTCCAACACCTTGTTGTTCTGGGCCGCCAATTTGAGTAGAAAATGTCAAGTCTACAGATTTATTATCTCCAATGGCAGAACTAAATGATTCAGAATCAAGTAGAGCCCCCCTGAAATCTATTGAAATAGCTTTCTCGGAATTATTGGGTTCACATTCGATACATTGTGGGTGTTGAATTGAGATAGAAATATCGTATTCTTTACCACATAGCAAGCTTACTAAATTACCTTCTTTTAAGTCTGCTACTAAAGCGTTTACAGTTAACGAAGCCGTGACTGGGAAGTCTAATTCTTTTGCGTAAGAATATGTGTTGCCAATTCTTTGTAAATCAGTCCTACCCATTGGTGTTGATAATGAAAAGCTTTGAATATGAGCGCTACCTTCGTCATCAATTGAATAAGATAAATCGGTTCCAGAAATTTGTTTAGATATCAGAGATGAATTTCTTAAATTAATACTAATATCTCCAGGCTTTAAAATACTTGTTCCTTGACCTGTTTCTGCCGGAGGTAAAAAGAATTTAATGTCACAAATATTAGTTCCGTTTTCTGGGTCTACCGCTGGAATTGATTTCCATTGAGTACCTTTGTCTGATTTAATATTTAAACCCTCAACGGTGACACTTGCTGTTGGGAAAGATCCCACGCTAGCTTCAATACTGTAATCCGTAATGTATGCATTTCCTAAGCCAATGACTGACTGAATTGCATTATCTGTCAATAAATCTCCCTCTACTGCATCTCTACCTTCTGGCACTGTTAAAATGAAAAAGTTATTACCAAAATCATTTTGAGCTCTAGTCATTATTCCAGACAAACTTTGAACACTTGCATCTGTGTTCATTCCCAACAATCTTTCATTTTCTCCATCAGTTAGGTAATAAGAAAAGTCTAAGCTAACTGTAGGAGCCTCCAAAACCACAGAGTCAATTCTACCTAATTGACCAAATTGGTTAACGTCTTGCCTATTAATTGTAAAACTGTAATTAGCATTCTGAACTCTTTTTAACTGTTGGACAGCAGTGCCCCAAGACCCCTCAATTCTGTCTTTGCTTTTTAAGTGATCTAAAGTATTAGCATTCCCTTGTATACTTAATTCGTCTACAATTCCAGCTCGCTCTAGAACTGGATGAAATTCGCCCAAATCGCTTGCATCTTCACTTTCAAATGTAGTATAAACCCAGCCAGTAGATGTTGTAAACAAACTATCTCTTGAAGATAAACCTAAACAAGCATCAAAGAAAATTTTGTCCGAAGCCCCTCCTGCACCATTTCCTGAAATTATACAATCAGATTGTACCTTTGGTTCGTAAAAAACATGGTGTCCTGTGCAGTCTGGTGATACAAACAGGGCTTCACTTTGATAAATAACTCTATTTCTTGCTGGTAATGTACTCATTTTATTATTTTAAAAAATTTTAAAGGTTTATATTAAATACACAAAAGAAAAAAATATGTGAAATTTAAATTAATCAAAATTCCATTGACCAGTAACCCTAATCGTAAATGGAGTCGTCCCGATACTACTATCTACATCGTTACCTGGACTTGTAGTTCCATCTGTAGTAGCATCGTTAGCCATTTTAACCCAAAAAGCAATTGGAGCATTATTGCTTGAGTTAATTGATTCAGCTCTAGACCCATCGCTACACGTTGAATCTGAGCATTGAAATAAACCAAAATCAAACAATCCTTTTGTGGTATTTGTGCTATCAAAAAAGTTAGGTATAACTGATGTAGATGTTGAATCTGGAGTCAAAAGATTAAATCCTTGGGGGGAAGCATCAACCTTTCTTTGCGCCCAAGCAGGCTGATTAAAGAAAGTTGAACCTTCTGCCGCAAAACCTCCAAATAGAGATTCAGCTTTACCTTCAGTATTTGGAGAGAATGTGAAATTTGTAGTATTCCATGATCCTCCGTCACTAAAACCAATCAAACTCAAGCTTGTCGCTCCTTGTGGTGCATTCGCCCAGCTTAAATTAGATGATGATGTTGTATTTGTTAAAGTTGTATTCGTTGCAGCTCTAGCTACGTTTCCGAATGTGTCACTACCTTTATCTATTTCTATTACAAATTGCTGAGGCCCTTGAGCTTCTGGCGGTGAAGTTGATGGGGTAGGAGTAAGAGTAGGAGTTGCAGTGTTAGTTGGTGTCGCTGTCGGAGTAGGTGATTGTGAAGCTGGCGGTGTTTGACTACTTGTTGGAGTAACTGTAATACTTGGAGTAACACTTGGAGTAACCGTATTGGTTGGCGTTACTGTATTGGTTGGTGTCGCTGTCGGAGTAGGTGATTGTGAAGCTGGCGGTGTTTGACTACTTGTCGGAGTCACTGTATTAGTTGGAGTAACACTTGGAGTAACTGTATTAGTTGGCGTTACTGTATTGGTTGGTGTCGCTGTCGGAGTAGGTGATCGTGAAGCTCCTGGTGTTTGACTGCTTGTTGGAGTTACCGTATTCGTTGGGGTAACACTTGGAGTAACACTTGGAGTAACTGTATTAGTTGGTGTTACTGTATTGGTTGGTGTCACTGTCGGAGTAGGTGATTGTGAAGCTGCTGGTGTTTGACTACTTGTTGGAGTAACTGTAATACTTGGAGTAACACTTGGAGTAACCGTATTAGTTGGCGTTACTGTATTGGTTGGTGTAGCTGTAGGAGTAGGTGATCGTGAAGCTGCTGGTGTTTGGCTATTTGTTGGAGTTACCGTATTCGTTGGGGTAACACTTGGAGTAACTGTGGTAGTTGGTGTTATTGTATTGGTCGGTGTCGCTGTCGGAGTAGGTGATTGTGAAGCTGCTGGTGTTTGGCTGATTGTTGGAGTAACCGTATTAGTTGGTGTTAATGTGCTTGTTGGGGTAACTGTGCTTGTTGGGGTAACTGTGCTTGTTGGAGTAACAGTGCTTGTTGGGGTAACAGAAGGAGTAATAGATGCACTAGGAGTAACAGATGCACTGGGAGTAGGGGTAATCGTATTAGTTGGAGTAGGAGTTGGGCTTGCTGTTGGACATATAAAATCAACTCCAGAAAAAGTTGGATTAATACAATCAATTTCACCGCGATCATTATAAGCGCTAACTTTATAATTATAAGTAACACCACAATTTGGAACAATATCAAAACCTGTAATCTCTAGAGGTTGATCGTCTTCTGATAATCCTGTAGCTTGTATAGTATCTATATGAACGAATTGGCTATCCCCATCTTGTCTATATATATTGTAATAATCCGCTAAATGAGGAAATTTATTGACATGCTCAAATCTATATATTACTTTAAAATTCGTACTTTTTGGCTCTTCTTCCATGATATTTTAATAGTTACACTTATTTATAATAAAATATATATTTTTTTATTCTACTAAAGTTAATCTCTCGGGAGACAATGGTTTTTCGTTAAATTTTAAGGACTCAGGAGCTAAAGGCTCTTGGTTTAATATTAGTTTTTCTGGAGCCAATGGCTTATCGTTTAACGTTAATTTTTCAGGGCTTAAAGGTAGCTGTGGTGCCAGCTGCAAATTAAACGGAGACACAGGCGCCAGCGGTACATTTGGAGGTCTAATAGCAACAGGCTCAACAAGCTCGGCTCGAGGAAACCTATAACTATTAATTTTAAAATCAACGAACCCTATATATAATCCAGGGTGGCTTTTTTTAGCTACTTTATCATTCAGTTTTGAAACAGTAACTTGATTTACATGAAATATGCTTTGGCTATTTTTTATATTATAATATCTATCACTTAAGTCTTTATAGTCATAAATTCCATACTTCAAGTCCCCAAATTCATTCAATGGATGTTCATCAAATCCTACGTTCGATATAGCAATATTATTTAAATCTTTTAATATGGAAAAAACTCCATCTAACTGGTATGAGCTTTCTGAAAAAACAACACATCGAATCATAGAGTTAGTTGTATCTTCACCACCAAAAGCAAATGGAGCATTAAATCCTTCTTCGTAAGAAACAAATATTGCGGGTACTACCTGGTCATAAGGCTTAACACCTCCATCAACTTCCTGGTCGAATCTACTATTTTTATCAAATTTAGTTTCAATTAATAATTCTTCTTCAGTTTGATCTGTTATATAAATATTAAAATCTTTAACAGAGTATACACCTTCAACTCTTGAAGATTCATTTGCTATTAAACGTGGAATAACTACTCTTCCATTGTTATAGTCATATCTAATACCTTCTTTATTTTTTTCGATATATTGTCCATCCAGAGTTATTCCTTTAATAACTTCAGCGCCTTTAATTGAAGAATCCGTAACCCACTGTTTGTGTGGAGACGCGAAAGATATAAATTCGGGATCTAGTCTAGGGTCATCTTGAAGATAAAACGAAGCATCTATATTTTGAAAAGCTTCCCCTCTCTGTAAAATAATATGATCAATCCAAAGTGCGAAGCTGGTTATAATTTGATGTTGGAATTGCGGCTTCATTAAAATGTACTTCTGTTTAAATTGATAATTTGTTTTTCAAAATTTCTAATTAACTTTGTTATATAAGATGTATTTTGAAATTTACCCCTTCTTACACTATTTTTTATTTGAATACCTTGTCCAGACCTACTTTTTGAAGTTTCAGTATTTAAGTAAGAACCAAATCCAGGAAGACCCAGCTCTATACCCTCTGCCCAACTTCTTCCCTCTGCCCAAGGTAATGGGGTAACTGCAAAAATATCTTTTGGTTGAGGGTAAGAGACAAAAACAATAGACGAACCATCTTTTTTTATATTTACATTTGTTATAAATATTTCATTAAATTTATTTCTAATATTTTGAATTGGTTTATCACCTGCACTAAAACCTATATAAGAAAAAAGATTTCCGTATCCACCTAGCGTTCCAGATATATTAGCAGATCCTACTCCCGCTTCTATTTCTCTGGTCACAGGATGGTTGTTAAATTCAGATATAAAATTATTTTTAATTGCATCAAACTCTTGATTTATGATTTTTTTAACACCCAAAATATATTCAGGCGATCTCCTAAGATCAATTAATGCCCTGATTTTATTCTTGTTTGGTTTTTGTGCAAACATTTTAACCCTCGTCTACTGGTTTTAAATAGAATGTATAAAAATGAGGAGTGAATAACCCATGAGGTATTTCATCACTAATGATCGAAAACTTCCTACCATCAAACTCACAGCGTTTAGTGTCTTTTAAGTATTTATATCCAATCGAATCCACCTTAATTCTAACCTCTCCAACATGTTTATCGACCTTAATTTGAGCTCCAGCTTCAGCATCAAAAACATCTTCATTTTGTCTTCCTATATATAAAATCCTAGCTTTAAATACTTTTTCTGTAATCTTATACTTAACAGAAGCAACTTGACCTCTAACATTATTATAAAGATAATTATAATTTGGGTCTGTACTTAAAATTACTCTTTTTGCATCCTGAATAAATTTAATATCACGCGCAAATGTATCATGTATATCTTCAAATACAGACTGAAACCTCTCTTTATCACTATCACTAATTAATGAACCCATGCTTTTTTTTACACGTAAACCAATAATTTGTGTACTATTTGTTGGTAAAAGGTTTTATGGAAGCTAAAGATTTTCTTTCGGACAGGTTTAATGGTAGCACTAAAAGTTTATTTAAAAACTTCTTGGTTCTAATGGAAGACCTATATACAGAAAACCAAATCTGTTTTCATAAATTAAAAAAATCTCTCCCAGAGCATACTAATCTATTAAATCAAGCTAATTACTTTGATGAAGAAAAAATGCAATATCTTCGCAAAAAAATACTAGATATGGGAAACGAATCAATCAGAGGGTCTGAAAATGATTTAGAAAAATTTATTGTTGAATTTAATTTCAAATAAATTTATAATATTTAACAACCAAAGGAACAAGGTAATGTATACAAAAACAAATAAAGAAATATATCGTTTTAAAGTCTTTCAAGATGTCGAAGAAGAAAAAGAAGTCGATGTCGAAAAAGAAATTGAAGTCGAAAAAGAAATCGAGGTAGAAAAAACTCGTCAAAAAGAAGACGGTACCGAAGAAAAATATAAAGATAAAGAAAAACGAAAGATTAAAGAAAAACAGATCGTTAAAGAAAAACGTACTGAAACAAATAAGGTTGAACATACATTCGTAATCAAACAGCCCACCCGCCGCCAAATGGAGGAGGCCGACATGGAATATAGCATTGAAATGAGTAAATGTGTCAAGCAAGGAGTTCTCACTAAAGCTATGTTAATGAATAAGTATTCTGATACAGGCGGAATGCTTAGTGAGTCTGATGCAGAAAAGCTGAAAGAGCTTTATGGTAAATTGGGTGAAATGCAAACCGAGTTCACTCAATTAAATATGCAGGCTCAAAATCCAAGCAATGAAGAAAAAAGAAAAAAAGTTTCTGAACAAATGGCAACATTACGTAAAGCTATTGCCACAGCTGAAACTAACTTCAGCGCCCTCCTGAATCATACCGCTGATAGTCGAGCTCAAAACAAAGTAATTACCTGGTATTTATTAAATTTATCATACATTGAAAAAGATGACAAGCTTGTTCCATATTTTGAAGGAGCAGATTTCAATGAGAAAAAAGAATTCTTTTACCAACTGGAAGAAGAGGAAAATGATCTACTCTCAATTGTTTACGACAAACTGACTGCTTTTGTTAGTTTTTGGTATTTCAGCAGCTCTTCTTCAGAAGAAGATTTCAAGGATTTAGAGAAAGATATAGAAGAAGGTACCCTGTAATGTGGATATATCATCTTACAGGAAAATCTTTCGAGATATTGTTGTAGGATATTCAGAAGTTTCAATAGACGAAACTAAATTCTACATCAAACACTTAAGTGCTCTTGATCAAGTAGATATTGATGAAATTAAAGAAAAGCATCTTAAATCTGCGATTAACAGAGGTATACCCACAGAAAAAGAAGTTTTAAAAGAACTAAATTCTCAAGGAATTTGGTCGGACAAAGACGAAAATGAAATCATCAAGCAAGAAAAGTTTATTGAGCAGCTCCAAAAAACTAAAACTGAATTAATTCTAAAATCTCAAATAGACAAACAAAATGAAACTATTCAAGAAACTCGTAAAAAAATTAATGAGTTAAAAGAAAAAAGGCATTCATTAGTTGGTGTTAATGCTGAAAGTTATTCCGAAAAAAGATCAAATGATCATTATGTTATTAAAAGTTTTTTTAATGATCGAGAATTAAAATCTGCTGTTTTTCCTAATGAAGAAGATTTTGATGAATTATACTCTGAAGATATAGTTAAATTTATTCAAGTCTACAATGATACATTTAAAATGTTTGAAGAATTAAAAATACAAGAAATGATTCTTCAAGATTTTTACTATATTTATTTTCCATTTAGCGATGATACAGTTGGTTTTTTTGGTAATCCAGTTTGTCATTTAACATATAACCAATTGAAGTTAATTGTTTATACTAAAATTTTTAAAAATATATTTGAGAATAACAGCCATATTCCAGAAAAAATAAAGAAAGATCCGCAAGCTTTATTGGATTATGGTAGCATTAGTGATGAAGCTAAAGAGAAAATGCAAAAACAACTATCTTCAGATAAAGATGGAACTACATTGTTTGGAGCAACTCAAGAAGACTATGAATATGCGGGGCTTGAAAAACCAAATTCTGGGGCAAGAATGTCTTTGCATGAAGCTGCCGAAAAAAAAGGCGGCTCACTTTCTATGCAAGATTTAATGGAATTAAGCGGACACAAAACAAAATAAAGTGTACTTATTCCCAAAGGAATAAGGTATGGCGCTTAATATTAAAACACAGCAAGTTGGACTCGATGAGTCAATTCAAGATGTAGTAAATAGAATTAATCGTAGAGGTCTTAATGTAAAAATAAGATCTTCTGATTACACTCAACCACTCGGTAGAATTACACAGAAGGCGGATGAGTTCACTAAATCTTTAGAAGCTTCTAATGCTCGTGTTATAGCGTTTGGAGCTTCAGCGGCTATCATTGGTTCAGTTGTAACTGCTTTCAAAGAGCTTACGGTTCAGTCTATTAAAGTTGAGAAAATATTAACTGATATCAATGTGGTTTTAAATACCAGCCTAACTAACCTACAAAAATTTGGTAACGATTTATTTAAAGTCGCCAGAAATACCTCCCAAAGCTTGGAAGTCGCAGCAGAAGCCGCATTGGAGTTTTCACGTCAAGGTTTAAGTATGGAGGAAACTTTAAAACGTACTAATGATGCGTTGATCTTAACTCGACTAACTGGAATCAAAGCGGCTGATGCCGTTTCAGGTTTAACTGCTGCGGTAAATGGTTTTGCTGATGCTGGGTTGACTACTACAAATATCATCAACAAATTGGCTGCAGTCGATGTTAAATTTGCCGTTAGTGCTGATGACCTTATCGATGCTCTTGCTCGAGCAGGAGCTGTTGCTCAAGATGCTGGTGTTAATTTTGACCAATTAGTTGGTGCAGTTACATCCGCTCAACAAATCACTGCTAGAGGTGGTGCGGTTATTGGTAATAGTTTTAAAACTATATTTACTCGTATTCAACGTAGCAGCACTTTAGATAGGCTTGAAGAGCTTGGTGTTGCAGTAAGAGATATTAGAGGTAATACTTTGCCAGCTTTATCTGTCTTGCAAAGTTTATCTAAAGCTTACGATACTCTTGGTTCTGCTACGAAAGCTGCGGTAGCAGAACAAGTTGGTGGCGTTTTCCAGATCAACGTTTTAAAAGCGGCATTAAAAGATTTGAATAGAGAGAATTCTTTGTATGCGCAAGCAACACAAATTTCCTCACAAGCAACCGATCAAGCTCAACAAAAGAATGCTCAACTTCAAAAAACAATTTCTTCTTTAGCTACCCAAACATCCTTAACTATACAAGAACTTTCTAAAAATTTAGGAGACTTAGCTTTGGCTCCAGGAATATCCAAAGTTTTGGATGCTGTTAACTCTCTAGCTGGAGGTCTGAATGATTTATTTGGTAAGGATAGTGAAGGAATTGGTGCTGATTTTGCCAAAGGCCTTGTTAGTGGAATAGGGAGTGTTCTAACTGGCCCAGGACTGGTTTTAGTTTTTGGCGTTTTCGCTAAACTATTTACTAATGCGCTAAAGTTTGCAAAATCTTCTCTGAAGGATGTTCTTGGAATTGTTAGCGCTAAAGATAAAGAAAAAGCTATACAAGAAAGTATTGTTATGGCTATGTCTCAAAATAAACAGCTAGCTGTTGAATTAAATAAATATGCCAACGATAAAACAAAGCAAGAACAAGTAATGCTTGAAGTAATCAAACAGCAAACTCGATATCTTCAACAACAACAAAGAATTGCTGGAACTCTAGCTCCAGGTTTAGTTAGGAAAGGCGTTAATCCTGACTTAACATTACCGCCAAAGAAAACTGCTGCAGAAGGATACATACCAAACTTTTCTGTCTCCCAAACGGAAAAGATGGTAGAGAAAAATTCAGCCTTAAAAGCCGGATATGTTCCGGGAAATGTAAAATCCATGAATATTGATGGGGTTGGTAGAGTTGTTTATAATGGTTCTGAATCAGTAAAAAAATTCCCCGGAATGAAGCAAGAAGCTATTGTTCCCCCTTTTAAAAGTAAAGCTGGAAAAAAATACCAATCAGACTTTGAAAATAAACATGGTTTTGATCCTTATATGTTTGATGGATTTATTCCAAACTTTATAGACCCAAGAAGTAGGGCACAAAAAATAAAAGACACATTAAATGACCCCGCAAATAAAGGCATTAAATTTAACTATAAAAACACTCAACCGCAAATCATAAAATCAAAAAATATCTGGGACCAAGAGATACTCAGGATGTTTCAACAAAATCCAAATCAACAATATCTTGGAGCTCCATTAATTGATTACTTATCAAATAAAGGTTACAATAGAAATCAACTGCAAAACTTAGCTAAGAATCCTTCAAAATTTAAAATTATGAGTGATGGATTTGTTCCTAATTTTGCTTTAGAAGCTATGGCTTCCGGCAATGTTCTTAGGTTACCTAAAGCTAAAATGTTTGTTCAAACTAGTGACAATAAATATGCTAAAGGTGGTTGGCATAACATTAAATCTCAAGTTTCACAACTACAGAAAGATAAAGGAGCAAGACAACTATCATCTCAATTAATGGCTCTAGAAGCTTTAGGCATAACCACTTTAACCCGACCTTTTTATTTCACAAAATCTGGAGACCCCTTAAACAAGGTTGCAAGATCTGCCAGCAGAAAACAAAGAGGTCTTTCTGGCGGAGATAGAAGTAGAATTCCTGGCTCAATTTATGAAAAAGGTTTGCAAAAAAATCTAGGAAAAAAAGGCTACATTTCCACGTCTGGAGACCCGAGTGCTAATGTTGATTTTGTAGCTCCAGGAAGAACTCCTATTGAAGCTAAATTTAATGACGCCAAAGCTAACAGTATAATGGCTAAAAGCTTGAAGCTTACAACAGATCGCTATCTAGAAAACTACCTTGAAAGTAAAGGTATGAGTCCTTTCGCTAAATCTCTATCAGACACCAAGAAAGATTTAGCTCTAAAAAGTGCTGAAAAAATATGGAAAGAAGGAGGAAGCTCTCAAGTCAGTGGATATAATTTAAGCTCTGGATTTATTCCTAATTTCAGATCTAAATCTCAAATGAAGAAAAACATTAAAGATGGAAGAGCTTATGAAACTTTTGTTGGTCAAATTTTTAATAGGACACCGAGCTATAATGCCCCGATTGATTTTTACGGACCAGTTAGAGCTTCTGCTTCTCATTTAAAATACATTAGCCCATCTTTATCGAAAAAACATATTTCAAATAAAACCCTAGGTTATGATTTTATTGACGCTCATTCTGGCCCCGGCCACACCAGTGCTCAACTATTTAAAAAGTTTTTAAATGAAGGTATAATAGACCAAAATGATATCGATGATTATTTTGGAACTGGTGTAACTGGTGAAACTTATAAAGGTAAACCTATTGATTTAAGTTCATTTTTTACTGAAGTTAATCGCTCAGGCAATGAAGGTATAGCTAGAAAAACACACAAAGGTATACCTTTTATATATAAAAAAGATGTTTTTGGAGGTAAATCTTCTGGTTTTATTCCTAATTTCGCCAACCCACTTGAAGAAGCTGTAGATAGAGAAGAAAAGGCTGGTATACCTCGTTCTCAAATTAGAATATCTAGGGACTCAAGTTTAGTTTCTCGAGGAAACCCCATGGGTCTCGGCGTTATAAATACAAGAGATGAACCTGGTGGCATTAAACAAGGAATAAATAGAGCAATAAGAATGGGCATCGATCCCAAAACTCATGGTGCCAGCTCTGGATTTATACCCAATTTTAAAGAAAGTGATAACATGGGAATGGGTAAATTGTTTGCTCTTACATCATTAACTTATGCTGTTGAGGGATTTGTATCGCAATTATCTAGCCTTGAAGAAGAAACTAGTAAAACTGTCAAGGGTATAGTTGGTGTCACTCAAGGGCTTTCTCAAGCAGTTTTAGTTGGCAGCTCTTTCAAAGAAATAGCTCAAAGCGGAGGAAAACTAGGGAAAGTATTTGGCGCGATTGGGCCCCTTGGAGCAATTGTTGCTGGTGCAATACCCGTTTTTCAAGCGGTAAAAGAAAACACTGACTGGCTGGATAATTCTCTTGATAGGTTAAATAAATCAGCAGCAAAAACATCCAAAGGTTTAGATTCTCTAACTACCGCAATTTCTCAAGCTCAAGATGTTGAGTCTACAAGAAACGAAATCACAGAACTCAACAATTCTGCATCACTAAATACATTTGATGGTCAGCTTAAAAAGTTAGAGCTTGAAACAAAGCTAGCCAAACAAAATACCGAATTGTCTAAATCTGCCAACAGTTTAAGTAAGAATTTAAATCTTTCAGGCGAAGAAGTGCAATTAATGACATCAGGTACGACTGAAGGCATGAAAGCTTTACAAGAAGCTCAACTTCTTTACGCCAGGAAATTAAACGGAATACAAGTCAGTAAAGGGCTTCAAAGAGATGAAAGCAAAAGAGATTTTTTAGACAAAACTTTGGATGCTGGAGCCGTTAGTGCTTCATTAGGAAATTTAATGATTGATATTGCTTCTGGAAATGCTAATGTTTTTGATATGGAAAACAGTTTCCCACAATTTCAGAAATCATTGGATGCGGCAGGAAGACTTTTTGAAGATTCAGGTGTTTTTGATAGAACTGATGCATCCATTTTAAGAGACCCTAATTCTGTGAAATCAGCTAGAATTCTAGCTGCTAGAAGCTTAGGCAGTTCGGTTTCCATGAATGAATCCGCCCAAGGTATACTAGACATAAATCCAAATTTAAGTGGTAGTAAATATCTTGAAGGTATTAAGAAAAATGTTGAAATTGCACTTAAATCTGGAGATGCAGGTCAGGAAGGGGCGGCTGTTCAAATCCAACAAATACTAGAAGGAATAGGTGATGATCCTAGTTTACAAAAAGAAGGTAGCGAAGACCTTAAAGCAATATACGGTCTTCTTAAAAAATACAAATCAGAACTAGAAAAAGATGTAGCAACCAGAAAAGGAGACCTCGAACAGTCTAGAAAAATGGCTGCCATTCGAGCTCAAATGTCTACAATCATCGAGCGACAATTTCAGGCGGAAAAAAATAGACTAGATATAATTTCAGCTCAGCAAGGTTTAGATTCCTACACAAAAGACCTTGATAATCAATACAAAATCAAAGCAGGCATTGTTACTAAATCCAATCAAGTTGAAATGGAGATGGCAGCCAAACGAAAAGCAAGTGACGAAAGGTATGCCAATGAGCTTGCCAATATAAATAACGAACGAATCAAAGCGTTGAGATCTGAAATCTCAAAATTTTCTGGTAAAACTAGTAATGCTTTTAAAGCGGATACGTTTGCTATAGACCCAGATACAGGCAAAGGTCTTACTGGTAAAGAGAAAATAGATGCAGAAGACAAAGCCTTTTTGAAACAAAAACAATCAATAGTTAAAACATTACAAAACACTGGAAACGCCGATCAAAATTTCACAAATCAAGTACTTGACGCTAAAGAATTTGATGAAGTTAAAATAAGAATAACTCAATGGTTACAACATCTAACCTCTACTGGCAAAGCCGCAGAGACAATCGCATCCCTGCAAGGCGAAATTTTTGATGAAAATGCTAATGTATTACAAAATCTCGACAATATTAACACAAACTCTGCGTTAAGTGTGGCTAAATCCGCTCAATTAAAAAATATCGAAGATAAAAAGAATGATGCATCAGAAGACGAAATTAATATGCGACTAGGAACATTGGGGTATGTAAAGAAAGAATTAAATAGAATTAAAAATACTCCAACCAACAAATTGAATGACGTTATTTCAGAAAATTTAAAAATTAGTAAGGGTCTATCTGACATTGAGTACCAGAATTTAAAAAATAGACAAATATATACTCGTGACGGACAAGGACTTTTAGAACTTCAAGAAGAACAGAAATCGATTGCCCACACAAGTGTAATGAAAGAGTATGAATCACTTTTTATTACTGGTCAACGTTTAGCAGCCGAAGAAGAATTAAGAAAAAAGTACGGCGAATATAAAGGCATTATAGAGCAAAAAGTTGCCAATGAAATAAAAACTATGGGTTTTACTGCTGAAGATGACACAGAGCTCCTAAAGCAACAAAGAGATCAAAAATATTTTTCCATTAAAGCTGACACTGATTATACATTGGCAGTTAATGCTGCTGCAAGAGCTCAAGAAGAATTTAACGCTAATTTAGATAATGGCAGGTTCTTACTAGATGCTAAGCACGAAATGGCTGAAGCAGAAAGAGATTACACAAGAACACTAGTAAAATTAAAAGCCAAACTTGCAGACAACTTCTTTTTCGAAGAAGGCCAAAGATCTGTAGACATGAAAAAGAGTACCGATCAAAGTGAAATGCAAAAACTTAAGGGCGAAAGGTCTGCTTACGAACAAAGGGGTGCCGGAGTAAGAGTTGCAGAAAAAGACCTTGAAATTGCCCGTAAACAAAAAGAAATAAATCTAGAGCTTGGTAAAGAAGCTCTATTCAGAGATACAATCACAGAAAGAATAAAAGAAAACAACCTTGCACTTGAGAGATTTGGCGAAACTCTAGCCAATACAACTTTTGATGCCGTTGAAACTGGTTTTCAAGATTTATTTAAAAATATTACAGAAGGCACAATGTCTATGGGAGACTCTATAAAAAGTTTTGCTGGCGGCATAGCCAAAGCTGTTGGTGATGCCTTAACTGCTAGAGCCACAAAACAAATTACTACAGGAATAATGGAGCTTTTTGATTTCAAGAATTCAGGCGGCTTAATTAAAGGTTATGCTTCTGGCGGAACCGTTGGTGGCTCCAATAAAGTCCCAGCAATGTTAACTAATGGTGAGTATGTTGTAAAGAAAAAAATTGTTGATCGCCTAGGCATTAATACTTTTGATAATATAAATAAATCTGGAACACTAGATGACTTATACAATCAACCAAACGAAGATCTTTTTGACTTACAAACTGAAGGTGCATCTCAAATGCCTCAAATTACACAAATGTCAAGTGGGGGACTTTTAGGTCAACATTTATTCACTAAAGATAACACGGTTGATTCAGGTTCTGCACAATATACAGATCAAGGCGTAATGAGCCCAGATCAAATGCATTCACTAGATCAAACTATCAGTAGGTTTAACGGTGGAGTAGTTAGTTTATTACAACATTTTAGAGATGGATCAACTGGTGGAGTTCAAGAAAAAAAATCCTGGGTCCAAGAAAAATGGCAAGCAACTAAATCTCATTTTACTAGCGATGAAGCTAAAGATGCCTACCAGGATATTGCTGAAGGCGGTGGCTATATGCTAGGTAAATATTTAGGCAGCGACAAGTCAAATAAAAACAGCAAAGACAATGCTCCGATAGCTCCCGAACAATACAAAAAATTAAACGTTTCCTCTGCTCTGGATATTGACCCACAAAGCAATATGATGAGTGGCAGATTTAAAGCTAACGACCAGTACAGAAAAGATTACGGCCAATATTTGTTAGATAAATACGAATATGACATAGATCAAAAAAATCAAAAAGTATTAAATAGAATGAATCAACTCAACAGTCTGGCAACCGGTTTCACAAGTATGATTGCTGCTAAAGGCTTAGGCAAACAACTTGACATAATGAAAGACGGAATGAAAGGCGGGATGTCTAACAAAGAATATCGAGCAAGTATGAAAAATCTACCCAAAGGTTGGGAACATAAGGGTTTTGTTAATCCTCCAAAAACAATGAATAAAGAAGGAGGTTCATCTACTGCTCAAAAAGTTGGCAGTAAAACTATAGATATCAGTGGTTCTGGAGCTATATCTGGAGGCGGTAGTCAAAATAAAATTACAACTACATCTCAAGAATTTGCAAATTATCAATCAAAGACCTACTCTAGAAATTTCAGCTCCAATATGCAAGACCTTTATGATAACATTTACAACAGCAATGAGATGAATAATGGGGGCGTAGTATCTTCGACTTTAAGCCATTTTAACCGTGGTGGATCTGTGAATAGTTCTGTACTTAACAGTAATCCATACTCTTATTTTAACCGTGGTGGATCTGTGAATAGTTCTGTACTTAACAGTAATCCATACTCTTACTTTAACCGTGGCGGATCTGTGAGTAGCTCTGTATCACACAGTAATCCATACTCTTACTTTAACCGTGGTGGATCTGTGAATAGTTCTGTACTTAACAGTAATCCATACTCTTACTTTAACCGTGGCGGATCTGTGAGTAGCTCTGTATCACACAGCAATCCATACTCTTATTTTAACCGTGGTGGATCTGTGAATAGTTCTGTACTTAACAGTAATCCATACTCTTACTTTAACCGTGGTGGATCCGTCAACAGTTCTGTATCACACAGTAATCCATACTCTTACTTTAACCGTGGCGGCTCCGTAAACAGTTCTGTATCACACAGCAACCCATATTCTTACTTTAACCGTGGTGGATCCGTCAATAGTTCTGTACTTAACAGCAACCCATACTCTTATTTTAACCGTGGTGGATCTGTAAGTAGCTCTGTATCACACAGCAATCCATACTCTTACTTTAACCGTGGTGGATCCGTCAATAGTTCTGTACTTAACAGCAATCCATACTCTTATTTTAACCGTGGCGGCTCCGTAAACAGTTCTGTATCACACAGCAACCCATATTCTTACTTTAACCGTGGTGGATCTGTAAGTAGCTCTGTATCACACAGCAATCCATACTCTTACTTTAACCGTGGTGGATCTGTCAACAATTCCTCTTGGACTGTTAATCCATACTCTTATTTTAACCGTGGTGGTTCTGTTAGTTACAATAACTCCTCAGTTAATTCTCATTCCATGCAATATATGAGCGGAGGAGGTAAAGTTAAAGGCCCAGGAGGCATAGATAAAGTTGGACCTGTAATGCTTGATAAAGGCGAATATGTTATAAAAGCATCTAGCGTTCAGAATGTAGAAAAAAAATACCCAGGATTCTTTAATAAATTAAATTCAATGAAAATGAATAAAGGTGGAGTGGTTCAATCAAACAGCGACCCTATATCTAATATATCAAATGATACAAATAATTCATCCAATTCTTCGAGCAATGTTACTGTCAACATTAATGTTTCGTCGGAAGGTTCAGCTCAAGTTGATGGTGGAAATTCAAATCAAAAAGAGTTTGCAAGTAAAATCAAAGAGGCTGTAGTCGGTATAATTGCTCAAGAAAAAAGAGTAGGAGGTATGTTGCGTGGCTAACAAAAGCTCTATATCCAACTATGAACAAAAGCTTTATATAGATGGCATTGAAGCTCTTGGTGTTACTAGTATAGATGGAGGTTATGAAATCAGTGAAGACCCAATATATATCCTAGGTAAAGGTTTTACATATGGCGTAAAACAAGGAGCAATAGTTGGAAATTTTCAAGTCTCTAAATACTACATAGGAGATGAAATTTTATTGTCTTACACAGGAGATAAAGCTATGAATGGTAGCATTAACTACGAAGGCAAAACATTTGGATTTGAAGATGCATATTTAAGCGAATACTCTTTAAGTTGCGGAATAGGTCAAATACCTACAGCAAGCGCACAACTTCAAGTTTACGGGGATATTGGTTCTGGCATCGATCATTTTGGCAACGAACCCGTCCCAGAAATACAAATACCTAATCAAGGCTCTATACAGATAAATGTAGATGGTTTTGAAAGTAATAGGGTTTCTGATTTTTCTTATACTATGCGAATGAATAGAACTCCAGTATATGCAATTGGCTCTCCTTTCCCAGTAACTGTCCATCAACAATTCCCAGTTATTCAAGAATGTTCGTTTACTCTTGAGATTTTTGATTATGAAATCAATCAGCTTAAATCTTCTTTAATTAAACCAATATCCCAAGATCTAAGTATAAGTTTAAATAACCCTATTAGCGATTTAAATATTAATACATTTACATTGAAGGACGCTAAGCTTACTAATCAATCCTTAAATTCAACTTCTGATACAGTGATGATTGCTAATTTAACTTACAGTGCATATATAAATAAGAGATGAGTTTATTACCTTACGAAAATGTACCTCTGTATCTTGCCGAAAAAGGTAAAGAGGGTGAGTACATCTTTGCAGAAAGAGCTTCACTGAACCTTAATCAATCAGTTTCAGTAGATCGTCAGATGGACGATAACATTATTCAAATAGCTGCATATAGTGATGGGTCAACTATAGATTACTCTAGCCATACTTTTTTACCTAATGAAGATACCTTAATTACTTTAGGGCCAATAGGTGGTCCTCCGAAACCTATAGCTACTTCAATTTATTCCATAGAAAAAGATTCAAAAATAACATTTCCTAATGGAAAGCATTTATATTTTTCTAAAGAAATACGACCTTCAGGTAATGATTATGTGATTGAAGTTTATGCAAAGAGTGGGGGTTGGAGTTTAGATGAAAATGAATGTCAAAATGGATACTTTAACCCAGAATTAGGTTATTCAGCAAAATCTCCAATAGAAGGTTCACTAGCAGTTGACTTTTATTTAAACACGGGAAACATGCCGAATTTTTTTAATATAACTGGAATAGCTGACCCAACTAAATACCCTCCAATATCCAACGAATCAATAACTGGATTTTTGGGAGATTTTGAATTTCAGAATGCCTACTTATCTTCTTTCGCTTTTTCTGTTTCAGCTAATGCGATAGTTCAAGCTTCGGCTAGTTTTCAAATTTATGGTTTAATTAAAAAAAATACCGAGTTATCTAAAAACTATTATTCTTCAAGCTTGTATCAACAACAATCTATACCTCATGGTGAGAAAAGTCAAATCATAGGCATAAAAGCTTTAGGAATGGATTACGCCACTTCATTTTCTTACTCCGCTCAAATTAATAGAGTTCCCAAATATTCATTACCAGAAGATGATGAAATTCCTGAATTTGGATTCGTTCCTTCTAGAGTCTCAAAAAGAGAGACTACAGTATCTGTAAGTATAGAAGGCACAAATATAGATCCATCTATTATTAACAAAGCTTCAAAAAGAGAGAATGTTGAAATTTCATGTGAGCTATACGACCTTTCTTATCAAAACTATAAAAATAATTCGGCAGGTTTTATGCAAAAATTTGTTTGTAATGGAATGGTTGATAGCGAATCAATTTCTATCAACTCACTAGGCTTTCTAGAGGGTTCCTTTTCTATAACAAAATACATACAGTAATGGACTTAAGAAACACAGAAACTAATGGTATAAATGTTAAGCCTTCTTTTGGATCTTCAGCATCTTTTTCTTGCTCTAATAAATCTTTCACTTTTGGGGACAACTATACTACCATAATGCCCGATGGTATAAACTCATTAAAAATGAAATTAAATTTAAATTTTAATGATTTAATTGACAGTGAGGCATTAGACTTAATTTCTTTTTTTCAAAATCAATTTTACTATAAAATTCAAGATTATAATAACCTAGGCTATTTTAATAATAAAAGAGTTCCAGCTTTTAGTTATTCTCCTTTTTATCCTTATAAGACAAATTTCTTTAATTGTGTTACTTATAATCATGAAAAAGTTCACTACGATGTAAATTCTGTTACAGCATCACTCGAAGCTACTTCTGCAAGTTCTCTATCTAGTGTTGATAGTTTTCTTGCTTCCTATGACATTACAGCTATTGGGTCTTTGTCTGGCCCTATTGTTAATGCAAGTCTACATAACACATCAGACAGCAAAACTATACTATTAAACAGCAATAGTTATTTATATCACCCGACCTCATACAAGTCATTTAGAGTTTTATCTGATGACATTTCCGTTTCTCCTGGAGCTACTCAAACGATTAACATTGATAATAGTCATGGGTTGTTCGAATCTTTCAATGATGGGTTAACCAATCAAACGAATTTAAGAAGTTCAATTTTCATTAAAAAGCCACAACACTCTTCTTTTTTTCCCTACTCTCCCATCACAACTGAAAATGACACGTTTGGTTTTTCTATGTTTGATTTCAGACCAAATCAGCAAACAAATTTATCTCATTCTCCTAAATTCAAAAAAACAACGATATCAGATTCTTATTCTAAATATAATTTGTATGGATTTAACCCAAATTTATTTAATATGCAACTGAGTTTTAATGGAAGAAGTAATGAGGAAACTAAAAGGATTTTACTTTTTTTAGAAAGTCATTTAGGTTATAAAAAGTTTGGATTTCATATACAGAAAGATTATACATCTTCACCTTCTAATGACCTCAATAACACACCCCACAGAAAAAGTATGTCTTTATATTATTGCCCAGAATGGACTCATACCTTTACTTATTATAATAGTCACGATATTACTGCAACTTTTATTGAATGTCCTAGTTTTTAATTTATTATAAAATATAATGAAAAGCTCTATATCCAAAGAAGTTTTTGCAGAAAACCCTTCCGCAATAATAACCCTTTTCAGGATTTCCTTATCTCAAAAAAGCAGAGGTAATAATTACTATTTTCATAGCGGTGAAAATGGTTACCAAAAAAGTATATATTATGATTCAGGTGAAAATGAATACTTTTATGTTCCTTTTTCTGCGGATGGCTTCACTTCTACCAATAGTGAATTCCCTAGGCCCACTTTGACATTTGATAATTCAGATGGTTTTTTTGGTTTAAAAACTAGGTTTTTTGATGATTTTATAGGTTACAAAGTAACAAGGATTAGAACCTTTGTTAAATTTCTGCATGGCATAAACTTTCCAAATAATATAAATCCATTTGGCACACCCACAGAAGACTCTTTTCCTCATGAAAATTATATAATTAATCAGAAAACTCAAGAAAATAATAATATTATTTCTTTTGAACTATCTTCTCCCCTCGAAAAAGAGAATGCCTTCCTTCCTAATAGAAAAATAGTATACAATACCTGTCAGTGGATGTATCGAAGTCCTATTGGTTGCGGTTATTCTGGTATACCAAAAACAGACGGCAAAGGGAATCCATTCACTGGAGATGACGGCCTTTTTAGTTCGATAAAAGCAGGTAGCCCCCTGGAGTATAGCGGTAGTGCGACTTACAATAAAGGTGACTATGTTAAAATTACTGATTACGAAAACCCTCAAAACGGATCGTCTTTTTATGTATGTCTTAAAAACGGAACTGTTGGTCATAACCCGGAATCTAATAAATCTTTATGGGTACAAGATGCTTGCCCTAAAAATATATCTGGATGCAGATCTAGATTTAACAACATAATAGAAAATAATAATGGATTACCCTTTGGAGGATTCCCAGGATCCTGGAAGCAATAAAGTTATTCTTTCTGCATTTAAACGATCATTAGCTTTTAATGATCGAGAAGAGTGTGGTTTATTTGCTTGGTCAGATCAATATAGATTGAGTTTTGAATTTATACCTTTAAAAAACAATGATAGTTATGACAATAAATCTTTCATTACGTCTAGCTCAGACTATTATGACTTGTATGTAAATGACAGAATCATATCCCTATTCCATAGCCATATAGATGACGACCCAACACCCAGCCCTTTAGATATAGAAATCGCAAAAAGCTTTTGCTTGCCTTCTTTGATTTTTTCCAACAAAAACAAAAATACTTATCTATTTTATCCAGAATCCTATAAACCTAAAAAGTTAGAAAATAGGATTTTTATTCCATATTTCCAAGATTGTATTAGCTTTATTAAAGATTTCTTTTTTATTAATCTCGAGATTAATTTTTCAGAAACCATAAAAGACTGGTCAAGACCAAGAAATAATCCAAATGAAAAGCTGTTAAAATTAATTTCCTTGCATTTTAACGAAGTTAATTTAAGCGATATTAAGAATAATGATGTTGTTATTTTTTTTCCGACCGTTGATAACCTTTTTCATTTAGGTGTTTTTGTTGAAAATAAATTCATCTACCACCACCCTTTTGAAGGTAGACCTAAAAAAGAATTATTTAATCAAACATTAACCAATAAAGTGTATAAAGTATATAGGCATAAGGATTTATGAAAAGGTTTGTTTTATATGGGGAGTTAAGTGATAAATTTACTAAAGAAATTTATCTAGATGTTTCTACACCAAATGAAGCTATCCATGCGTTATGCCTACAATTTAAAAATTTCAAATCTTATTTCATCTCCAAAATAAACTCTGGTGTAACCTTTGAATTTGTTGATACTCAAAACAATAATTACGATATAATTTTTGGCAACATTTTATTTAAAGATTCTGAGTATTCCTTAATGCCAAAAATCGCTGGAAAGCAGGGCTTCATGGGTGGACCGATAGGAGGCTTTATATTAAATGCTGGTATGGGCTTTGCGATGCAAAAGCTATCTGATAAATTAAATTTCATGGAGGACGACGGTAAACCAGAGTACGAAATAATTACCACAAATTCATACATATATACCGACAATGACAATCGAGCAGAACAAGGATCTCCAATACCAGTAGTTTATGGTCAACTAAGAGTTGGAACAAAAGTTATACACGCTAATGTTGAAAATCATGATTTTGATTTTAAAACAGCTCAAATATATTTGTCTGATGCCATTAGCTCAATAGATCCAAATATAGGTATTAATAAAATTTTAACCAATTCACCAGATGGTCAAGACTTGAGGTCAATTACCTCCACTGATCAATTTCAAATATATAAGTATAACGACAAGAGGTCTGTTAATTTTGGTGGACAAAATAATGCTAAAACATTTAGCTCAGATCAAAATAATGAATCTTTTACTGAAGGTTACGATAATTCTTACTGGGCTGGGGAAAGATATGTGTTTGGCCCTTCTGAATCAAAGCGAGTAACAAAAAGAAGCTCAACATCTACATTACCATCTTCTGACGTTGCAAGACCTTCAGTTTTTCCGCTAGTTGGTTTAGATGTGTCGATGAGACCTCAAGGAGAAAACGACCAATGTGTAATACATCATAGTAGTTCTGGGCCTAACGCTATTGCATTCAAAGCTCCTGGCACACCTATGACAGTTGGGTCTCGGGGAAATTATCAAAAACTAGAATCTATAAGTTTTTACAAAACGCTAGAAATTATATCAGAAGGCCCAATAGCTGGTCTAGCCATGCCAATAACTGGAGCAGTTGACAATGGAGAAGTTTCTTACCCTTTAACAATCCAACAGCCTGAATTTACTGAATACCAAATACAAATCAGAAACTTATCTTATTTTGAATATCCTGCTGGTATAGATCATTCTTTAGCAGACTCATTGGAGCCTGATGCCACTAATGGATTGCTTCATATTGTATCGTCAGGTTCAAAATATAAAGATGTTAATGGAAATATTTTAAATGGAACAAAAACCATATTAGCAAACTCTCAAGAATCCAATTCTGATAACTTGTATATTAGTATAGACAAACCAAATAATACTCATTTAGCTAATATTGATAAATCTGAATTTTTAGATAAAAACCTAGAATCCATTTCAATATCTTCCAATAGAATTTTTAAAATCACAGGCACGACGTTAGAGTTTAATGATTCTACTAATTTAAGCACTGGAGGAATTCCTTCTCAATATAGAGATGGAGATTATTTTTTATTAAAAGAGCTTTCAGATCAAACAGAACAAGAAAACAGTATTCAAGAATGGTCTGATGATTCATCGATAAATCAAGAAATTCCATTTTTTGAAGGCGAAGGCTATAATAGTAAGCCTGAGAATTTTGAAATGCATCCTCCATCAATACCTTTAGATTTTAGTTATCTTATAGATAAAAGAAGGCAGAGAGAAGATTGGTTTTCTAAAGCTAGAGCTTCTGATTTAGGTTCTTTAATGGGTATTCAGAAACCTCAATCTAATTTAGATATAGACTCAGCTTTGTCTGCTATAAATAGTAATGAAGCCACCAATTTAAATGTTTATAATGGTGATGTTTCGTCCGTAGAGTACGAGCCTTATGGCGATGATTTCTTAACTCTCAGGGGTAACCATGTTGATCATTTAGGTAATCCAATAACTTACGATAGAATGTGTCGCATTTACTTTAAAGGCACGAAAAATTCCACTTCAGTTTTAAGAAACTATAAGGACTTAGAGGTTTACTTGCATGTAGGCTTTATTGAACGTAATGATGGTTATGCTTTTTTTTGCAATACTAAGAATATGCCTGAGGTTGATGGTATTGGTGGCCCTTCTGTAGAAACTTACAAAAATGAAATGATCGATACTTATGCATTAGGTGAAAGAGTTTCGGGTCCCGGGTCTTATAGTTATAAGATTGTTGAGTCTACACAAGGAGCCACATATTTTGTTCCTGCATTTTTAAAATTAGATTTACAGACATACATTTCTGCAGGTAAGGTCCCGACGGACTGGAATGGCATAGAAAACTGGTATGTACAAAAACAAATTAACGGTAACTGGCAATACGATCAATTCGGAGCTGGAGCCTTCCCTTATCTTGCACGAACAATTATACCGCCATCAATAGAAGAAGCCCAAGTTTGGACTAGATTTGAACGCTGGACATCTTCTCTTCCAACGGAATATGTCATATACAATAAATTCACTACAGATATTTATCAGCCAATATTTACTCAAGAACCTGACGAAAATCCTGATAATTATGATTTCTACAATGAGCAAGTTGATTACCGCATTGGTGATATAGTAAAGATCCCTGGGGAGACGTATGATGTTATAGAATCTAATAGCTACAACCATATGTATAAAGCTATTACGAATATAACCTCAAAACCAGACAACGCTATTCTATGGACTTCTAGCCAAAGCTATATTGAGGGTAAAATAGTTTTCCTATCAGAAGATCCAGATACTTTTTATGAAGCTCAACAAGATATTGAATCAGTATCTCTCGAAGGTTCATTTGCTAGTCAAAGTAATTTTAGTACATTTTTCGAAGAAAACACCGCAATATTTTCAGAAGGTGATGCTTATAAAATTGACAATGATAATGGAATCACTGTAGTTTACGAAGTTACAGACAACTTTAGAAAGATAACTTCTCCAACTGCTTGGAGCGACTCGGTCAGTTATATAGTAGGTTCTACAGTTGATTTTAATGGCACAATTTATATCGCTGACGGCATTAATGATCCTGACGTAGGCCAGGATCCGACGCAAAACACAACTGATTGGAGCGAGTATGACTGGAACGATTACAAGCCTTGGATAGATAGTCATAACAAATGGAAAACAATCTCTTATCACGAACCAGGAGAATCTAATGCTTGGCTTGAATATGAATACAATACAATGGACCCTCTAGAAGATGCTGATGAATCGATATGGAGATTCGTTGAATTAACAGCCATACCCCCACCTCAAAGCGTAAAAGAGTGGGATTATTATGGAGACTATCAATCAGGCGATCAGTTTATTTATGATCGTAGAATATATAAAGTATTAGAAGATATTGTTTCACCGTTACGAGAAGCTCCTTTTGCTGACACAAATAGGGATAGTGATGAACGTGTATTTGAACAGCCATTACCTGAAGGAGCTATTCAACTCGCATTAGATCCGCCTCAATGGGATCGAGATAAATTATATACTTATGGTGATAAAGTTCATTTGAGAGACCCTGAAGATGGCTCAAAAGCTTACTATATTTATGATAAATGCACTACTGAAAAAGAAAGAACTCGATCACCGTTAACTTTGCTAAATTGGAAACCAATTAGTTACCCTAGTCCTATTTTCGGATCTAGAAATAATTACAGATGGATTATTGACTATCAAGACAAATCTGAATCTGATGTTGTGGAGTTTCAAAAAACAAGTTATGCTAGTTTAGTGCCATTAGTTAGATTCGCAAGTCCCTTCTCTTACCCGTTATGGAATTCTACAAACGAATATCAAGGCTTTTATTTCCAAAGAAAATATTCTGGTTATTCCAAAGCTAAAACATTTGAAGAAAATTTTCATGCTTTTCGCAATGCAGCTCAGAACGGAAATTCTTATACTTTATCAAGAGTAGATAAATCTTTTGTTGTAGTTCAATATGAAGGGCAACTCTTCAAGTTGAAAGATGGAGAATATATTGGTCCTCCGGAAGATGATCCTAGGTTGGCTACTGTTAGTTCAAGTACTGTTGACTGCATTTTTGATGCGGCAGGCAAGAGAATAACATCTTCGCAGGTATCTCTAGTTAATGATTTTGAAGATGATATAAATACTGATGAATTTGCAGATCTTCCGACGATTGAAACTACAATAATTGGGGAAAATGGCGACCCTATAACTTACTCTTCTCCAGAAATAACATACCCTGAATATGATCCACCGATAGACTCAAATGGAAATGTTCACCCTAAATGGGAAAAAATTATTCCCCATGAAAGACCTAGTGTTAATGATTCAAGGTTCGAAGTTAATGAAGTCTGGATGCAAGCTGGCAGAACTATTGATGAATCTTCTTTTGATTTATCTAATTATAAAGCTCAACCTCTAAACAAGTTTTACCACAGCAAAGATGGCGTCTTCTTACGAAAAGATCCACCACCCACCAATGCAGGAGGTATACTTGGAGCTTTAGCTGGGCTATTCTCCAAAGTTAAAGGTATATACCAGTCTCCTAGGCTTGAGCATAGAATTCAATACAAGCACACACCTTGGCTTGATCTAATCGGTAACGCTGGCTCTAATTTAACGATAGGAGATTTCATTAGAGAAGTGTATACCAATCAAAGAGGTTTTTATGAAATAAAAATCAAGAAATTTTACAAAAAAATTAAATATGAGCATCACGCTGTCAATGCCATGCCTTGCTATCACCCAAACGGTGAAAATTTTAATGAAGCAATTATTGCTGCTTTCTCTCAAGCTAACCCTGATCTCAAAGATTTTTTTAATAAAAACTTATTAGTTAAAGAGCCTAGGGTTTCTAATAGTAGAATTAGAAGTAATGTTGTATCCAGCCAAAAAGATCACGATGAAATTCAAGCTAAAATGTATAAAACTCTCAGAACTAGATGTTTGAATTTTACTGTTGGTGTTGGTGGTCACCCTCATCCATTTGCATCTGATGATGAGGCTAATTATTATTATGGCGGAGAGGATTATGGATTCCCTAGTTATCATTTACAGTCTCATAAATTCGTTTCTGAACAAAATGGTTTCTGGGGAGAAAGTCTAGAGACATTAAATAACATACAGTTCTTACAGGTAGGACCAACCCCTCAAGATTATTCTGTTTTTCCTAGAGGATTTTACGATGCCGATTTATTTCCAAGGGTTACGGTATTTATTTTACGTAAAAGAAATAGTACCAGAATAGACATAGTGCCAACTTCCATAGAAGCTTTTGCTGAGATTGATCCCGCTAGCAAAAATGTTAAAAATATTTATTTATTGAGAGTGCCATCTAGATGTGTTTACGATTCTATCTTAACCACGAAATGGAATTATATTTCACCAACATCATACAAAAACTCAAAACCAAGTGTGGTATTCGGTGAAGAACCTTTTCAAGACGTAGGTGTTTATTTGAAGATTGATGGTAGTCATGGTTATTACTCTATTTCTTTCAATAATACAGAATCTACTGGAAATAACCTATATAGTATTTCTAATTCATCAAATGTACCAAGCAATAACACTTTCGGTCTAAAAAATGGATGGGCCAGCCATGTAGAACATGATAATGTAAACCCAAACCAAGATTTAGGTATGTATAAAAACAATGCAGTATTGGATTTAGTTAGTTATGCACCTTATTCTGATTCAGCTAAAATTAGAATTACCACAGAGTCTATAAATGTATCTAGCGGATTAGATAAAAGATTTTATTCTTCAGCTATTCCAAACACCATCAATACTGGTAGAATTGTAGATTTTAGTGTTACAAATAAGGGTTCTGGCTACTCACAAAGGTCTTCCGTTAGTGTTTATGACAATAGTTACATTATTAGAGCAGTAAATGTAAGCGGGAATGAGCGGGGTTATCTTCCTCAATTAACCTTCAGTATACTAGGCCTACCTAAAAGTAAATTTGATAACACTAATCTATCAATCGCACAACTCAAAGAGTATGTAACTGTAAGTTTGATATTAAAAGCTTCTTATAGAGGCAGAATAGAAGGGGATCAAAATAGAACTGGAAATGCTGCCGACAATATAGCTTTATCTCAAAAAGGTTTAGCTATATACAGGCCAGGCACAGGTTTTTCTGGACCAAATGACACTGTTATATTCTTAAACCCTGATTATTATCCTGATTTTTCTAATGAACAAAAAAATAGAATAAATCAAATCAAAGATGCATTAGATTCAGATTTAAGTATTTTAAATGAAGCTGAAAACTTATTGCCCGATCATGCTTTACCTAAGTCGCCTTTCATTGCTCTAGCGGAAAAACAAAATGGAAGTGTTTTTAAGTTCAAGCAAATTCAAAAAGGTGAAGGTTTTAATATTTACGAACCTTTACCAAACTTATTCGAACCACCTATTAAAAATTTAGTTAAATTTATAGCTGACTTTAAAGATGGATCACTAGAATCCTTGAAGTTAGATCTCAATCAAGAAGTTGTTAATTACTCAAACAAAGATGATAATGTAAAGTTAGTATTTGCTCCTCCAATTCTACTTGGTTCAGATATGCCAGAAAATGAACCTTCTACAGATCCATATAAAAAATTTAGGTCAATTTATTTAAACGATGTCCCAATTCGTGACCACACACAAAGATTTAACTATTCAAAGTTTCACTTTGATATGCGCATAGGTCATTTCAAAAATGCCACTTCCACTTTTCCAATTGAAGGCACTCTTGCTACAGAAGCTAGAAGTTCACTAATTTCTGATGAATTTAGGATACCTAATTACACTTCTTTTATAAATTACCCATTATATGCCCCAAGAAATGAGGGCGAAAAAGATTATTTTTATTCATACACAATTAAAAATCCAGACATAACAGATGTAAGTTTTTCCATAAAGATAAAAGAACTACATTATATATATGAAGGAGACGAATCTGTTCAATATATGAATTTAATTCCTATAATTGGTATGGTTCTTGGCTGGATGATTGGAACATGGATGGCTGAGAAGTTGTTAGATTTAATTCCAGATATAACCTTCGGTTTTGGTTTTGGCGCTGTAAGCGGTTGGACTATACCTGGAATCCGTGGAATTATTGAATCGGCTTTAAATGCACTAACTTATGCATTCGTTATCGCGGGAGGAGTTCTTGGTGCGTTAGCTGGAATAGAACTAGCTAGAAGTGCATTTAAATGCTCTCAATTACCTTGGCTTTGCATAAAAATTGGAGAGCTTATTAAAAATAGTGGAGAAATTTGGCCAGCAAAAATGAGAATTGCAATAGAGCACGGTTTAGAGGGAGAAACATTACTAACTGATTCGGTGATATTTTCTGGATGTGTTACATCTCCATATGTTAAAGATATTTATATTAAAAATTTACCAAAGGCTAAACCGTTAAATTCTTCTTCTAGAATATTTAAAAATAGAATTTTTAGAATATATAGAATTACCAGGGAGCTTGATCCGGTTGAGGGAGGGCTTGCTGAAGCTAGATTTAAAATTGATTGTGAATTGCTTTCTGCCACTGAATATGTTGGCGGATTTTTTGCGTATCCTAGTACCGCAATTATGGCTACTAGATTCAATTCAAAAGATTTTCCATCCATCCCCAAAAGAGAGTATATAGTTAAAGGAAAGCTAGTCAAGGTTCCTTCAAATTATAATCCAACCGCCCGCTCTTACTCTGGTGCCTGGAATGGATCTTTTTCTAGCAAGTTAAAATGGACCAGTAATCCAGCTTGGGTTATTTACGATTTGCTTGTTAATCAAAAATATGGAATGGGCAAATATGGAATCACTGAAAGTGACATTGACAAATGGTCTTTTTATTTGTTTTCTCAAAAATGCGATGAACTCGTTGATGTTTTTGTTGATGGCTTACTCACTAAAGAAAGAAGGCATATGTGTAATTTATACATGGATTCAGAATCTGAATCTTTTGAGTATATTAAAAATTTACTTAACATATACAATGCATCTATTAATTTTGCTCAAGGTAAAATAGCTCTTGTTCAAGATGCACTTTCTTTTTCCGGGCCAATAATGTTCTTTAATAATTCAAATATCTCAGAGTCGGGTTTCACTTACTCAACTTCTCCTCGAACAAAAAAAATCAGTGCAATCACTATTGATTATTTAGATGAAAGGGATAATTATATGCCTAAGAGTGAATATGTTGAGGATTCAGAATTAATAAAACTTTTTGGCTACTCTCACACCAGGGTTGCTGCTAATGGAATTACTAGAAAAGGTGAAGCTTTTAGGTTGGGATGGAGTAAATTACTTTCTCAAAAATATGCAAAAGAATTAATCTCTTTTACTTCTGGATTAAAAGTTGCCTATTTAAGCATTGGTGATATTATTGAAGTTCTTGACAATAATAAAGTTTCTAAGCATTCCGGGGGCAGGATTATGAAAATAATAGATAGCCATACTATTGAATTAGATATACCAACAGAAGCATTTTCTGGAGAAGTTGATTCTTTACTTTTGGAAGTTGATGACTTTGTATACCCTTCTTGGGATTCTAGTACCAACTATACTATACCTTCCACGGTTGTTCACAAGGGTTCTCATTATATTTTAATTAAAAATCCAGAATTTAAAATATCTCCAAATTTTGATCCAGATCACTGGTCTTTAATTTCAAATGAAAATTTACGAAAGACCAGGGTTGAATCTTTCAAAATTAATTCTGTTAATGGGTTTCAAGTTTCGTTTGTAAATTCCATAAATAACACATCAGCAGGTTACTCCTGGGTTATCAAAGAAAACTCAAACCCTGAAGATTTAATAGAACCAAAGCAATATAGAATAGAAAAAATATCAGAAAAAAACGATATTGAGTATGAAATATTTGCATCTGAATATAACAAAGATAAATATATAGCTATTGATCAATTGTCTAGCAGCAATATGTCCCTAGGTGACTTTGATATTCTTGATGATGATTATGACGATCATTTCGTAAAAATAAGTGCTCCAGCCACTCAAACTCCAACTCCTTCTATCACTCCAACAATCTCAATCACTCCAACAATATCAGTTACTCCATCAGTTACAATAACACAAACAAGCACAATTACTCCAACAAGTACGATTACTCCAACAAGCACAATTACTCCAACAATCTCAATCACTCCAACAATATCAGTTACTCCATCAGTTACAATAACTCCAACAAGCACAATTACTCCAACAAGCACAATTACTCCAACAATCTCAATCACTCCAACAATATCAGTTACTCCATCAGTTACAATAACACAAACAAGCACAATTACTCCAACAATATCAGTTACTCCAACAATATCAGTTACTCCAACAAACACAGTTACCCCAACAAGTACGATTACTCCAACTATATCAGTTACTCCAACTATATCGGTTACTCCAACAAATACATTTACTCCTACAAGTACAGTTAGTCCAACTATATCGATTACTCCTACAACAACACCAACCATATCGATTACTCCTACAACAACACCAACCATATCAATTACTCCTACAACAACACCAACCATATCGATTACTCCTACAACAACACCAACCATATCGATTACTCCTACAATAACACTAACCATATCGATTACTCCAAGCATAACGCCAACTATATCAGTAAGCCCAACTATTTCGATAACTCCAAGTAACACCCCAACTCTGACCCCTACTCCAAGCATAACGCCAACAGTCAGTTTCCCTGCTGGAGCATTAAATCTTACAGTAGATCAAACTACACTTTACGTTGTTGAGGGTCAAAGTTCCCAAGTTCGGGTTGTTCGCACTGTTGATGATGTATCCTGGAGGGGGGAAGTTAGAATTCGTTATAGTTTAAGTGTTTACGATAACTCTTCTTTATCTGCAGATACATCAGACTTCGTAGAAAGAAGTCGAATTATTACATTGAAAGGCAATCAATCAGAATTTTTTATTCCAATAAGAGCCAAAGCTGACAATGTAGATGATGATTATGAGGTATTTGCTTTAACTATTGAGCCTTTAGATCTTGATTCAAGAACAAATATAACTACAGTAAACCTTTATCCCCAAGACGTTTACACGTCAAAAGGTTGGAGTACATTAATTTCTATATATCCACCCACACCACCTTTTAGTCTAAGTAACACCCCAACTCTGACCCCTACTCCAACAATTTCGATCACTCCATCCATTACTCCTTCAATTAGTACAACAATTTCAGTAACTCCTGTAATCACCCCAAGCACAACGCCAGAACCTAGTTTTACTCCAACCGTTACTATTACGCCAACAATAGAAGAAACTAGAACTCCCACACCTACAGTTACCCCAACCATATCAGTTACTCCTAGAATAATTCAAGATTTGAATGTTAACTTGAACGCTTATGCTATAGTTTCAGAAGATAATACAACGATTGATTTTGATCGCGATGGTACTTCAGATGGAACGCGCCAGACTTTAAAAATAAATGTTTATCGATCAACCGGTGCAGCTACAGATTTGTCTATACCTTTTGATTTTACAATTAAGATTTTTAAGGATGTGTCTGATAACGCAACCCTAGATGACCTTAATCAAGAAATTAGAAATGCTGAAGAATTTGACGACGATGCCAATACTTGGGTATTGTCTGATAATATAGTTTACGAAAATAGATACAGTTTTGATGCTGAAGAATCAGAAAAATTAATAAACATCTCAACCAGAGATGAATTTTCTAATATGAGATTCACTGAAGATGATCTTACTCCTGAAGGTCTAGAGAGCTTAACTTTAGTTATTGGTGATTATAAATTTCCTGGTACTGATGAAAGATTAAGTTCAAGCCCGCAAAATGTAACTTTCGAAGATTTTAATGAAGATTTAGATATGTGGGTGGATAAAACTGTCAAAGTATACATAACTGATAATGACATAGTTTGGATTTTAACTTTTCTAGATGAAAATGGCGATAATATTACAACTAATATTTCTATAACAAGGGAAGATTTTCTTGGCGATAATACCTTTCCGTCATTACCTATTGAAACTTTAGAATTAGAACCTATTGATGATGACGGTTCGATGGGTTATCGTATCGCTGAAACAGAAGGAGATCTTGGGCGCTTTAGGGAATCAAACTTAATAATTGATGCTGGAGGCCTTAATTTTGACACTCTTATATATGATGATCAAGAAATTAACATCAGCACTTGGATAACTTCTGAAGACGACCACACTATTATACGCTTATTAGAAACGGATACATTTTTCCACCAAATCATTGGACTCATAACTAGACCTGGCATCCATCGCATTACCCTTAAAATTGAATGAATTATTTAAAATTTAAATTACCAACTTTCAATAAACAACACAATGAATTATTGGTTGATGTTTATAAAAATGACACCTTTGAAGAGCGTTTTTCTATAGCTCCAAACTCCCCATTTTTTACATTAAATGATTGCGAAGAAGTTGATAGATATAGAATACATGTAACACCCTCAAATTACGGTTCTGTTTATGATTGTATTTTAATTTCAGAAGAAAAATTTATAATAAATCCATTAATAAATAATCTTAAATTTGATTCTATTTCTTTAAATGGTAATAAAAATCAGATCTTTTTCGATCAAGATTCAAATAGTTATGTATGTAAAACTAAAAGCTTAAGTGAATTAAATGCAATAGATTTTAAAATTCTCTACGAAGAAAACTTCATTGATCCATCATCTTCCATTTTAACTAAATTTACAGCAGAAGTTTTTGAATTAAATGGTGAGCTAATTCAAACATTTGACTTAATTGACTCTCATAATTTAATCTTCAAAAAAAATGCGGGCATCAGGGACTATAGAATTGATTGCGAAATATCCTCAGTTTACTCTGGTAACTCTAAGTGTTCTATCTTTCTATCAACACCGATCCCAGAGGTGCGCAGAATTAGCCATAGGTTAGATTTTTCCAATCGAGAAGATTCTATAGATATATTTTTTAATTTATTTTATAGCTTTAACCCAAAGGAAGTGAAATGCACTGCTTTCTCAGATAAAGAAAGAACAAAAATTGTGTCTGAAAATACATACAATTCAACTAATTTAATTCATGAATCAATTCCCTATAATACTCATAGGTTTTTTGAATTTTCTATATATGACTCTTTAGGTTTATCTTCTCGTCATGAATATTATAAAGATTTTTACTTTTCAAAGTAGAAAACATAACTTTTTATATTAATATATATTATGAGTGATTTAAATTTCCTGAAAGACCTGTTAAAAATAAACCAAGATAATTTTGCTATGTCTAGTAAAGATAGAAAAAAAATGGAAGACTTCCAAAAAGGTTTAAAGGAAGGCTTCTTGTCTAAATTTAAACCTGAAGAGCAAGAAGTCATGAAAGAATTGTGGAAAGAAAAAAATCTTTCAAAAATCATTGAGGGTTTAGGTGAAAACAAAGATGTAGATTTAATTGGAATGACTGATGCTATCATAGATAAGTTTTCCGAAGAAGGTGTTTTCACTCATAATGATGTATCTATTGACCCTGCTGATCTATTCAATAAATACCATCAGCTTAAAGCTAAACATAAAAAATACGAAGAATCAGAAGACATAAATAACTTCTGAAAATATTCAATAACCTATCAATCATTAGTGTAATATATGCTAATGAATATATTATTAACTGCGACTTTTAATAGAAGTTTATTTGTAAATGGATTGAATCAAAATATCGTATTCTTAGCGGAGATGCTTAAGGATATGGGGTATAATGTTTCCATTTGCGTAAACCATGATGTAGAAGAATGCCAAGATCCTCCCTTGGATATTTTAATCATGGAAGAACATGAAATTGGTGATTATGAATTTGATTATATTTTGCAAACCGGATCGTTATTAAAAAAAGAAACGATTGATATCGCAAAAAGTAAAAATCCAAGATGTAAGCATGTTCACGTGCATTACGGTAATAGATTAATGACTGATGTCGAGTTGTGTGATTCAACAGATAAAATGGCACTTAATACTCACAAGGTAGATGAAGTCTGGGTGTCTCCTCATTATTCTTTTTCTATTCCTTATTTACAAACTTTTTACAATATACAGAAAGTCTTCACTATTCCTTATATATGGAGCCCTAAGTATATGGATTTATCACAAAGATATAAACCTGGTCAAGACAAAAACATTGGTGTCATGGAGCCCAACCTCAATATGACTAAGAATTGCTTGATACCTATCTACTTAACAGAAGCAGCCTACAAACAGGAGCCCCACTTAATAAACAGGTTAGAAGTTCATTGTGTTTCTAAATTCAGGGAAAAATTATACTTTAGAAGTTTAATGTCAAAACTAGATATAGTTAAACATAATAAATCATTTTTTGGTGATAGGATTTCAATGAAAGATATATTTAATACATCGAATGTTATTGTTTCCCATCAACTACTTAATTCTTTAAATTATGTATACCTTGAAGCTTTATATCTAGATATACCTATTATACATAATTCTTTCGATATTAAAGAGGTTGGTTATTTTTACCCTGGTTATGATATCAATACTGGAGCTCAACAGTTAATTAGAGCCTTAAAATTTCACGACGACAATATAGATACATATAGGTCGGCAGCTAAAAACGTATTGCATAAATTTTCTCCTAACAATGACCGTGTTCGAGAGCAATATAGAAAGTTGCTTTCATGAAAATTGGAATTACCATTAACTTGTCCCAAAATTTTTGGGCGAACGGTCTAAATCAAAACGTAAAATTCATTTACGATGTTTTTCGTAGGCTAGGTCATGAGGTTTATTACGTCACTAAAGAAAAACCTAATAATAACCTAAGTTTTAATCACAAATATATGTTTTTCTCTGATGTAATTAATGATGAATCTGAAAGTTTTGATGTTTTTATTTTAGCTGGATTTGAAATTCATCATAAAATTATTTATAAGATAAAACAAAGAAAAAAAAATTGCAAAGTATTTTTATTGCAGTTAGGAAATAAAATTATGTTCGACTTAAGGGATCTACTTCATCCGCCAGAGGGTGATGAAGTATCAACTAAGACAAGTGAATTTGGTAAGTTATTAGATTCTATTTGGATTTCTCCTCATCATGAATTTGGTGCAGAATATATCAAGGTTGAGTATAATAATAAAAATGTAAAGGTGGCTCCTTATGTTTGGGACTCGCACTTCATTGAAAATAAAATTCATGAATTAAAGAAAAAAGGGTTCAACCCATTTTTTAAACCTGAAACAGTTAATTCTGTTCAAATATTTGAATCAAACCAATTAATTAACAAACATTTCTTAATTCCTTTCTGTATTGCTCAAAAATTTGAAACTTTATTCCCTAATAAATTATCTAAAGTAAATATATATTCTACCCAAAGATTTAGGGATAATACTTTTTTTACAGTTCATATGTCAAAATTTGACATCGTTAAAAAACAAGGTTTAACTTTCTTCAATAACCGGTGGTGTACCCTTGATGCTTTATCTAAATTTGGAGGAGTAATTGTTTCTCATCAATATGATAATGATTTAAATTATTCTCATTTTGAAGCTCTTTACATGGGACTACCACTAGTGCATAACTCTAAAACTTTAATGGATGAAGGTTATTATTATCCTGACTTTAATGTAGACATCGGTGCCAAACAATTATATAATGCTATACTTAACCATAAAGATGTTCACGATGAATACATGCAAAGAGGCAGAGAGTTTGTAGCTAAATATAGCCCCTATCAAACTTCTATATTAAATCAATATCAATTACTGCTTGAGAATAAGTGAAATTAAACAAGATATCAAAATCTTTTTTTATTAATCTTGATCGCCGAAAAGATAGACTAGATCATATATATAAAAATACCCCATTTTTTACAGAGAGATTTCCAGCTGTTGACTCAAAATCTCTAGAATTGACGGATGAAATAAAAAAACTATTTCCCAATGGTTTATATCTTAAAAAGAAAAAATCAGAAATAGCATGTGCGATTAGTCATTATAAATTATGGAAACAGTTAGTAGAAGATAAAAATGCAGATAATTATTTGATACTTGAAGATGATGTTGTATTCGAGAAAGGTTTTACTAAATTCTGGAATAGCGTATGGTCTCACCATATTCCACGAGATTATCACCTACTGTATCTTGGAGGCTGCCAGCCATACAATAAATCGCAATACCACAAAGCATTACAGCCATACAATAATTATTTTAATAATGTAAAAAAGCAAGACTTCTTTACTAAAGATGATCATTACTGGCACATGAATGCTTCCTCTTATGTTATATCCAAACAATGCGCCTCTTTAATGTGTCAATGGGTCGAACAAAGAGGATTTGATGGCGCCCTTGATTTCTTTATGATTAATTTTGTAAATAAAAATAAACTATTCTCTGCGCCGAATAAATTATTTCATCTTAATCCACTAATGGCTAGACAAATACACGAGGAAAATAATAACATAGAATTAGATAAAAATTCTGATATTAGGTTTGATGAAGATAGATTTACTGAAGCAACTAATTCTACTTATGATGTGTGCTTTTGTTGCGACTCTAATTTAATAGAATACGCAATAAATCCAATTAATGCATTATACCAAAAAAATAAAAATAATAACATTAATATTCATTTTATTTATTCTGGAAAAGAATCTGACTTAACATTTATAGAGCAATTTTTATTGGATAAAAATAATATCACCTTCAAGAAATACATGCAAAAAGAATTAAGAATTGAATGTGATCAATCATGGAAATCTATAAGTCACATATCAAGCTCGTCAAATTTAAAATTACAAATGCCAGAGATACTAAAGGATGTTAATAAGGTAATATACTTTGATATAGACACAATTCCTTATGTCAATTTGAGTGAATTTGATAATGTAAAAACAGATATTTCTGGAATTGCATTGAGACCAGAAATTAAAAATGGCTGGAGAACATTTAATGGGTCCAAAGGAACTGTGACTGAAAATAAAAATCCACTTAGTTTTGGAGACCGAGTGCTTGGTAATTGTGGAGTTATTGTTTTAGATTTAAAAAGACTTCGGAAAGAAAAATTTACAGATTTTTGCTTAAAAGAAAAGATGCAAAATAATTATAAAATTCCTACTACTGGAGGAGATCAAGATGTAATCAATCTATTTTGCAAATGTAATTTCGATGTACTGCCCGACGAATTAAATATACTCGCCATGGATCAGTTAAAAGAAATTTCTGGTAATCGTTTTAAAATGCAAAACTGTATTACATTTCAAGAAGATGGAGTCCATTTATTAAAAAGAGATAATATAACCGAACAAAATGAAGGGGTATTACATTTTATTGGAAAAGATAAACCTTGGAATAGTGATTGCTTAGGTTCTGAATTCTGGGGTAAGTTTAGTTTAAAACCAATCCAAACTGATACAGATTTAAAAACAAAGCAAAATGAATTCATTAAATTAAAAAATGAATGGATGAAATTTAAAGATTATAATTTTCTTGATTTTGTAGCTAAAAACCTACCAAAGCGAGGAGTTCCCAAAGAAAAATATACTTGTTATAATCCTGGAAAAAAGATAGGAATTGTTTCATTGTATACTCCAGAAATATCAGAATACGCAATCGATTCTGAAATCAGTATACGAGATTATGCTTTTAAACAAGGATACACATTTCACGTTTATAGAGACAAATTAGATGAAGAATCTCATCCAAACTGGTCTAAACCACACGCTATCCTCAATCATTTAGATGACCACGAAACAATTGTATGGATGGATTCTGATACTATCATTTTTAACCCAAATCAAAAGTTTGAAAATATTTTAAGTGAGTGTGTTCCAATTAAAAAAATAATTGCTTGTGAGGATATTGGAGCTAATTCTATGTTAAATAGTGGAGTTATATTTTTTAGAAATCACAAGTATACAAAAAACCTAATAAAAAGATGGAAAGATTTTCATGGAAATAAAAGTGAACTGTATTCTAGCGGAGGAGATCAGGAGGTTTTTTGCGATATTCTGAAAAGATCTGATCCTCATGGAAGTAATAGAAAAATTTTCCCAATGAGTAAATTTAATACCGACCCAAGGCTTGTCGATAATGAAACTTTTATCATGCACTTTATGGCTTACGGAAACACCTTAAAGTCAGTGTTTATGCGGTATTGGGGCTCAAAATAGTCAAAAAAAAATTTCACAAAATAGATAATTAGCTGTACATAAAGGTATGGCAAAGATATTCTCAACCGAGAAATTATCAATTAATGAGGATAGTATCCGCATTAAGTCGAGTACAGCTGGAGCGTTTGAAATTACAGACGCTAATGACAATGTACTAATTAGTCGTGCTACAATTGAAGGTGATGTTGCTAGCCTTAACACTCAAGATGCTACTAATAAAAGTGCTCTTGATGCCGACATCGGTAGCTTAGCTACAGTTGAGTCTGGTAATGTTAGTGATCTTCAAGATGATGTTGCTAGCCTTAACACTCAAGATGCTACTAATAAAAGTGCTCTTGATGCCGACATCGGTAGCTTAGCTACAGTTGAGTCTGGTAATGTTAGTGATCTTCAAGATGATGTTGCTAGCCTTAACACTCAAGATGCTACTAATAAAAGTGCTCTTGATGCCGACATCGGTAGCTTAGCTACAGTTGAGTCTGGTAATGTTAGTGATCTTCAAGATGATATCGCTAGCCTTAACACTCAAGATGCTACTAATAAAAGTGCTCTTGAAGCCGATATCGCTAGCTTAGCTAGTGTAATTAGCACAAATGATGTATATGCCAAGAATATTACATCCACTGATGGAATGGAATCTGGTATCGCATCTATCAATGTAGATTACACTAGTGCTGGATTCACTAGTGAACCTGCAGTTGTTGGAACTCTCAGAAGCACAGGAGCTAATGATCCTATCATTGGTGTTCAGCTTAGTGGGGCTCCTAGCAAAACTAGCGCAACGTTTGTATTCTCAGATTCAATTCCTTCGGATAATTATACATTCGACGTATTGGCGTCTATCTAATTGGTTGAGTATAGTACCTAACCTACAATAAATTATTGGTATGGCAAAAATATTCTCAACCGAAAAATTAGCACTCAACGGCGATCAAGTTCGCATTGAGTCTAGTGAAAGTGGAGCATTTGAAATTACAGATGGCTCCAACGTATTAATTAGTCGCTCTACGATTGAATCTGATATATCCAGCTTGAATACTCAAGACAGCGATAACAAAACCGCAGTAGCAGATGACATCGATAGCTTGTCAACTCTACATGCTGGTAATGTTACCGCTCTGGATGCTGATGTATTAAGCTTGAATACTCAAGACAGCGATAACAAAACCGCAGTAGCAGATGACATCGATAGCTTGTCAACCCTACATGCTGGTAATGTTGCCGCTCTGGATACTGATGTATCTAGCTTGAATACTCAAGACAGCGATAACAAAACCGCAGTAGCAGATGACATCGATAGCTTGTCAACTCTACATGCTGGTAATGTTACCGCTCTGGATGCTGATGTATTAAGCTTGAATACTCAAGACAGCGATAACAAAACCGCAGTAGCAGATGACATCGATAGCTTGTCAACCCTACATGCTGGTAATGTTGCCGCTCTGGATACTGATGTATCTAGCTTGAATACTCAAGACAGCGATAACAAAACCGCAATAAAAGATGACATCGATAGTTTAGCGCTGTTAGTTAGCACTAACGATGTATATGCTGTTCAAGAGGATGTGAGTGAAAACTCTATATCTATAACGATTAACTATAGTAGCGTCGGTTTCACTACTGCTCCTGCAGTTGTAGGAAGTCTTACTAGTTATATTGCTGATGATCCAATCATTGGTATTCAACTTAGCGGAAATCCTTCGACCAGCAGTGCAGTATTTATGTTCTCGGATGAAATTCCATCCACAGGATATAAAATTGATGTATTAGCATCTGTTTAATCGATTAATCTTAACCCTTAACCTAGACGACCCCTTCGGGGGTCGTCTTTTTTATGTGTAAATATCATCATGGAAGACTGGACAGATTTATTCAAAAAACACAAGAAAGATGAACTTGGGGCATATATTCCTGAAAACAAAAAGTTCATACACAAAGACGATTTATCTACTGAAGCAAACGAAGAAGAATACCGCAAGCTACTCGCAAAAAAATTCGAAAAACTAAAACACAAAATATCTTATCTCAATATAGAATACGAAGAAATTTCTGACATCTTCCAACATGCAAAGCAAACATTCATATCTACAATGTTTGAGTATTGTTCACGCAAAGGAATCGAGCCCCCATTTAAAAAAGAACCAGAACAACAAAAGCAAAAACTAAAAGACAAAAAACAAGTAAAAGACCTATATAGAGAAATAGTAAAACAAACACATCCCGACAAAACAGTTGGATTATCAGAAGAAGAAATAGAATCTCGCGCCGAACTTTACCAGCAAGCAACTTCTGGAAAACTCTCGGGCGATTTTAATAAAATACTAAAAGTAGCACTTGATCTAGATATAGACATTCAAGAAATTAATCCTGATTTACTAGATACTATCGAGCGCGAAATTAAAAAAATGGAAGATAAAATATCAACCATGCAAAAAGATATAATGTACAAATGGTTTTATGCTGACCCTGATAGCCAGCTTAAAATATTCGAACAAATTGCTGGTTAATCACTATTATCTATAATAAATGCGGCGACTTCTAAAGCGTATGAGTGACTAGGTATTTTTGATGAAAATGCAAACCGTACGCCTCCTAGAGATACTCCACCTTCAATTCTGTATGCAATAATTGGATCTTCCGCATCTAAACTTCTTAGTGTAGCTAGTACGGTAGGAGTAAATGGAGGAAAGAATTCTGTAGACCAATCAACGAATAAATCTTCGCTATCTTTGGGTATTGGTATAGTTTTAGCAAATCCTTCTATAGCTTGAGATGTGATTTGATTTCTAATATTATTAAGCTCTTCTTGGTTGGATTCATTAGTTTTCACAAATGCTTCACTCAGCAATTTAAACTGAGTCTTCAATTTATCAAGTTCTTTTGTTAAGTTTGGTTCGTGAGATCTTACGTATGTACTTTCAACTTCTCCACCATCAATTCCAGCAACTTGTAGTGGTACTGATCCATACATATTATAAGAATGAACTAACTCTTTAAGTAATTGATTAGCTTCTGCTGCAGATTTTTGAAATATCTGTGCGGATGTATTTTTACTCGTTGATGTAGCGACTGATCTACGAATAGATGTATCGCCTTCTCTTAACTCAATCCAGTCTGTTACTCCATCAGTTGTAGTTGTGATACTAGAATTTTGAGTAGATGCTGTAGATGAGCTAGCTGCCGCATTTCTTAGTATGTTGCGAGCCTGCTTGTTCATATAATCCTTTAAGTATAATTGAGTGAATATAGCTTTCTCCTCATACTTTAATTCAGGAACCACTGAATCTTGCTCCTTGTTAACATAGAAGTCGGTATTAATTAATGTATTTAATTGCCCTATATTGGCTTCTAAATATCCAGAAATTAATAGAGCATTTCGCTCTCTTTCGAGAGCGGTACTATGATCCCCGAATTCAATATCCCAGATATGATATGCAAGCTCGCCCAGCTGATTCATTATTCGTTGATAATTCTAAGGATATCCTTAGCTTTTTGTGAATTTGGATCAACAATAGGCTTGCTTTGAGTACTTGCTCCATATCTACCATAAGTACGGTTTTCGTACTCTTTCATTAATTTGTTTTTTAATGTGGTTTTCGTTCCAGATGGAAATACTCCAGCTTCAACTGCTATTTCTTGAAGTTGAGATAAACTCATGCTAGCTACAGCTTCGTCGAAACGTTCTCCACTAGCTAACTTGAATGGGTCTCTACTTTTAATTCCCATTAGTTCTTCTACAGTTTTAGCTAGATCTTGACGGTTGTCTGCAATTTTTCCGTCTGCATATTGCATAGGTTTCTTTGTTGTTTTTTTGGTTGTTTTTCTTTTATTTGTGGCCATAATAATTCCTTATTTAAAATTGTATACACATATAATAACTCTAATAAACAAAAAATCCACCATAAAGGTGGATTTTTTGATAAAGAATATTGTAGAACAATATCTTACACTACAAGTCCAAAGAGGGCTCGGTTGTCGAGGATCATGCGACCTTCTTCGATAGAACCATAGTATCCAATCTTGGACTGACGAACACTGTATTGGTCATCAGCAATCAAGGAGAACTCGGAACCAGTTTCAGAATCGGTAGCAACTGCACGAAGCATAGACTCAACACGCTTGTCGAGACCAATGATAATTTCGGAATCATTAGTATCACCAAATGTGAATACTTCAGGTGTTCCTTCGTCGCTTTTAAAACCAATGTCATTATCTTTACCATCGACAAGGGTAGCAAACAAAGTATTGAAGCGTTGCCCTTTACCCATTTCTTGAAGTTCCATGATGTTAATACCATAGAATTCAGGAATTCCGCCATTAGAGTATACAGCTTCACGCATGCTATCAGTAGCAACGATATCAGTTTTAGTACCCTTGGTGTTAATTGGGTTGTAAGCCATTTCACGAAGACCTTGTACAACTTCTGGAGAAACGATAAGATCGGTTACTCCACGACCTCCGATACCACCTTCAGGTGTACCACCAGTCCAAGCAGTATTGATTCGTTTACCAAGTGTAAGAAGACGATTAAAGTCGTCAAGGATCAAACGTCCACTGTTAGCGGCTTTGATTACATGGTTACGTCCTTTTGTTTTAGCCTCAGCCAAAGCTCCAAGAAGAAGAGTGGCAGAGTTACGCTCTTGCTTGAGAAGAATTTCTTGAGCAACACGAGAGAAAGACTTACTAATAACGTCCATACGGGAGCGTTGAGCATAACGCTTATCGAAATCAACAGCACTATCAAGACGATAGGTTGTGAATTTCATTTCACCACCGATAGGTGTTACTGTGTTAGTAGGAAGACCTCCAGGTACAGCTTGACTCCAAACAGTGACATAATCTTCATCAGTGATGTCATAGTAGAGATCCATTGGGATACTGGGGCTTTCATCGGCACTAAACGCAAAATTTGAGAATAAGTTACTGAGTGTAGGAGCTTGGTTAATAACCTTAGCCAATACAGGTCCAATAAATTCTGCTAATGCAACTTGAGCTTCATACGCGACATCGCGGTTTTTAGAAGCCATTGCTTTAACGAGCTCAATTTGTTCGGGTGTTCTTTTTAATGTAATTTTCATTTTAAATTTTACCTTTCTTTATTAAAGATTATGCACAATCGATTTTTACGATAGCGTAACCACCTTTCATTAATCCTGCATCACCAAATACATTGGTTCCACCAAGAGCTCCAGCATGATCATCACGATAACCAGCCGCAAGAACGGTTCCAAGGATTTTTTGACCAGCTTCAACAGCAGAACGTGCTACAGCTGCAACTTGTCCGTCAGCTGCTCCAATAAGAACTTGTCCAGCTGTACCAACAGTACCATCTGCAAAAGCGTCAGCAGTAATAGAGATCATACCCTTCGAAAGAACAGGTACAACTTCACCAGGAAGAACTCCAAAAAGTTCGTCTTTCTTGACTTGATTGTAAAGAAGGTTTTCGCCAAGCTCGTCACGAGCAACAGTTTGACGAAGTGTAATTCCAATACACTCATCTTCTGGCCCAGCAAGAGGAGCAAAGCTCAGTGTTGCTTCTGGATAAAAATTCTTTGCAACATTTGGATAATCAGTTTTTCCAAGCAGAGAATTTGCTCCAGTTTTAGCATCGATATCAATTGGATCCCAACTTGTACCCTCTGCATTGAGAGAGCCATTCGAAACTTTTACGAATACACCAGCATCACCTCGAGGGGTTGAGCGGCGATCAGCATGGGAAAGATCGATAAATTGTTCGAGAGTTCCAGCACTTTTGAATAGATTTACGACATCATGTTCATCGTAATCACGAAACGGTAATAGTCTAATAGCCATTTTATTTTATTCCTTTATTTTAGTAGTTTATGGTTAAATTGTCTTCCGAGAAAGCTTTTTCAAATTTTTGCTTCAGGGAAAGCTCTTGTTCTGAGGATTCTGCATTATTGTTAGCAACAACTTCTTCTTCGGCTTCCACCTTATCCATTGCTTCTTCAACAACTTCTTCCTCAGAAGAATCACTGCTTTTAAGTTCTGCCAAACGTTTCTCAACTGCTTCGGCGAGCTTAGCATTGAATTCTTCTTCTTGCTTAGCGATAAATTCTTTATTTTGATGCTTAAGTACAACTTGAAGTTTTTCTTGGAAGCTTGCGAAAGCTTCTTCAGATTCATCAAGATCTTTAAGCTCGTGAGCGACAACCTTGCGGCTTTCTTCGTCGAGCTCGTATGCATCTTCGATTACGGACATTCTCGCATCAAAACGAGCAACTGCCTCTTGTTGTTTATGCTGCTGCTCTAATTCTGTAACACGGTCAGTAGCAGCTGTGAGTTCTTCACGAAGCTTTTTGACTTCTTCTGCATTTTGTTCTGCAGCTTTAGCCAACTCAGCTTTTTCAGTCTCAAGTTGCTCTTTTTCTTGAACGAAAGATTCGTTACGCTCAAGAATTGCGTCATTAATAATTTTAGATACAGTAGCCACTGCCTCTTCAGAAAATTTCTTTTCAGAAACTTTTTCTTCTAGGGCTGACACTAGATTATTTAAAATTTCGTTATTGTCCATAATAATACTTTTTTTGTTATTTACATCAGAATTGATGTTTTGTGAAATATTTTTTTCCTTTTTTTCTGTAGTTGGTGCTTGTTCTGTTTTTGAACTAACTGTTAATCCCTTTACATTAGCGGCTGGATTCGATGTAAAGCCAATTCCCAGTGGAAAAATTTCTCCTACAATTAATCGGTGAATTGGAGAGCCATCTTTCATTTTTCCTTCTCCTCCAAGAGCTTTTAAATTACCTTTTAGTTCATCAATCATATTTTCATCATTTATGATTTCAGCATTTTTTAAGTCATTACTGCCAACAGCTAATACAAAATCATTGAATCCAATTTCCCAGCTGGCTGATACTTGATGATAAAATTCGCTTTCCGGGTCAACAGACTGTTCTACAAGATTTGCAAACTGTGGATTAACTGTTCTATATATAAGTGATGCAAGAGCAATATTAAATGGCTCGTCCATATCTTCCACTTCTTCTGGAGATAATAACTCATTGTCCATAAAGCTGGAAAATCCAGCAGATACAATGTGTCCAACTACTTTTTGCTTTTGATGCTCAATGTTTGTGGGCTTGTGTTTAAATTGATCAAGAATACGTACTGCAGACTTCGCATCAATTCCGTCACCATTCTTGTTAAATGAATTAACTACAGCTCCATTAAATGCTACTGCGAGTAAATCCATATTCTTTTCAAGATCTACATCGCTAGGTATAATAGTTTTTAATGAGTCGAGAGATGCCTTGCTGATATTAAGGTCAGGAGAATCAATATCTCCAGAAGCTAAAATTACATTAGAAAAGTTTGTAGTGTATTTAAATTTTTGACTCATGTATTATAAGTACACTATTTTTTGTGATTTTTACTATGATATAATATAGCTGAAGGATAATCAGATAATTCATGCTTTGCAGATATCTCTAATATGTCGGGCATAATATCTAATTTCTCAATATTATTTATATTCTTCACACAAGATAATAAAGTCTTTTTCCATTGATTTTGTTCTTTTGAGCAAACGACTGATTCGCACAATTTCACAATTAAATCTTTATGACCATCATTCAATTCTTTTAAATTTTTATGTTTTTGGAAATTAGCAATAGCATAAGATTGTAAATCTTCTATATCATATATTGTTTTTTGAACATTATCTTTTCCATAAAAATCTGCAGCTTGTAATGGAATTTTACTTGTTCCATTTGGGCGACCAGGAGATTTCTGTGTTTGATTTTGAGTTTCTTTGCTTTTTTGCTGAACAGCTTGCTTTTGATTCTCGACTCCTTCTTTTTGAATTTCAAGTTGCTCTTCTGCAATCTCTCTATCTTTTTCAGACTGAACGCTTTCGATCATAGGTATACCACCAACCAATGGATTGTAGTAACCTTTCTCTCGCTGTTCGATATAAGCTTCTTGTACTTGAGATAGTTCGCGCGGATTTGGATACAATCCAGTTTGCATCGACTTGATGCCTTGCTCTGGAGTAAGTATTCCGATTTCCAATAGTCGAGTAATAACTCTATGAAATTGAACTTCATCTTTAATATCAATTTCTTCAAACTTGGCTATAGGATAAGACTTTAATCCCATGTTGCGACAAACTTCCTTGATTTGTGGCTGCAAGAAATCATTCAAAAATGCATTACGCGATTCTTTTAATCTTTCTAAAAATATTTCTGCTTTAACTTGTGTGTTAGAAAACTTCTCGCTACCAACAATGATATTTTGTAGTCCTTCTTTAATATCTTCGTTAACAATCTTATATTTCTCAGAGCCAAGAACTTTGTTAAGATCAGGAATAACAAATTGAGCTTTTGTAGTATAATCTGCAATTAAAGCACGACCAACACTTTCATTTTTAAATAGCTCCTGCATGGCTTTTAAATTATTTGGGTTTACTCCGCCTTTATCTGGCTCAGCTCCCATTGTAATTAAAAGTATTACATTCTCTACAGTTCTACAAATAGCTTGATCAATCTTCTTTAACTCTAACTTCCAATTGATATCATCCAATACAGGAAACCCAAAAGGAATAGCAAAAGGTTCATAATCTTGTTTTTTGTAAAATGAATAAATTAATTTTTCTGAATCTAATTCGATTTTAATTCCGTCTCTAGTAAACGAACCTTCTTTAATTTTCTTTTTTGTTTCAGGGTCCAATGAATCAAATACTTTTTTATCTTCTTCTGTTTTTGGATCTCTTAATCTTTCTAGTTCGTAATCGGATAATACTTTTTTATATATGCCATCTTGAAATGCGGTAGCTTTATCTGTAACGATATCATATGGATTTAAAAGCATATATCTTACTGGTATTTCTCCAGGCTTTAATGTCTGAGAAGATGCATAAACGTAATTCATCTTCAATAAGTCATCGTTTGAGAATTTACCGTCTACCCTATAAAAGAAAATGTTTCCAGATCGATAATACTCCCTGAAGTATTGATCCTTTAGTTTCCATATCCCTATTTTTTTCATCCATCCTTCGATGAATTTTTTAGACCTATCATTTTCTCCCTCTAGGTATATTGGAGAATTAGAGAATTCAGCCATAATGTCGATAGCATTTCTAAATATTGCGATATTAGCATAAGCTTTTTGGCAAAGCTCTATCGCATCTCGAACATTTACTCCGTCTCCAGAGTAATCATAGGGAAGCATTCCGCTTCTAATGTTTATGTATTTCTCAGCTTTATTATTCCTATGAATAGCGTTTTTTCTGGATGTTGTATGATCTCCGTATTGAACTCTACGGTTAACAGAGTTTGTTGAATTCGCTATTGAGGATTGTACATAAAAACTTTCTCCAGCTGTTTCTGGTAGAGTTTCTATCGATTGATTTAATTTTAATAAATCTTCTATAGGTTTATCGTGCTGAGTAAATTGATTCCAGTAATCTGATCTTTTTGTATACTTTCTTTTTTCTTTCACAAACTATAATACACAAAGTCTATACAAAAGTCTATAAAAGTTAAAAAGTTAACTTATAAACATTGGTGTAAATGTAGAATGAGCTTGTTGAGCCTTCGTGTTATTCATGTCATGCAATATCTTAACCATCCAACTACCAAGCACTAAAGCTGAGTATGAGTCCTTCCTTGCTTTGTCAGGCCCAGTCTGCCTTCTAAGCTCTAAAGGTAATCCAAAAGTTTGTGTTCCTTGTGGAGATGTTGTAATTTGAATTAACGCGCATTGGTTCTTTGTCATGTTAATCATATCATACTGATGCTCTATAAAGTCTATCATTTTTGCTTGACCACTTTGTTGTTGTTCGTCTTCAGATAGCCTGATAAACTTTAGCTTATCAATTGGGATTTTTTTTGCCCTTTGCTTGTTGTAAGACTCATCTATCGCTCGAGAGCCAAACCAAATTCTTTTATGGTCAAAATTAGCTTGCAATAACTCATTTGCTCTACGAATCCAATCAGAAGTAGGCTTCCTTAAAAATAAATACTTGTAATCTTTTTTATTGTACTGCATTTTAGCTGTACGTAGTTCATCTTTATAAGTATCCATTTTATCAAAATCACCATCCACTCCTTTTAACTTTATATTGCTAGACTTAAATAATTCACTTTCGTTAACAGCATTAATAAATTGAACTCCTCCGTTATAGTCTCCCACGATAGCTATAATATTAAAGTTTTTTATTAAATAGTGGAAGTAAAATATATGTTCTCTGAGCGGGGTTCCTGACATAGCGTAAGAGTGTATAAGTGTCGAAGTTCCCTTGTCTTTGTGATACTTTAATACATGCATAGCAAAATCGTCACTACTTTCACTTTCAGACCAAGAAGGGTCGAAAGCTAATATGTACTCATCTTCTGGTTGACCTTTGATTTCTACATGAGGATCTTCACCATCTGGCACAGTACAAGCAGCCATTCTTGAAGTTTTAAAGTAACCAGAACTATCGTCTGTAAATAATGCTCCAAACTCTCTCTCAAACTGAGATTGACTCATTGTAGCTTTAGCTTGAGTAATAAGGTTTTGATCATAAAGCTGTTTTGGGGCACAGTCATATGAAAACTGCATAATACATCTTGTAGCTTTATCTGTCTGATTATTAATTAAACCCTCAAATTGACTATAAAGTTTATACATATACTCAAATTTATAACTGGCTGAAGATAACATAATTAGTTTATTGTTTGGCCAAATATACCTTTCCTCCTCGGTCATTTTTCCTTGATCAATCAACTTGGTTTCTAGATTGTATAAATCTTCTCTCTGTGTAGGGTTTTCTACTACAGACAAAAACGGTACGATAACCTCATTATAAATTCTTTCTGGCATCAAAAGAAACTCGTCGATGATAATTCTATGAAATCGAAAACCACGAAGTTTTGAACCATCCCCTAAAGGTAAAGCTCGTATTCTACTTCTACCAATCTCCATTAACCATTCATCATTGCTTTTTGATTTTTTCGTGATACAATTAGCTAGCATTCTAGCCTCTGGTTTAGCTGCAATATCTTCTATCTTTTTGAATATTTGCTTTGACTGCCTGAATGATGCCGCCAATATACCAATCTCTACCCCTTGGTGAAGGATTGCATCCAGGAACGCATACACTCCAGTGGTAAATGATTTACTCATACCACGACTCCATACTCCCATAAAATAATCTGTTTCGAACATAGCCTTAATAGCCATATGTTGAAACGGAAATAAATCTACACCTCCAACCAAACTAGTGGTAAATGTAATATTATCCTTTAAAAACTTGTAAAGATTTTGCTTGGCTTCTTTTTCATCCAGAAAACCTTCTAATTCAAGAATTTCTTTATTGATGTCTTCTTTTGGTCGACGATTTTGATTACCTTCAATCCAAGCCATGTTTGTCTATATAATATTGTAAATCAACATCCCATAATTTTTTACCTAAAGTTAATATTTTTGGAATAATTGATTGAGAGTTTGCTCGTGTGCCAGTAAAAACAAATTGACAACTTCCTGCGAATTCATGTGAAATTAACCTCATATTATGATATACGAAATCTAAATTTGATTTATGAGATCCATACATATTGTTTTTATACAATCTATTTAGATCGCTTTCTACTACTATAAATAAATATGAATCAAATTCTTGAACTCTTTGTAATTCTCTTCGAAACCTAGCCAATCCACCAGATAATGTACCTTTGAAATCTGAATCAGACTTTCTATCTACATATGTATAGTTATAATCTTCTCCACCAACGGTATAATCTCCGAAGTCAAGTTTAAGGTCTTCAGAGACATTGAATGTTAATGGTTTTTGTTCTCGAGTATCGATAAAGATTTTAAGATCCTCAAAATGCTTATCGTCTTTAAAGAAATCTTGATCTATATTACTTTTATGTAAAGGTCTTACTCCTGCCTCTCTACATGCTTGAGAGTAAGATCCAAAAGCATACTTGTATACATCTATATCTGGCAGCTTATTAATTTTTAACTCTAAATGATTTGGAGCGTATTTTAATCCTTTTAGTTCTATTCTTTGTTTTAATTTCTTTAACGCATATTCTGCTGTAACTTCTTTTGGTTGAGACATACACCATTTAATTAATTGACTACGAGTAGAAAAATCGTTATTAAAGTAATCTTCTTTTTTCTTGAACGGCAAGGGTTTGCCTGTTAGTAAATTATTACGCGGATAATAAGTTGTATAGTATGTCGCCAAATCCATCTTGTGTTTCTTTAAGTGGATATGCAGCCCTTTTTCTGTGTCAAATTCTTCATGACACACTTGACATTTGAAGCTAGATGACATCACTCTTAGATATACCCATTATTCTAGATTTCCATTCGTTCATAGATTCTAGATGTTCAGCTTCTTCTTTAATCGCTTTCTTTTGCATTTCTGCCATCTTTACCATAAGCTTCCTTTCTTCCTCGTTTTGAAAGCTTTCAACTAATGATAATATAGATGCATTTTGATCTTGACGTTGAGATATTCTTTTTGATCTATCTCCAGCAAGCCTTTGTATCAATGATTCCTGTCTCTTCTCGCATTGATTATACTCTTCGCTTTTTGTTTTTAATAACTCTGATAATCTAACTGTTAATTCTTGTTGCTCATCAGCTTCATCAAACATTCTATTCAACTTTTCCATGTGTGAAGATATATTTTTTAAATTAATATAATCAACACATACATTTACATATAAATTAATTTCATCAGTAGTTAAATCAGGCTTATCCCATGTAGCTCGAATAAATTCTGCTTCAAATAAATCTTGATCTTCTTCTTTGTGATAATTACTTATAATCTGAGTAAATCTTGGAGATTTTAAAAAACGAAATAAAGATTCAATTGATTTTCTCTCCATCGCTTTCATCTCTCCTTCTTTTAGACCTGCGTCAGTATACAGATTTACCTTCTCCAAGCATTCTGCTATATTTTTAGGTTCATCATATTTGTTGCGCTCAGCTCGATTTTCTTCCCTCTTTCTTTTCTTTACAGCATCTAAGTAGCTACCTACAGTTCTTTGCTCTCTACCTAATTTCTTCACTTCATCATCAGGAAATAATAGCTGTGCAATCTGATAGCTACTCATTCCGTCTTGGGAGTATTGTTCGATAAAATTCTTTTGCTCTTCTGTTAAAACTATTGGCTTGACATTTTCGTGAGCTGAAGTTTTATACTTGATTTCTTTTGAAGCTAAATACTGCCTAACAGCTCTGCCTTGCTTTGATCTACCATCAATCGTTCCATCTTTAAATGTCGCGCGCGTTAATTCAATTAAATCTGGAATCTTGTGAAAATTATCATCAATAAATTTTTTATGTTCTTCAGTTAAGTTCATAATATGATATCCTTGTTTTTGATTATTTTGATTACTTTTTCTTTGAAGAATTTGCGCATATTTTTTATTTGCTTGTATCCAGCTTTTCTTCCAGATTCATTTGTTTTATATCCTAGTTCTTTCGCAACAACATCTTCATCTAAATTTTCAATAAATAGCATTTCGTATATCCTGTAATGCCTTTCAGATAAGTCTTCTTTTAGGTGTTTTTGTACGGCTGCGATAGCATGATCTACATTGAATGTATTTGCCGAGAATTCAGTCGACTCGTATTCTTTAGCGTCTAGTCGAAGTGGAATCTTTACATCGTGTGCATTTTTTTTACTTTTTTCCCATTTTTTATAAAGCGGGCAACTGCTATCTTGAGACCCACTCTTTGTGAATGAACATAAATTCTCTCCGCCAACAGAACTATCAAAAGGGCAATTACTGCAAGGCTTAGCAAAGTTTAAGTAATAATTTCTTAAAATGTTTTTAAATTGATTGGTTATTATTTTATTTATCCAAGGCTTTAATTCTCTTTTTTGATCCCACTGATCCCATTTTTGATAAATATGTAATCTTATGATTTGCTCGACATCTTCAAATGCTATCCAGGGCATAGAATCAAGAAACCACTTGTGTCTACGCTTACGAATTTCTTCATTGATAACGTCTATTTGGTCTTCATATATAATTTTTTTGGGTCTACCCATTTTTCCTCGGTCTACCTCTTTTACGTTTCGTTGGAGTATCGTTTTGTTCGATTGTTTGTCTGGGCATAATGGATCCCAAAGTAAAACTGCTATTAGATACTTCTATCTCATACTCTAAATTTGATATATCAGGAACTTCATAAATATCTGTACCATCTTCATCATGCACTTCTCTTTGGATTGGTCGTGCTTGTGAATGTGTTTTCTTTAATGGAGTAGCACCTCGAGCTTCAACTAAACCCTGAGCTAATGGAGTTCCACAGCTAGAACAAAATTTAGGTTTGGTTACAGTATATTCGTTTTTTCCGCCGCAGCTTTGACAATATGTTGATAACATACTATCATAATAAAAATGTATTTAAATTAATTCTAATTAAAATTAAATTAAATAACCACTAATTATTTTTGCTTGATTTTGTATTAGGTCGATATCTTTTTTATATATCTCTGTTTTCTTTTTGGTATAATCAATACAAATAATTCCTACAACACCGTGATTTAAGGTTTCTATTGGGAAAGCGTAACAAGAACGAATGCCGCGTTCGTCCAGCCAATTTCTTAATAATGGGCTGTCTATCGATTCGATATCTTCTAGTCTGAAAAGTTTTTCTCCATGTATGCCAAGCACATCTTTAATAAAAGCATTGAATGTGCTGACCCTTAAGTCTTGCAGCTTCATGTTTTCAGAACTGACGCCAGCATCTAAGGATTCGTATGTGCAGCTAAATTTTTGTTGATGATTTCCGCTATAAAAAGAATCTCCGTTATGAAACTCAAAAACATATGCTCTGTCTGCTTGTGTCGCGTTTCGAGTAAAGTCTACAGCTTTTTGTACATTTTCGTTTTTCTTCGTATATTTTACGACACAGGCTTGTTTTTTATTGTTTTTGCTTTGAACAAGCTCTTTAATAAAGATGCTGAGAATTGTGGTTCCCGCAACTATACAAGATGATAGTATAATAGACCAATCCATGCAGTATTATACACCAACTATTTCAATTTAAACGGTAAACTTGATGGAAAAGTATCAAAATTTTGAACAATACTTGAAGTTGAAGGTGTTGGTGTAACTGTTGGTGTCACTACTGGGGTAGAAGATGGAGTTACTGATGGTGTAGCGGTAACACTTGGAGTGACCAAAGGTACTGGTGGTTCATATTTTTTATCTAAACTAAAATACAAAGACCCAGATCTGTAAAATTTAATTTCAATTATTCTACCGCTTGATAATGTAATTGAATGAACTTCGCCCAAACTTAATGTGGTTTCTCCAGCTCCTCCTTGATCCCAAACCATTTGATCTCCACTTTGAGCAACAACGAATGAATCTCCATCAATTTCTATAGTAGCTGAAACATTTTCACCTTCTATTTTGATGTAATTATTATCAGCCATTGTAGCGCCGTTAAATGTTTGAGTTGATCCGTCTGTGATAGCAATAATTTCTGGCGCGATCATATTATTACTAATCTTCTCTACTTGTGTGAAAGTTATTTCGTTTGGATTTCCTTCTATATAATTATTTGCATCCAAGTTTTGCCCAGAAACCGATAAACTATTACTTGTAGCATTGAACAACACAGATGTACTTACTGATTGGCTAATATTGTCACTATAAACTGCGGCGATTTTATTTCCATCATGATAATAATTTACTTTAATTTTATCGCCCGCAGTACCATCACTATTAATAGACACTGTAGAACTCAATCGATAAGTATCTCCAATTGTTAAATTTGTAAACTCTAAATCTGTAATATTACTATCAGAAGAAATAGATCCATTTAAATATTTAGTTTGAAATGAATAATCTGTGTCTAATATAATTAAATTGTCATTAACTATAGTTTGAGAGATTTGCTCGGTTAATTCTTGAGTGTTGGTTGAAGAACTTCCTCCAAACCCATAATCTGTAAGGTCAGCGGCAATCTTTTCTATACCTGTAAAATGTACGCCGCTTTCGTTATCGTTAACTACGAGATATTCGCCACTGTGACCTTGGTAGCCTGTTGGGGTGTCGTTTAAACCGGTGAATGCTGTATAAGAAGTTTCCTCTACTAGCGATTTTGAATCTATGAACTCAAGTCCGTTTTGTGAGCTGCTAACTCTTAACATCTTGTTTCCAGCCAGAGTATAATCTTCTGGAGTATCAGTTAAATCTAGGAAAGCAACACGAATGTCATCATTAGAAAATTCAGTTTCTGTGCCCAAGTATTCTTGAGTACAAGGTCCATCTAGTACAAGATGAGTTAATCCTCTTGTTATTCTAGATAAATTAGAGGTATAAGATCCAAAACTCATTCCTGGGGTTCTTGTATCGCTGCTGGTACCTCTAAAAAGATCCGCGTGAGCTACTTTCTGCCAAGTTGGATTTGGAAACTGTGATTCGTCCCAAAAAAATAGATACTCTCTCTCAGCATAAGAGCTAGACCAATGAGATCCCGAGGAGTTACTTTTTTCAAGCATAGAGTAAACACTAAAACTATTTCCATCATCACTAATAAAAGCTTGTAGAGGGCCCGATATGTGATGAGCATAATGGGTTGCATTTTCTGGGTGAGAAAACTGCCTTTCAGATCTATAAGTCCACTGTCCATTTATTTTTGACACAAATCTAGCATCTATATCTCGAGTGTTTCCGTCCCTATTCATGGAAATTATATGCTTTCCATTTTTTGATAGACATGGATAGATTGCGTGTGCACTCGAAATCTGCAACCAATTAATATCTATAGCTTGTTTGCTCCAAGTATTTGTATTTTCGTCTTGTAAAGAAGCGATAGTCCAACCGTCATGTCTATCAAGATACAATAGTGTTTCCGCATCTTCAGACCATATATACGGTTGTGGGGTTTGAAATGTCGCACCGTCTGGACTGATAAGTACTTTAATTATGTAGTCACTAGGAAAACCTTTGACCAGATAATAATCAGGCAATAAAGTCCAATTTGAACCAGACCAAATGGCGGTTCTTAAAATTAAATCGGCCCCATTCCCACCATTGCCGAAACGGTCAACTTGTTTAATCCATGTCAATCGGTTGCCTTTTAAATTAAGCGCGGTTCCAACTTCCCATGGCTTATCAATAATACCGGTAGTTCTAGCATCATAACCTGCAGTATTAATTCTGCTTCCTAATTGCTGCCATTGTTCAATTGATTCTTTGTATTGATAAACATAAATATTCGCATCACTGCTTGTCATATTGTGGTAGGCCACAATTTTGCCATCTCGACTAAACGATGGGCTAGTTATCCAATGATTGACTGGCCAATAACCCTTGTATGACCAAGCTCCAGTCTCCTTGTCGTAAAAAGCATAATAAGAAAATCCTCCTCTATGAGTTAAGAGTGTGGTAAAATCATAATTTGAAAATTGATGAATTCTATGGTTGTACCTAGAATCAGAAAAGGGTGGATACAAGGTTTCAGCTTTACCAAAAGAACATTCAGATGGATCTGATGGAGGTTCAAAAGTTGGTGATATTGCTGGCGGAGGTTCATCTTCTGGGCCATTGATTTTGCTTGTATCTAACCATATTCCATTGCATCCCATATACAAAACACAGTCTACCTCGATTAATTTACCTTCCACAACAGTGGTCGGTAGAGAATCGAATTTAGATACAACTCTTTCGCTGTACTCAATTCCTGAACTCGTAGATTTAACAAAATAACCGCTTTGGTAGTTTGTTGGAGAGTCTGAAAGACCTGTAAAAGCTAAAAGCTGACCAGTAACTATTGTGTTAACAATTTCGTCGCCGATATCAGCAGCTACCCCTGAAGCATCAATGTATTCGATGCCTGTTTCGGTAGATCTTAAATAGTAACCGCTTTGATAAACAGTGGGTGTATCATTTAGACCTGTAAAAAACGAAGATCCGCCAGCACTAAATCCATAATCTACTAGATCAGCAGCAATCTTTTCTATACCTGTAAAATGTATGCCGCTTTCGTTGTCGCTTACTACCAAATAATCTCCACTGTACCCTTGATAACCTGTTGGGGTGTCAAATAAACCTGTGATATATAACTTTTCAGAAACGGCTGCACCCATTTCTCGAAGAGCTTCTAACATTTTTTTTGTTGATTCTGACATGATATTTATTATACCTTAACAAGGGGGGTTATTGAGCAAATTTGTTGGTGGGGTGAAGTTGCTTGCGTATACCGCTTTTTTACTGATGCGAACATCCTGGATAGATCCAAATGTGTTGAGAGATATTCCATCTGGTGAGCTGTTCCATGGTTGCCCAGAATGACCACTCCAATGTTTTCTTCCGCCAATATCAAAATAATGATCATGTATTTGAAGTTGCCTGTTGATCGACCAGCTGTCTTGTCCGACCAATTGACCGTTCAAATACAGTTTGAATGTGTGTTGATCTTTATGATACACTGCGGCTACATGATACCATGTGTTCAGTTGTATGTTATCATTACTTTGTATAAATATATCTCCGCCATCATCAGCATTACGGGACATTCTAGATGCCATAAAAATCATTCCTAGTGATTCATGCGCCTCTATACCAAGTCTATTGTATCTTGGATTGGTTGTTGTGTAAGAATTATTGTAAACGCTATTAAAATGCCAGTTGCTAACTGGACTGGTTCCTAATAATGCTGTATAACCACCGTACCCGTATTCTCTCAAATTGAACCAACATTCAATAGTAAAGTCTCCGTCTTTGTCAAAATTCAAATATTCTCCTGGTTGTATTCTGAGGTAATCCTCATTTCCATCAAAATTCATTGTACCGCCAGCAAATAGTATGGTAGTGTCGTCTACAACTGTATCGCCAACGACAGTGATCGCATGCTCGTTACTGCTCTTGTCGGTGATAGTTTCTCCAGCAGCTGGTTGAAGATGTAAAACTACTTGATCACAACTTGGTTGACTAGGAGCAACCAAACACTCAAAACTTCCAGTGATCGATAAATCGGTATCCACAAAAACAGTGGTATTCGCACTACTAGGATCGCCAAAGGTTGCATTGCTACTTGTCCACTCGCTAAACACACAATCGTTTCCTTGATCATCAGAATATTCTTGAGCAGAAATATTTATTGTTTGCGGGCTCGCAAACATTCCCCACTTGTATGTGGTTTCATCAATAATTACCGTGTTTCTTTCGTCTTCTAGGTTTGATTTAGAAAACAAACAAACATCAAGGATTAGATTACTTAAACTTTGATTCAGTCCCGCTTCAAAATAAGATTTAACATTATCCGCTAAAAATGCATCTTTGTACTCTTGGTATTGGTTGTATTCTGCGAGATTTGTTACGCATCCTGGAGCTTCATCTGGTGCAGGTATCGATTCGCCACCGATTTTATTCCATGTTCCATTGCATGAATGATAAAGATCGCATCCAGACGCTACTATTTTACCATCGTTTTCTGTGACGTCTGGAAGATCTGTGTAGCTCGGTATCGTTCCAAATCCATAATCTGTAAGGTCAGCAGCTATTTTTTCTACGCCTGTAAAATGTACGCCAGTTTCACCATCATTAACTACAAGATAATCTCCACTGTGCCCTTGGTAGCCTGTTGGGGTATCTTTTAATTGAAAAAGCCCTGTTGGTACATAAGTTTGTACCGATCTAGCCATCTCAGCTATTGCTGATAACATTTTTTGTGTTGATTCTGACATATTATGTATTACACCTTAACAGGGGTTGTTGAGCAAGTTTGTTGGCGGGGTGAAGTTGCCTGTGTATACTACATGTTTGCTGATGCGGATGTCTTGAATTTGACCTTTAAAATCTTGAGTTACTACACCGTGTGCAACTGTTAATTCCACCCCTTGTGGATTGTTATTAGCGGGTCTTTGTATAGTGCCATCTAGATTTAATAGGAAAGTTGTTGCTTCTGTTCCGTTTATGTACATTTTTAAACCGATACCAACTTGATATGTAACTGCAATGTGCACCCATTCGTTTACTTCATACATAGCTGTTGTATGTATGATTGCATGAAAATTAAAATCTGCAGTAGATATAGCATATACATAACCATTTGTGTTGTAATGCTCTAGCACTATACCAGCCTGGTTGTTTGCGGTGTATGTGTTTAAATACCCAACTATAGGACCTGGTTGGACTTCTGAGCGAACCCAGCACTCTAGTGTATAATCTGTTGTGCCGTCATGTAGAAATTTGAATGTGCTAGTGTCTCCAATAGTTAAATAATCATCACCATCAAAATTCATCGTGTGATCACTAAACAATGTGGCTGTGTCATCTACTGTTGCTCCTGTTTGTGTATTTATTTCGTATTCATATACCGCATGAGATGTATTTCTTCCAATTAATAATGTAGATCCGGTCAGATTTATACCTCGCCCCCAATTGTAACCTTGTCCATTAAATTCATAGCTTAACACCCACATACCATCATTTTGTTTTTTATATATGTAAGTTTTCCCGGTACCACAATTATTACAACCATTGTTATTACCATTACCAGCATTGATAACTAATAAATCATCATCACAGTCAATACTACCCCCAAAGTAACCATTTGCTTGCTCACCCTGTAACATTTGTATTCTTGTCCATGTATCATCTGATTGCCTATTGTAGATGTATACTCTTCCTTGTTGACTACCACCATCATATGTTGCACCAACCATTAACGTGTCTTTATGTAAAGCTATGTTGGTCCCGAAATTGCTGTCTCCTCGTGAATGAACAATAGCGTCACTTGGTCTTTCGATCACACTGCTATGCACCCAAGAACCATCTAATTGCTTTTTGTAAATATGTACATTTTCTCTATCTTTACTGCAACAAATAAATTGGCCAACCGCCATCCAATCTTCAGATATAGATACGTCTATTGCGAACCCATTCTCATAACCTGGTGGTGGTAAAGCAATGTCGCGGCTGTATACCCATGTACCGTCACCCTGTTTAACATACGCAACGATCTTACTATTATAATCAGCTAAATATAATTCATTGTTATAAAAAGCACACCCATGACCATAGCTGCCCCCAAGTATAGTTTGATTGAAACTATATGAACCGTCTGATAGTATATCATATATATGAACAGCATTACTGTCTCTTGCTCCAATTGCCAATGTATCTCCTGATCTATCTATTGAATGACCAAACAGAGTGAAATTTGAAGGAGGGGAAGGCAATAGTCCAACGAATGTTTCTTGAATATCATTGGCTATTGTGATCGCATGCTCGTTACTGCTCTTGTCGGTGATAGTTTCTCCAGCAGTTGGTTGAACATGTAAAGCTACATCTTCACAACTTGGTTGACTAGGAGCAACCAAACACTCAAAACTTCCAGTGATCGATAAATCGGTATCCACAAAAACAGTGGTATTCGCACTACTAGAATCTCCAAAATTTGCATTGCTACTTGTCCACTCGCTAAACACACAATCGTTTCCTTGACCATCAGAATATTCTTGAGCAGAAATATTTATTGTTTGCGGGCTCGCAAACATTCCCCACTTGTATGTGGTTTCATCAATAATTACCGTGTTTTTTTCTTCTTCCAGACTTGATTCGGGAAACAAACAAACATCAAAGATTAGATTGCTAATATCATTGTTCGAATTTAACATTTGATCAAATGTGTTACCTAAATTGTCGGCTAAAAATGCATCTTTGTACTCTTGGTATTGGTTGTATTCTGCGAGATTTGTTACACATGCTGGAGCTTCCGCTGGTGGAGGTATCGATTCGCCACCGATTTTATTCCATGTTCCATTGCATGAATGATAAAGATTGCATCCAGATGATACGATTTTGCCATCGTTTTCTGTGACATCTGGTAGGTCTGTATAGCTCGGTATCGTTGAACTTCCTCCACCAAATCCATAATCTACTAGGTCAGCAGCTATTTTTTCGATACCTGTAAAATGTATGCTAGTTTCACCATCATTAACTACAAGATAATCTCCACTGTGCCCTTGGTAGCCTGTTGGGGTGTCGTATAGTCCAGTGAATCCAGTAACACCATCTCCACCTATAAACCCATAATCCGTAAGATCGGTAGCTATTTTTTCGATGCCTGTAAAATGAATACGAGTTTCTCCATCATTAACTACAAGATAATCTCCGCTGTGTCCTTGGTAGCCTGTTGGGGTATCTTTTAATTGAAAAAGCCCTGTTGGCACATAATTTTTTACTGCGAAAAGTAAATCTTCGATTCCTGACAAACTTTGTTTGGCTGACGACATGATATTTATTACACCTTAACAGGGGTTGTCGAGCAAATTTGTTGGCGGGGTGAAGTTGCTCGTGTATACTACATGTTTGCTGATGCGGATGTCTTGTATTTGACCTTTAAAATCTTGAGGTGCTGCACTGTTTGCAACTGTTAATTCTACCCCTTGTGGATTGTTATTAGCGGGTCGTTGTATAGTGCCATCTAGGTTTGATAGGAAAGTTGTTGCTTGCGTTCCGTTGATATACATTTTTAAACCGATACCAACTTGAAATGTAACTGCAATGTGCACCCATTCATTTACTTCATACATAGCTGTTGTATGTATGATTGCATGAAAATTAAAATCTGCAGTAGATATAGCATATACATAACCATTTGTGTCGTAATGCTCTAGCCGTATACCAGCCTGGCCGTTTGTGTTGTATGTGTTTAAATACCAAGTTATAGAACCTGGTTGGACTTCTGAGCGAACCCAGCACTCTAGTGTATAATCTGTTGTGCCGTCATGTAGAAATTTGAATGTACTGGTGTCTCCGATACTTAAAACATCTCCATTTCCATCAAAATTCATTGCGCTCACATTAAATAAATCAGCATGACCAAATATATCAACACCAGTATTTGTTAAAGCGTGTTTGTTGCTACTCAAATCAGTTAGTTCGGGCAAAACAACAGAACCTCCACTTAAATCTATTATTTTAACAACGCCTTTGCCGTCATCACTTAACGGAGAACCAACATATAATATATCTCCGTCTAGTTCTATTGAACTTCCAAATCGTTCTCCATCTGCAGTAGCTGTATTATCGAATATTTTACTTGTTTCAAGCCAAGAGCCATCTGATTGTTTTGTGAATAGATATACAACACCATTAGTTGGTCCCGCTTCTGAGTTTTTGTTTTGACCAACAAACAATTGATCGCCTTTGAAAAATAAACCGTTTCCATAATTGCCATTATTTATAAGATTAGGTGGAAAAACTTCATCCGTTATACTCCAAGATCCATCGGTTTGTTTTTCTAGTAACCACACAGATCCCTTTGTATTATTTGCATAATACGAACTTACTGCCAATAAATTTTCTCCATCAAGACATACACGGAATCCAAATAAAGTCGTATTAGTGCTCGATTCAAGAATTTTATGAGTTTGTAGCCAAGAACCATCAGTTTGTCTCTCGAATATGTAAACAGCTCCTTCATTACTACCATTGTCAGAACCTTCATCATCAGCGTAAGCGCCAACCGCCATTGTGTTTCCGGCGATGGATATACTAGACCCAAAATGATCGCCATAGGTCGGAAATGCTTGTTTGATTGATTCGAATTCCAACCAAGAACCATCTGTTTGTTTTTTATACAGTATAACATTACCTGCTACGTTAACATTAACAGAGCTAAACGGAACTCCAATATATAATTCGTTTCCATTTAATTCTACCCCATAACCAAAACCTTGGTCACTTTGAGCTCTGCTTGGTAGTATAATATCAGTTTGTAACCAAGGTCCACTTTCTTGTTTTTCAAACAAGAAAACTGCTCCGTAACCTCCAGCTCCTTCATTATGGTAGGGAGCTCCAATGGCCATTGTGTTGCCATCTATAGATATATCGCCATTGCCTAAATTGCTGTTTATATTTAAATCTTCGGATGATATGGATTTTTTATATACACTTAAATCTTGATCTATCTGTAAATGCAAAGCTACTTGATCACAACTTGGTTGACTAGAAGCCATCAAACACTCAAAACTTCCAGTGATCGATAAATCGGTATCCACAAAAACAGTGGTATTCGCACTACTAGGATCCCCAAAAGTAGCATTGCTACTTGTCCATTCGTTAAATACACAATCGTTTCCTTGACCATCGGAATATTCTTGAGCAGAAATATTTATTGTTTGCGGGCTCGCAAACATTCCCCACTTGTATGTGGTTTCATCAATAATTACCGTGTTTTTTTCTTCTTCCAGACTTGATTCTGGGAATAAACAAACATCAAAAATTAAATCAGAAATTTTTATTCCGTCGTTTAAAATCGATTCGGCGGTTGAGCCTAACTGATTAGCTAAAAATGCATCTTTGTACTCTTGGTATTGATTGTATTCTGCGAGATTTGTTACGCATCCTGGAGCTTCATCTGGTGCAGGTATCGATTCGCCACCGATTTTATTCCATGTTCCATTGCATGAGTGATATAGGTCACATCCAGACGCTACTATTTTACCATCGTTTTCCGTAACATCTGGAAGATCTGTGTAGCTCGGTATGGTTGAGTCTCCACCGCCAAACCCATAATCTACTAGGTCAGCAGCTATTTTTTCGATACCTGTAAAATGTATGCCGCTTTCACCGTCATTAACTACAAGATAATCTCCGCTGTGTCCAAGGTAGCCTGTTGGGGTGTCGTTTAAGCCAGTTATATAGAGTTTTTGAGAAACGGCTTCCCCCATTTTTTGGAAAGAATTTATCCATTGTTGATTATTTTGGCTAGACATGAGATATTATATTTCTTAACAATTAAATACACCAGTTATTGATGTATCTGCATTGATTGTCGCTGAGGTAGTATTGGACGAAGGGTCTTGTAAGGAAGAATTGCTGCTTCGCCATTCCACAAATGTACACGATCCATTTGTAGCTTCGATGTTGATGGTAGTATCATCCTCAAAGATTCCCCAAGAATACCCTGAATCAATTATCTTAACAGAAGGCTCGATTAATAATGTTAATGTTGCACCGCCAGAATTTACACCAGTAAAAATAGAACCATCTGCATTAATTGGTTGCACAGGGTTATGTCGATTCGGAGTCGTACCGTCTCCCAGTTGGCCATAATCATTCCTTCCTGTCCCCCACACTGAGCCATCACTTTTCAAGTATACCGAGTGACGATCTCCCGCGGATATGCCGACCACTCCACCAAATTCACTCCCATCGACATTCGTTGCTTGTACGGGATTGGAATGATTCGTAGTCGTGCCGTCTCCTAATGTACCATACCCATTATACCCTACCGCCCACACCGTGCCATCGCTTTTTAAATATACAGTATGATACTCTGCTGCGGATATGTTGACCACTCCACTCAGTTCACTTCCATCAGCATTTTTTACTTGTACGGGATTGAGACGATCTGTAGTCGTGCCGTCTCCTAATTGACCATAACTATTGTTTCCCGACGCCCACACCGTGCCATCACTTTTCAAATAGACGGTGTGTTTAAATGCCGCGGATATGCCGACCACTTCACTGAATGCACTACCATCTGCATTCTTTGCTTGCACGGGATTGCGACGAGGTGTAGTCGTGCCGTCTCCTAATAGACCATAATAATTACTTCCCACCCCCCACACCGTGCCATCACTTTTCAAATAGACGGTGTGATTACTTCTATTTCCCGCGAATATGTTGACCACTCCACCAAATTCACTTCCATCAGCATTTTTTACTTGTACGGGATTGAGACGATCTGTAGTCGTGCCGTCTCCTAATTGACTATTACCATTATTTCCCGCCCCCCACACCGTACCATCGCTTTTCAAATAGACGGTGTGATTTCTTCCTGCGGATATGCCGACCACTCCACCAAATTCACTTCCATCAGCATTTTTTACTTGTACGGGATTGAGACGATCTGTAGTCGTGCCGTCTCCTAATTGACTACTACCATTATTTCCCGCCCCCCACACCGTACCATCGCTTTTCAAATAGACGGTGTGACTACTTCCCGCGGATATGCCAACCACTCCAGCAAATTCACTCCCATCAGCATTTTTTACTTGTACGGGATTGAGACGATCTGTAGTCGTGCCGTCTCCTAATTGACCATTTGTATTCCTTCCCACCGCCCACACCGTGCCATCGCTTTTTAAATAGACGGTGTGATAATGTCCCGCGGATATTGAATTACTATTTATTGTTTCGCTACTCGATGTGTTGTTTATTTGTTTAAACAAGCAAACATCTCTAATTGGATTAGCTGGGATGCCATTTAATGCATTACTAAATGCCTGTTCTTGATATTCTGCAAATATTTGCTGTTTGTACTCTTGGTATTGGTTGTATTCTTCGAGATTCGTTACACATCCTGGAGCTTCATCTGGTGCAGGTATCGATTCGCCACCGATTTTATTCCATGTTCCATTGCATGAATGATAAAGATCGCATCCAGATGCTACTATTTTACCATCGTTTTCTGTGACATCTGGTAGGTCTGTATAGCTCGGTATGGTTGAGTCTCCACCGCCAAACCCATAATCTGTTAGATCAGCGGCGATCTTTTCGATACCTGTGAAATGTATTCCGCTTTCGTTGCCATTAACTACAAGATAATCTCCGCTGTGTCCTTGGTAATCTTTTGGTGTATCATGTAACCCAGTAAATCCAGTTACTCCTTGTGGAAAATCGATCTCTGTGGATACTTCTTCAGCTAAACCTGTGATATCAACATACTCTAAACCGTCTGCGGTAGAACGTAAATATTTGCCTTCTTGGTAATCTGTTGGTGTGTCATGTAACCCAGTAAATCCAGTTACTCCTTGTGGAAAATCGATCTCTGCGGATACTTCTTCAGCTAAACCTGTGATATCAACATACTCTAAACCGTCTGCGGTAGAACGTAAATATTTGCCTTCTTGGTAATCTGTTGGAGTATCGTGTAACCCAGTAAATCCAGTTACTCCTTGTGGAAAATCGATCTCTGCGGATACTTCTTCAGCTAAACCTGTGATATCAACATACTCTAAACCGTTTGCTGTGGAACGCAAGTATTTACCTTCTTGGTAATCTGTTGG
>Ga0181597_10000131_pt1 | contig 75729 bp, 91 predicted proteins | sample 041ome_5_FD_148647 | JGI IMG/M metagenome (GOLD analysis project Ga0181597, IMG submission 148647) | Coastal salt marsh microbial communities from the Groves Creek Marsh, Skidaway Island, Georgia - 041403US metaG (spades assembly) | ecosystem: Environmental > Aquatic > Marine > Intertidal zone... | reverse complement strand
TCAAATGCTTCCAGTTTTGTATTTTGATCGCCAAAGGTCATTGTCCCAAGAGAGATTGGAGAAACCAATAAATCCGACTGACCGACTCTCGAATAATCTTTTTTTTCGAACATTTTTTATCAAAACCCGTTTATTTAGAAAAATTTTTTAGTTTTCCCCTTGAATTTTACTATAATCGTCCCTATTATTAGCACTCTATTGATTAGAGTGCTAATTCATTTGGCATTTATTGATAAATTTAAGAATACACTATTAGGAGAACTAACAAATGAAAATTCGTCCTTTACATGACCGAGTTATTGTAAAGCGTCTTGAAGAAGAACGCACCACTGCATCAGGTATTGTTATTCCTGACAGCGCCTCAGGTGAAAAACCTGATCAAGGAACTGTACAGGCTGTAGGCAACGGTAAGCTACTTGATGATGGATCTACTCGTGCACTAGATGTCAAAGTTGGCGATAAAGTCCTCTTTGGTAAATACGCTGGGCAGGAAGTTAAAGTCGATGGTGAAGACCTTCTCGTTATGAGAGAAGAGGACATCATGGGAATCGTAGAATAATTTATGAATTATTATTGGAGAAATTAAATGGCAGCAAAAGATGTTAAATTTGGTGATGATGTTCGCCAAAAAATGGTTAAGGGTGTAAATATCCTTGCAAACGCAGTAAAAGTAACGTTGGGTCCAAAAGGGAAAAATGTCGTTTTAGAAAGATCTTTTGGTGCACCAACAATAACCAAAGATGGTGTTTCTGTCGCTAAGGAAATCGAGCTCAAAGATAAATTTGAGAACATGGGCGCACAGATGGTAAAAGAAGTTGCATCTAAAACTTCAGATAACGCTGGTGACGGAACAACAACAGCTACTGTTCTTGCTCAAGCTATTATTCGTGAAGGTATGAAATCTGTTGCGGCAGGTATGAATCCAATGGATTTAAAACGTGGTGTCGATAAAGCCGTTGAAGCTGCGGTAATAGAATTGCAAAAACTGAGTAAGCCATGCAATACAAGTAAAGAAATTGCTCAGGTTGGATCTATTTCTGCAAACTCAGATAGCTCAGTAGGCCAAATTATTGCCGACGCAATGGACAAAGTAGGAAAAGAAGGAGTGATTACCGTTGAGGACGGCTCTGGTTTATCAAACGAGCTTGATGTTGTTGAAGGTATGCAATTTGATCGTGGTTATCTATCACCTTATTTCGTGAACAATCAAGATCGTCAAATTGCCTTGCTTGAAGATCCTTATATTCTTTTACACGATAAAAAAATATCAAGCATCAAAGATTTGTTACCTGCATTAGAGATGGTAGCAAAAGCAAGCAAACCATTACTCATTATTGCTGAGGAACTTGAAGGAGAGGCACTTGCAACATTGGTTGTGAACAATATACGCGGTACGATTAAAGTGGTTGCTGTTAAAGCGCCGGGTTTTGGTGATAGACGAAAAGCAATGCTTGAAGATATTGCAATCTTGACCGGTGGTACCGTCATTTCAGATGAGGTTGGTCTCACCTTAGAGAATATCAAACAAGAAGATCTTGGCCAGGCAAAAAAAATTGAGGTAGGTAAAGAAAACACTATTATCATAGATGGTGCTGGTAATCAGGACAATATTAAATCACGAATTGGGCAAATTAAAACCCAGATTGAAGAATCAACCAGTGATTATGATAAAGAGAAGCTCCAAGAGCGTGTTGCAAAACTCGCTGGTGGTGTGGCAGTAATTAAAGTTGGTGCAACTACCGAAATAGAAATGAAAGAAAAAAAAGCACGAGTTGAAGATGCACTTCATGCGACTCGAGCTGCTGTCGAAGAGGGTATTGTTCCTGGAGGTGGGGTTGCGCTTATCAGGGCAATTGACGCCATTAAAAAAGTTAAAGGAGACAATGCCGAACAAGAGGCTGGTGTGAGAATTGTTTTAAGAGCAATTGAAGAGCCCTTAAGGCAGATTGTTTCTAATGCAGGTATCGAACCATCGGTGGTAGTCAATAATGTTTTAGAAGGTAAAGGCAACTATGGCTTTAATGCGGCCAATGAAACTTATGGTGACATGGTTGAAATGGGTGTTCTTGATCCAACAAAAGTAACACGCTCAGCTTTACAAAATGCTGCTTCTGTTGCAGGTCTCATGCTTACTACAGAATGTATGATTGCCGATCAGCCTAAAGATGATGCCCCACCAGCTGCTATGCCAGATATGGGTGGTATGGGTGGTATGGGCGGTATGGGCGGTATGGGCGGTATGATGTAATTAACACCCTTACTTCACAAGCTACAATAAAAAAGGCCTCAATCGAGGCCTTTTTTTTGCTGATATCAAAGGGAGGAATATATATCAGCAACCGTACACTAATAATGACTTGTTTATAGTTAAAAAGTTCTTTTTTAAAAAAATTAATTTCCAGAAAAATTCATGTAGGATTACAGCCATGCAAACAGAGTTATCATCATTACACTTTCTCAATGATTTGAATAAAGAACAATCTGAGGCGGTTACATTAAATGACCAATCTGCACTCATACTTGCTGGAGCAGGAAGTGGAAAAACAAGAGTATTAACTTCTCGAATTTCATGGCTCATCCATAACCAAATAACCAGTCCTGGAAGTATTTTAGCGGTTACTTTTACTAATAAAGCTGCCAAAGAAATGATGTTGCGTATTACCAGTCAATTACCAATTAATACTAGAGGGATGTGGGTTGGTACATTTCATGGTTTATGTAATCGTTTTTTAAGAACACACCATCAAGACGCCCATCTTCCTGAAACATTTCAAATTTTAGACAGTCAAGACCAGCTTTCTGCAATCAAGAGATTAATGCGCTCCAGTAATATTGATGAAGAGAATTTTCCACCCAGAGAAGTGCAATATTTTATCAATGCAAATAAAGAGATAGGCTTACGTTCACAAAATGTAAAAACCTATGATGCCCACACTAGCAAAATAAATGAAATTTATTTAAATTATGAAAAACAATGTCAAAAAGAAGGGGTGGTGGATTTTGCTGAACTTCTTTTGCGATGTTATGAGCTTTTTAAAAAAAACCAACCTATTCTTGAGCACTATCAAGATCGCTTTAAACATATCCTTATTGATGAATTTCAGGATACCAGCGAATTACAGTATAAATGGATAAAATTACTTGTTGGCCAAAATAATTCCGTCTTTGCTGTTGGTGATGATGACCAGTCAATTTATAGTTTTCGTGGGGCCAGGGTTTCCAATATGAAAGATTTACAAAAAGACTTTCATATTAAAAAAGTTATTAAACTCGAGCAAAATTATCGCTCTAAAAACAATATTTTAAATGCTGCAAATGCCATTATTAATAATAATGATAATCGACTGGGAAAAAAACTTTGGACTGCCGCAGGTGATGGTGATTTAATCAGGAAGTATGTTGGATTAAGTGACTATGATGAATCTAATTTTATTATTGATGAAATAAAGCAGCTTCATCGATCAGGGCTAAACTACAATCAAATTGCTATTCTCTATCGCAGCAATGCGCAATCAAGAGTAATCGAACATGCTATCGTTTCAAACAATATTCCTTACAGAGTTTTTGGCGGTCTTCGTTTCTTTGAGCGTGCAGAAATTAAAAATGCATTAGCCTACTTAAGATTAATTACTAACAAATCAGATGACAACGCTTTTTTAAGAATTATCAATTTTCCAACAAGAGGTATTGGTGCAAAATCAATTGAACAAATTCAAGATATATCAAAAAAAAATAATGCATCACTTTGGCATGGCGCTATTGAATTTAAAAGTCCGACATCAAATACCCAAAAAAAAGGCATACCCTATTTTGTTGATTTAATAAAAACTATTGAAGATGAAATTCATGGTTTGACTATTTCCGAGTCAATAGAAATTATCATAGAAAGGTCTGGTCTCAAAAATCATTACCTTAAAGAAAAAGATAACATTGATCGCTTGGCCAATTTAAGTGAATTAATTTCGGCAGCAGTAACGTTTACTGAGACTTCTGATGTCGAGGAGCCGACAATAAATTTAATAGAATTTTTAAACTACACATCATTGGAAAGCGGAGAATTGCAAGCATCGTCCAATGAGGATGCATTGCAATTAATGACAATTCACTCGGCAAAAGGTCTCGAATTTGATGCTGTATTTATCACTGGGCTTGAAGATGGCTTATGTCCACATGAACAAAGTCTTGCTGAGCAAAATGGACTTGAAGAAGAAAGACGGCTTATGTATGTTGCTGTAACTCGTGCAAAAATGAAACTTTATTTAACATTGGCGCAATCAAGGATGCTTCATGGTCAAACTCGTTATAATTTACCATCTCGATTTCTTGATGAAATTCCTGATGAGTTAATAAAGGCAATCAATACAACAAAAAAAATAGACTTAATACCCAGTCCTCGAAAAACTCAAACAAATTATTTAAGCGATAAATATACATGGAAAATTGGATCAAGCATTCAACACCCTAAATTTGGTCAAGGCATTGTGACAGGCTATGAAGGCCATGAGGACGATTTAAGGATTCAAATTAAATTTGCAAATCATGGAACCAAGTGGCTCGCAATGGAGTATGCAAAATTATCTGAAGCCTAAGGTAAAGATTTAAAAATCTCTTTATAAGTAATACTTTGAAATGTAAATGAAATAGCAATGAAAATCGTTGCTAAAATTAACACAAAAAAACTTGATAGCAATGAGATGAGGTTGTTACTCAAAAAGCTCATTGATGATATTAAAAAAGTCACCATAAAAATTGATCCTAAAAATATACTTAGAATAACTACCCATGCCATCAAAATTTGAATAAAGTAAAGCAGACAACCTGCAAAACTCGACTTTATGGATTTGAAAAAATTAAAGTTATTAAATGCAATTAACAAAGGTGCAAACCATGTCAGCATTAAAAAGGGGGTCGTCAGAATCAAAGCTTTCATTAGAATTGGCGAAAAATCACTCAGCTGTACACGATTTAGATCTGGGGTTTGTGATAACGCAAAAATCTCAGCGATGTCACTACTTACCCAAGCACTTAATATTATTGTGTAAAAGATAGATAACAAGCCAATGGCAATAAATCTTGGAAATTTTCCCTTTAGAGTACCACTCGCTTTTTTAAAGTCATAAGGTTGTTTTTCTAAAATAGATAAATAATAAGCAACAATAAAAACAGTTATAAAAGGCCACAGGATTATTAAAATTGGGCTAAGCATATTTAGTCCTGGTGTCGCAGGAATAAACATATAAAACATTAAATAAAACATTCCAGCAATCAAGGAAAAACGAGCTGATAGTTTAAATAAACTAAAGCTTTGGTAAACCCACTGATAACTCTGATTAAAATATTTTTTCATTAGCCATGCTGATAATTTTGTAATATTTTTTTAAAATGTTCGGGTGCTTTAATACTTGTTAACTCACCCACTTTTCTAAAATGAAAATCATATAATCTTGAAAGCCAAAAACGCATCGCAGCCAATCTTAATGCGGTAGGTAAAAATTGTTTTTCATTTTCATCTAATTTACGTATAGAGTCATATCCGTCGAGAAAAAAATCTTTTTTTTCTTCATCCAAAGATAAAGACGCGTTTACACACCAATCATTCATAGTGATGGCAATATCATAAATATGTAAATCATAACAAGCATAATAAAAGTCAATAATGCCTGAGACACGATTGTTGTGAAAGAGAACATTATCCTTGAATAAATCAGCATGGATGATTCCTGATGACAAATTATTGACGAAATTCTGATCTAAATTAATGAGCTCTTTACTTATTACATTTTTTTCATCGTCTGCTAAAAGATGGTGCATCTTTTGAAATACTTCATTCATCCAATTTAAACCACGTGGATTAGTTAAAGAAACTTTGTAGTCTTTTGCTGTTAGATGCAAATGTGCGAGAGATTCTCCGACATGAAAACAGTTTTCTTTGGTAATTTCTTTTAATTCTTTACCGTTTAAGAAGGAAACAAGCAAAGTAGGTTTGTTCTGAATTTTTCCTAAATAATGACCAGCGTGATTTACTATGGGTGCTGGACAGTTAAATTTTTGTTGCGATAAAAAAGACATTAAATCAATATAAAACTGAATATCTTTTGGTTGTGCTTGCTCAAAAATAGTTAATATATATTTACTATTATCAGTTTCAATGAGGTAATTTGTATTGGTAACTCCAGAAGAAATGCCCTTAAAACTTTTTAACTGTGTCAAATCATATGAATTTAAAAAAGAGGTCAACTCATCAAAGGTGATTGAAGTATAAACAGCCATAAATTATTTTGATAAAGTTTAGAAAGTAAAGAGTACCCACTGCGGTACGATCATGGGTGCAGAAGGATCATCAAATCTTGTCCAATCAGCCTCTACCGCATCCTTATAAAGATAATAGGACGGCATATTTTTAGGTGATATTTTAATCATGTAAAGTTGACCATTAACACGATATTCCTCAATAAGCTGGGTTTCTTCTTTTCTGATAGTAACTTCAGGTTCTAAAGCATAATCTGAATCATAGACTGAAGGTGGGGGTGGAATTTCCTCAAAGACTTCCCTGTCCTCGGCAAAAACAAATTGTCCAAAAACTAGTGGGAAGGCTAATAAAACTTTAAATAATATTTTTTTCATAATTTTTTATGTCTTTAATCTTGAATTCTATCAAAATCATGCAGCTTCAGTAAGAATTTAATAAAAAAACTCTTATAATGATTCAATGAAGAAAATCCTGCTAATTGATGGATCATCCTACCTTTATCGCGCCTTTCATGCAATGCCAGATTTTAGAAATCAAGCAAATGAGCCAACGGGTGTAATTTACGGTGTTTTAAATATGCTAAGGCATATTCAACAAGCATATCCTTCAGATTACAGCGTATGTGTTTTTGATGCTAAAGGCAAAACTTTTAGAAATGATATATTTAGTGAATACAAAGCTAATCGACCCAAAATGCCCGATGAGCTTGCATGTCAAATAGAGCCCCTTAAAAATGCTATCAAAGCTATGGGTTGGTTCATGATTACTGAAGAGGGCGTTGAAGCGGATGACGTCATAGGCTCATTAAGCAAAAAAGCTAATGAAGAAAATATTTTTGTCACCATATCAACCGGCGATAAAGACCTCGCTCAACTTGTGAATAACCAAACTCATTTAGTAAACACTATGTCAAATGAGATATTAGATGAGGAGGGAGTGAAAAAAAAGTTTGGCGTCACTCCTGATCAAATCATCGATTATTTAACGATTATTGGTGACAAAGTTGATAATATCCCTGGTGTTGAAAAGGTTGGTCCAAAAACTGCGGTGAAATGGCTGAATGAATATGGAAATTTAGACAAGATCATTGCAAATGCAGAAAAATTTAAAGGCGTTGTCGGCGATAATCTGAGACTCGCTCTTAAATGGCTTCCCACTGGAAAGCAATTAATTACAATCAAAACTGATGTGAATTTATCTTTTAATTGGAGTGAGTTTGAAAAAAAACCAGCTGACAAAGAACTTTTATATAAATTATATAAAAAATTTAATTTCACAAGCTGGTTAAAAGAATTTGATTCTATAGATTTACCAAAAAAAAATGAGACTCAAATTGAAACTAAGGCAACATCATCAGATTCAAGCAAATTCATAGATAAAAAAAATTATTTATTAGTTAATTCTTTTGACGAACTCAGCAATTGGATAAAAAAAATAAGAGAGAGAAAATTTCTTTGTATTGATACTGAAACAGATTCTTTAAATTTTATGCGTGCAAATTTAGTTGGTATATCCATATCGATTGAAGCTGGCGTTGCTATTTACATTCCCCTGCTACATAAAGATCAATCTATTAATCAATTACCTATAAACGAAACATTAGCTCTATTAAAGCCAATTTTGGAAGATCCATCAATAAAAAAAATTGGTCAAAATATCAAATTTGATGCACATATATTTAAGAATTATAAAATAAATGTAGATGGTATTTCTGACGACACTATGCTGATGAGTTATGTTATTGAAAGTCACCAAAGCCATGGGATGGATAAATTAAGTCAAAAATACCTTGGCCATAATTGTGTCAGTTATGAGTCAATGGTAGGCAAAGGCGTCAATCAAATTAGCTTTGACCAAGTTGATATTGAGAATGCTAAAAATTATTCTGCTGAAGACGCTGACGTGACTTTACAGTTATTTAATCATTTAAAAAATAGTCTAAAATCAGCACAAAAACTTCCATTTATTTATAACGAAATTGAAATACCGGCAATGAAGGCACTGATGAGTATAGAGAGAAATGGGGTTTTAATTGATGAAAATATTTTACAAAAACAAAGCCATGTTATTGGGAAAAAACTTATTGCACTCGAAGAAAAAGCTTTTGCTTTAGCTGGTCAACCTTTTAACCTCTCTTCACCAAAACAATTACAAGAAATATTATTTGAAAAATTAGGTATTAAATCAATAAAAAAAACTCCTAAAGGTGCCCCCTCCACTGGCGAAGAAGTCCTACAGGAGTTAGCTGCAGACTACCCTCTTCCAAAATTAATTCTCGAACATAGGGGTTTAGCAAAGTTAAAATCAACCTATACAGATAAATTACCTCGAATGATTAATTCCACGACCGGAAGAGTTCATACTAGTTATAATCAAGCGGTAGCAATTACTGGGCGCCTAGCTAGTGCCGATCCGAACCTACAAAATATTCCTATTCGAACAGAAGACGGAAGAAGGGTTAGGGAGGCTTTTGTGGCAACTAAAGAAAATAAAATCTTATCAGCAGATTACTCTCAAATTGAATTAAGGATAATGGCACATCTCTCTGGTGACTCAGGTTTAATCAAAGCTTTTAGAAATAATGAAGATATACACAAAACAACTGCCTCTGAAATTTTTAATTGTAAATTAACGGATGTGACCCATGAACAGAGACGTTATGCCAAGGTTATCAATTTTGGATTAATCTATGGCATGGGTATCTATGGCCTAGCAAAGAATCTTAATATTGAACGAGTTGCTGCCCAAAGTTATATTGAGAAATATTTCACAAAATATTCTAAAGTCAGAAATTATATGGAAGATGCAAAAAGTTTTGCAAAATCTCACGGATATGTTGAAACTGTTTTTGGTAGACGATTGTGGACACCAGAAATAAATGGTTCAAATGGTATGCGCCGAGCTGCTGCAGAAAGGGCGGCAATTAATGGGCCAATGCAAGGTACGGCTGCTGATTTAATTAAATTAGCAATGATAAAAGTACATGAATGGCTTATACAAAACAAACAACTTCATGGCCTAATGATTATGCAAGTTCATGATGAGCTTGTATTTGAAGTTCCTGAAAATGAGGTAGATATCTTTAAAAATTCAATTAAAACTATTATGGAAAATGTTACTAAATTAGATGTGCCCTTAATTGTCGATATTGGTGAGGGAGATAATTGGGAACAAGCCCATTAGATGAATAAAAATATTCATACATTAATCATTGGAGATGAAATATTATCTGGAAAAAGAAAAGATAAACATTTATCTATTTTAATTAGCAAATTAAATGATAAAAATCTTTCTCTTAATGGTGCAAGTTATATTGGTGACAATGAAGTTGATATCATCAAAATAATAAAAGAAAATAAAAATAATATTCTTTTTTCTTTTGGTGGTATCGGTGCAACTCCAGATGATAAAACAAGACATGCGGCCGCAAAAGCACATGATCTTGAATTACATAGGCATGAGGAAGCAAAAGCATTAATAGAAAAACAATTTGGTGAGGAAGCCTATCCAAACAGAATTTTAATGGCTGATTTGCCCAAACATGTAAAATTAATTCCTAATGAAATAAACAACATACCCGGCTTTTCAATTGATCATCATCATTTTATGCCAGGTTTTCCTGAAATGGCTTGGCCTATGATTGACTGGATATTAAAAAATTACTACGGCCTTTTAATGGCACAAAAAAAAATATTTGATCAATCAATATGGATAGATGATAGAAGTGAGAGCACACTTATTGGTCTAATGAATAAAATTGAACAAAAATTTCAGCATATCAATATCTACAGTTTGCCAAAAATGACTCCTAAAAAAACTATTGAGTTTGGCATTAAAGGTGATGAGAATGAAGTTACTAAAGCAATGATTTTTCTTAAAAATTTCTTAGATGAAAATAAAATAAAATGGCGAAATAATTAAAAATTATTTAAGTCTATGCCTAGGTGAAAATTGATTATAAAATAGGCACTTTTCTAAATTATATAAACATGAAAATTGGCAGCTTAAGTATTAAGAATAATCTTTTTCTTGCGCCCATGGCGGGCGTAACAGATAGACCATTTCGAATGTTATGCAAAAAATTAGGCGCGGGCGTTGCTGTCAGTGAGATGGTGACCTCAAACTCGCTTCTATATGGAAGTGAAAAAACAATACAACGCGCGAATCATGAGGGTGAAGTTGATCCAATTTCAGTTCAAATTGCTGGTGCTGATCCAATAATGATGGGAGATGCTGCGCGTTACAATGAGGACAAAGGGGCACAAATTATTGATATTAATATGGGTTGTCCTGCAAAGAAAATATGTAATGTGATGGCTGGTTCTGCATTGCTTAAACATGAAAAACTTGTTGAGAAAATTTTAACCTCTGTGGTATCTGCTGTCACAATTCCTGTAACGTTAAAAATAAGAACAGGATGGGATAAAGAAAATAAGAATGCAATAAAGATAGCAAAAATTGCAGAGAATTCTGGTATTCAGGCGCTTGCAATTCATGGGCGAACACGTGCTTGCTTATATCATGGAGAGGCCGAATATGACACCATTGCAAATGTGAAACAAAATATTAAAATACCGGTAATTGCCAATGGAGATATCACGTCTCCTCAAAAAGCAGAATTTGTTCTTAACTATACAAAAGCTGATGGTGTAATGATTGGTAGAGCTGCTCAAGGACGTCCTTGGATTTTCCGTGAAATAGATTATTACTTAAAAAATAAGAAAGAACTTGAATTGCCTACTATTGAAGAAATACAAGAAACCACAATTGAGCATGTAAATGATTTATATAATTTTTATGGGGAATTAAAAGGCTTAAGAATAGCGCGGAAACATATCTCTTGGTATACCAAGGGTTTGAAAAGCTCAGCACAATTTCGTTTTAATATGAATCAAATTGAGGATGCTACTAATCAACAAAAAGCAATTAATGATTATTTTGAAAATCTCAAAATAAATGGCAAATTTATACCATATGAAAATGAAAATATGGAAACACTTGTAGCTTAATGATAAATAACAAACTATCAGATGATATTGATTCAATACTAGACCAGTATTTCAAAGACCTCGCCGGACAAAATCCAGGTAATCTCTATGATCTAATTTTAACTACCGTTGAGAAACCACTTTTACTTTACGTAATGAATTATGCAGAGGGGAATCAAAGCAAAGCAGCAGAAATCCTTGGGCTTAATAGAAATACTCTTAGAAAAAAATTAAAACAACATAAGATTGATACATAGAATGAAAAAAATAAAACGCGCATTAATAAGTGTTTCTGATAAAGAAAATATTCTTGATTTAGCCAAAGTTCTCATAGATTACAACGTTGAAATAATTTCTACTGGTGGTTCAGCTAAACTCCTAAAAGATAACAGTATCAAAGTAATTGAAGTATCCGAATATACAAATTTTCCAGAAATGCTTGATGGCCGTGTAAAAACACTTCATCCAAAGATACATGGAGGCATTCTTGCTAATCGCAATATTAAAAATCACCTAGAAACCTTAAAACAAAATGATATTAATGAAATAGATTTGGTTGTAGTAAATTTATACCCCTTCCAACAAGCAATAAAAAAAGAGAGTTGTACGTTAGATGAGGCTATCGAGAATATAGATATTGGTGGGCCAACAATGATTCGAGCTGCTGCAAAGAATTTTCAATCTGTAGCTGTTTTAACTGATCCAAATGACTATAGCGAATTTATAAAAAAAATGAATGTAAATCAAGGTGCATTAGATGTTGAGTCGCGTTTCATGCTAGCTAAAAAAGCTTTTTTGCATACAGCGCAATATGATGGGGCGATTAGTTCATATTTATCTAAAGGTAATCAGCTTTTACCTAATGTATTAACAAAAGTTTTAGAGAAAACTATGGATATGCGCTATGGGGAAAATCCTCACCAAGTCGCTGCTTTTTATAAAGAAAATGAATATCTTCCTGGTGCACTTTCAAATTTTAGCCAGCTTCAAGGAAAAGAGCTTTCATTCAATAATTTGAATGATTCTGATAATGCATGGGAATGTGTGAAAAGTTTTGATGAGCCAAGTTGTGTCATCGTTAAACATGCAAATCCTTGTGGTGTTTGTTCGGCTGCAAATGTGAGTGATGCCTACACAGGCGCTTTTTTAACAGATCCTACCTCTGCATTTGGAGGTATTATTGCTTTCAATAAAGAGCTTGATAGTAAAACAGCATCACTCATCATTAACCAATTTGCGGAAGTAATCATTGCGCCAAACTTCACAGACGAAGCATTAAGTATTTTTAAAACTAAACCAAATATCAGATTATTAAGAATTCCAACAGAGAAAGTTGCGGGACAACTAGATTTCAAAAAAATTGGTGGTGGTTGGTTAGTGCAAACAGCAGATGATCATGAGTTAGATATAAATCAGTGTGAGGTGGTCACCAAGTTAAAGCCAGATATGGAGAATTTATTAGATTTAAAATTTGCTTGGCAGGTCGCACAATATGTTAAATCAAATGCCATAGTTTTTTGTAAAAATAAAAAAACAATTGGTGTTGGTGCGGGCCAAATGAGTCGCGTTGACAGTACAAAAATTGCAGCCATTAAAGCAGAGAATGCTGGATTAAATTTAAAAAATAGTGTCGTTGCATCTGATGCATTTTTTCCTTTTCGTGATGGAATTGATGTTTTAGCGAGTTATGGTGCTAAATATGTCATTCAACCTGGTGGTAGCCTAAAAGATAATGAAGTAATTCAGGCAGCTAATGAGCATGGACTAGTAATGCTTTTTACAAAAATTAGACACTTTAAACATTAACCTATGAATATTCTAATCATTGGCGGTGGTGGGCGTGAGCACGCTTTAGCCTGGAAGCTCGCAAAGAGTGACCGTGTGAGAAAAATCTATGTAGCCCCGGGTAACGGAGGAACAGCATCAGGTAGTTTGATAATCGAAAATATTGATTTAAATAAAACCGACGAGCTAATTAGTTTTGCAAAAAAAAATCATATCGGTCTTACTGTTGTTGGTCCCGAAGTCCCTTTATCAGAAGGTATTGTTGATGATTTTCAGAAAAATAACCTAAAAATATTTGGGCCATCAAAAGCTGCCGCTCAATTAGAGAGTTCAAAAGAATTTGCCAAAGATTTTATGCGCCGGCACAATATTCCTACAGCCTCCTACCAAACATTTACCGATTTAAATAAAGCTAAGGAGTATGTAAAAAAAAATAGGGTGCCCATTGTTATTAAAGCAGATGGTTTAGCAGCTGGAAAAGGAGTGATTATTGCTGAAAATGAACCTGAGGCTTTTAAAGCTCTAGAGTTAATGTTGATCGATAATGCGTTTGGTGATTCAGGTGCCAGAGTCGTAATTGAGGAATACTTAGAGGGAGAGGAAGCTAGCTTTATCGTTATTAGTGATGGGGATTCCATACTTCCTCTAGCATCTAGTCAGGATCATAAAAGATTGCTTGATAATGATGTGGGACCAAATACAGGTGGGATGGGAGCTTATTCACCCGCTCCAATTGTGACAGAGGATGTTCATAATAAAATAATGGCGCAAGTTATCGAACCAACTATCAAAGGAATGAAATCGGATGGAATTAATTTTTGTGGTTTTTTATATGCAGGATTGATGATCGATAAAAATAATAATATAAAAACACTTGAATTTAATTGTCGTATGGGAGATCCGGAAACACAACCTATACTCTTTCGTCTAAAAAGTGATCTTCTACCAGTCCTCTTAGATGCAACAAATAATCAACTTCATAAATCTCAAATCGAATGGGAGGATAATTCCTCAATTACAGTAGTCATGGCATCCAAGAATTATCCTGATCAACCTGAATTGGGCGATATTATCTATGGATTAGATTCAGAAAACTTATCAACAAACACATTTATTTTTCATGCTGGTACAACCTTAGAGAATGGCAAAATAAAAACATCGGGAGGTAGAGTTCTTGGAGTTACTGCAAAAGAAAAAAGTTTAAAAGAAGCCAAAGAAAAAGTTTATCAACTAGTTAAAAAAATAAAATTTAATGGGGCACAATATCGAAAGGATATTGCAAACAAAGCTCTAAAGTAATTTATGAAAAACCATAGATTAAAAAGATTTGTTCTCAATGGGGGAATTGTTCTTTATCCTACAGAATCATGTTTCGGTATTGGCTGTGATCCATCAAATTTTCTTTCCATTCAAAAAATTAAGCTGCTTAAAAAAAGAAATATAAAAAAAAATTTTCTTATTATTGGATCCGATGTGATTCAATTTAAGAAATATTTACAGTCACTTAATAATACGCAACTTAAGGAGCTTTACTCTAAGTGGCCTGGTCCTCATACATGGGTTGTGGATGCAAAAGAAAACTGTGCTCCTTGGTTATTAAGTAAAAATAAAAAAATAGCAGTCAGAATTCCAAACTTTAATATTTGTCAGGCATTAAACCAGAGTATAAATATGCCCATCATATCAACAAGCGCAAATGTAAGTGGCAAACGTCCAATAAAAAATTATAGGCAAGCTTGTCGTTTTGCAAATAGTCACGTTAAACTTATCAAAGGCAGGATTGGTAACCAAAAAAAACCTTCTACAATTCAAGACTTTGCTACCAAGAAAATTTTGAGAAAATAATGTCAGAAAATAAAAAAATAGAATTAGTAAAATCGTTCTTGCTTAATCTTCAAAACGAAATTGTTCAAGCATTAGAAGTTGTTGATAAAAATAATTTTTTAAACGATTCATGGCAAAGACAGGAGGGTGGTGGTGGAACAACTTGTATTTTAGAAAATGGAAATATATTTGAGAGGGCGGGCGTTGGCTTTTCTCATGTTAAAGGATCAAAACTTCCTATTTCAGCAACTCAGTCTAGGCCGGAACTTGAAAATCGTAAATGGGAGGCCTTAGGTGTTTCACTTGTTTTTCATCCATCTAATCCTTTTGTGCCAACTGTGCACATGAATGTTCGTTTCTTTATTGCTTCAAAAGCTGATGAAGAGGATGTTTGGTGGTTTGGTGGAGGCATTGATTTGACACCATATTACCCTTTTCTAGAGGACGTTATTCATTTTCATCAAACTTTAAAAACTTCTCTCACTCCGTTTGGTGAAAAATTCTATCCACAATTTAAAGACCAATGTGATGATTACTTTTTCTTAAAACATCGTAATGAGCCTAGAGGTGTTGGGGGTATTTTTTTTGATGATTTTTGTGAAAATAATTTTGATTTTTCATTCAAGTTAACACAAGCAGTCGGTAAAAATTTATTAAGTGCATACCTGCCAATTGTGCAAAAAAGAAAAGATACTTTATTTTCAAAAAAACAAAGAGATTTTCAATTATATCGTCGCAGTCGCTATGTTGAATTTAACTTACTCCAAGACCGAGGAACTTTATTTGGCATTCAATCTAAAGGCCGGGTTGAATCAATACTGATGTCAATGCCACCTTTAGTAAAATGGTCTTATGATTGGGCACCAGAAAAAAATAGTCTTGAATCCAAACTCTATGATAGTTTTTTAATTAAAAAAGATTGGGTCTAGCAATATATGATAAAAAATCTTCTTAGAAAAAAAATTGTTACTGATGAATCGAGCAAAGATCTTCACCGCTGTTTAACGGCATTTGACTTAGTTATGTTAGGCATTGGCTGCATCATAGGAACCGGTATTTTTGTTTTAACAGGCATAGTCGCAGCCAATCAGGCAGGTCCTGGGGTAATTTTTTCTTTTTTAATTGCTGGTTTCGCGTGTGCATTTGCAGCACTTTCCTATGCTGAGCTTTCCTCTTCTATTGGAGGATGCGGAAGTGCCTATGGATACAGCTATGTTGCCTTTGGTGAATTCATTGCCTGGATTGTTGGTTGGATCTTGCTACTAGAATATGGAATTGCTATAGCTGCTGTAGCAAATGGTTGGTCAGGATATTTTAATAATGCCCTCATCGCTGTAGGATTAGGTTTACCTGAATTTTTAACTAAACCACCGGCAAAAAATGGAATAATTAATCTCCCCGCATCAATAATTATTTTAATGATCATGGGGCTACTCATTCTAGGTGTAAAACAAAGCGCAAAATTTAATGCGGCCATGGTTTTTTTAAAAGTTTCTGCTATTGGTATTTTTATATTTGTAGCTTTATTTCATGTAAATCCAGAAAATTGGAGTCCGTTGTTACCTTACGGCTGGTTTGAGACCCTCCCTTCTGGAAAAACAGTAGGTGTTCTTGCTGGAGCATCCATTGTTTTCTTTGCCTATATTGGGTTTGATGCTGTATCAACTGCTGCGGAAGAGGCGATTAATCCACAAAAAGATTTGCCTATTGGAATTATTGGATCACTTATTTTTTGTACATTAATTTATATTATCGTTGCGGCACTTCTCACTGGAATTGTGCCTTACACAAATTTAAATGTTTCTTCTCCTGTTGCGTTTGCTCTTCAAAAAATTGGGTTAAATAGTGCGTCAGCAATTGTTGCAACCGGAGTAATTGCTGGATTAACCACAGTAATGTTAGTTCTCTATTATGCTCTAACTCGAATTATTTTAGCCATGAGTCGTGACGGTTTACTTCCAAAACAATTAAATAAAATAAACAAAAGTACTAAAACGCCTATTAGAGTAATATTAGTTTGTGGTTTTATTATGGCATTAATTGCAGGATTTGTTTCTTTAGGCACGCTGGCTGAAATAGTTAATATTGGTACGCTTTCGGCATTCATTGTCGTTTGTTGTGGGGTTATTGCGCTTCGCCATCACGGTAATAAAAGTAAATATGTCTACAAAAATAAATGGCACCCACTTGTTCCGGTCATGGGTATCGTAACCTGCACTTTACTTATGACTTTTTTACCCCTCGACACCTGGATAAGGTTCTTATCATGGATGTCAATCGGAATAATCTTTTATTTTATTTACTCATATAAACACAGTAAATTAAATTAAAGTTTTAAAATCCAATCGATAATAACGCCAATTTCTTGATCAGAAATTTTAGGATGAGCAATCATGGGGACATTCCCCCAATTACCACTGCCACCTTTTTTTACTTTTTCAATAAGAAATTGTCTTGCTTCAGATTGTGACTCATATTTCTTCGCGATTTCAACAAATGAAGGGCCTAGCACTTTAACTTTTACACTGTGACATGCAAAACAACCATTTTTTTGAGCCATACTTTTTGGCTCGTTAGCAAAAACTAGGTTTGTTGAAAATAAAAAAATAATTGAAAAAAATAATATACGCATCAAATAATTCCTTAATTTTTTTTGAATGAAATTATCTTTAAAAGTTCATTTAACACTAGAATTCTTGAACCGAATATTCCGTGGCAATGCTATGGGATAAATCAGGGTAAATAACCACTGAATTTTCTAATAAATTGGCTGTTTCCAAACAAACCATTCTTCTCCATTCATCTTTCTCACCCATATCTGCCATTTGATGGGCATTTTTTTCCCATGGGGTCCAAACAACTGTTGAATCACTATTAGATTTCTTAATTGTAATAACACGATTGAATTTTTCATCTTCGATATAACAATCATTACTGGTATTAATATAAACTCTATCGAATGGGCCAGAGAACTTAATTGCTTCACGTTGGATATCTCGATTAAAGTTATTAAACTTATCGGAGAAAACCATATTCTCCAAACCAGAAATTTTAATAGCCTCAATATCTGAAACATAAAAATATGTATGAAAGCCTTCGCTAATTGAGAAAGGGTGGCTTGATAAATTTGTGGTTTTAAGATTCAAATATAAGCTCTCACCAACGATGATTGTTAACTCAAGTTCATAATTATAGGTAAGTTGCTTTTTTGCTTCTGGCGTTGGCAAAAGTTTAAGGATCGCTTTGGTTGATCCATTCTTTAGCTCTAAGACACTTATCACTTGCCACGGAATAACTCTAGCAAATCCATGAACGCAAAAATTACCATCAGTAGGATGATCACCAAACCAAGGCCAACAAATCGGCACTCCACCTCGAATGGAGCGCCCTTTTTCGTACCTTGCGTTAGAAGATAACCAAAGTACATCTTGGGCAGCTGATTTAGGTCTCCACCATGCAACATGGCCGCCTTGTAAACCAATTTTTGCTTCAGCAAGTTTATTTGATATTTCAAGAAATTCTAAACCATTAACATCTTTGTTAATTTTCCAGGAAGCACTCATGATTAATCTTTTTTTTCTAATTGTGTAATATCTCGAACCGCCCCGTGAGCTGCGCTTGTTGCCATTAAAGCATAAGCCTTCAGAGCCTGGGAAACCCTTCTTTGTCTAGGTTTTGGCTGCCACGGCTTGTCTTTCTTTAACATTTCCTTTCTACGTGAATCGAGTTCTAGATTTGTGATCTTTATATTTATTGCGCGATTAGGAATATCAATCTCAATAATATCTCCTTCTTGAACCAGCGCTATCGCTCCACCTTCGGCGGCCTCTGGAGAAACATGGCCTATACTTAGGCCGGAGGTTCCTCCCGAAAAGCGGCCATCAGTTAATAGTGCACATGTTTTTCCAAGACCTTTTGATTTTAGATAAGCGGTGGGGTAGAGCATTTCTTGCATACCAGGTCCACCCTTTGGCCCCTCATATATGATTAACACAATATCACCAGAAATTATTTGATCATTCAAAATTGCTTTGACTGCATCATCTTGTGATTCAAATAGACGAACTTTACCAGTAAACTTTAAAATGCTTTCGTCTACCCCAGCAGTTTTAACAATACAGCCATCCTCAGCTATATTTCCGTATAAAACTGCTAAGCCACCATCTTTGCTGTAAGCATTTTCCTTACTACGAATACAGCCCCCTACACGATCACTATCTAAAGATGGCCACATTTTATTTTGACTGAAGGCTTCTGTTGTTCTAATGCCACCTGGCGCAGCTAGATAAAATTCCTTAACTTTTTTACTGTCAGTTACTTTGATATCCCATGTGTTAATTGCCTCCTCAATTGAAGCTGCATGAACACAAGGCACATCCTTATTGATCAAATTAGCTCGCATCAATTCACCAAGGATTGCAAAAACACCTCCTGCACGATGCACATCTTCCATGTGATATTTTTGGGTCGCTGGAGCTACTTTTGCTAGACAGGGTACTTTCCTTGAAATACGATCAATATCACTCATCTTGAAATCTACTTCAGCTTCTTTTGCGGCTGCCAACAAATGCAATACAGTATTCGTTGAACCACCCATTGCAACATCAAGGGCCATCGCATTTTCAAAAGCTTGTTTCGATGCAATTTTTCTTGGAAGCATTGTTTCGTCATCTTGTTCATAATATTTTTTAGTGATTTCAACTATTCTTTTACCTGCATTTAGAAATAATTGTTTTCTTGCATGATGAGTCGCTAGGGTGCTGCCATTACCTGGTAAACTCAATCCTAGCGCCTCTGTTAAACAATTCATTGAATTTGCTGTAAACATTCCAGAGCACGACCCACAAGTTGGGCAGGATGATCTTTCAAGATGTTCTAACTCGGAATCATTAATACTTAAGTCACCAGCTGCAATCATGGGTGATACCAAATCAATTTTTTCAATTTTTTCACCCCAAGTGACCTTCCCTGCCTCCATTGGTCCTCCTGAGACAAAAATAACTGGAATATTTATTCGCATTGCAGCCATTAGCATTCCCGGCGTTATTTTGTCACAATTTGAAATACAAACCATAGCATCGGCCCAATGAGCATTGACCATATATTCCACACTGTCAGCAATTAAATCTCTACTTGGAAGACTATAAAGCATGCCATCATGCCCCATAGCAATTCCATCATCCACTGCAATGGTATTAAACTCCTTCGCAACCCCACCGTTCTTCTCAATTTCTCGAGCAACAAGTTGGCCCATATCTTTTAAATGTACATGGCCAGGCACAAATTGCGTAAAAGAATTAACCACTGCAATAATGGGTTTTGAAAAATCATCATCAGTCATCCCTGTTGCTCGCCACAATGCACGGGCACCTGCCTGATTTCTTCCATGGGTTGTAATTCTAGATCTGTAGGCTGGCATTAATGATCCTTAAATATGTAGAAAAATATTCTATAATTATACAATGTTAATTCACCCTCAATTCAATCCCGTTGCAATAACTTTAGGTCCACTTCAAATTCATTGGTATGGATTAATGTATTTTATTGCATTTTTGCTTTTTATTTATCTTGGAAAAAAACAAATTGCATTACGACCTTGGTTAAAAATTAATACTACAATCTTAGATGATGCTTTTTTTTATGGCGCGCTTGGTGTGGTTATTGGTGGAAGATTGGGTTATGTGGTTTTCTACCAGCCTTCATATTTTATAGCGAATCCTTCAGAAATATTTGCCATTTGGCATGGTGGAATGTCCTTCCATGGTGGTTTTATTGGAGTACTTCTAAGTTTATTCTGGGTGTCAAAAAAATATAAAATTTCTTGGTGGGCATTAACAGATTTTGTTGCACCACTTGTGCCTTTAGGATTACTTTTTGGTCGTGTCGGGAATTTTATTAATCAAGAATTATGGGGTCGAGCCTCTGATCTTCCGTGGGCAATGATTTTCCCACTCGCTGATTCAATACCAAGACATCCCTCACAAATATATGAAGCGCTGTTAGAGGGGTTAGTGCTTTTTCTCGTTTTATGGTTTTTTGCAAAAAAACCTAGACCAGAAGGTCAATTGTCTGCCCTTTTTCTTTTAGCCTATGGACTTTTTCGGTACCTAATTGAATATACTAGGGAACCAGATACATTTTTAGGTTTTATTTTTCTAAATTTATCCATGGGACAATTGCTTAGTCTACCCATGTTTTTCATTGGCTTATATTTGTTTACAAAATTTAAAAATTAACAACATCGATTTATTCCATTCCATTTTTCCGTAATTTTTTTTGCATAAAACTCTTTTTTAGTGAGTAATTTATGACTCTTTTTTTTACATGAGTTATGTTTAGCGCTTGCAAGATAATTCTCATAATCCTTTTCACCAGCAATCTGTTTAATTAAATTCCAAAATGATTTTATTTTATTCACTAACGACCTCTTTGACTTTTTTAGCCTTATTATTCTTTAATGCAATGCTTAAAATATCAATCAAAACAATCCATAAAATACTTACTAAAAAAATGGTAATGCCAGTATCTATTTTTAAATTAAGAATTAATTTTTCTAGTATCGCGATGCGATCCTGATCTAACAAACCTTCATTAATTTGCTGTTGCATATTATTAGCAGAAGCAATAAATCCTACCCTGACATCCTCACTAAATATTTTTTGATAAGAAGCTGTTGTTGTAATAATTACTAGCCAAATTAGGGGCGCTCCTGTTACCCATGCAAACCTTAATTTTCCCGATTTAATTAAAATTCCAGTGGCAACACATAAAGCAATTGCCGCGAGCATTTGATTGGCTATACCGAATAAAGGCCATAAAATATTCACTCCACCATTTGGATCAATCACGCCAATGTATAAAAAATATCCCCAACAACTCACTACAATTGCACTACTAAAAATAGTTGAAAATATTGAAGATGTTTTACCTAAACTGGGATGAACGTTTCCTAACATATCTTGCAACATAAAGCGCCCTACTCGTGTTCCAGCATCTAATGTTGTTAAGATAAATACTGCCTCAAACATGATAGCAAAGTGATACCACATTGAAAGCAAATGCTTACCAAATGCATTAGCAAAGATAGAAGCCATTCCAACAGCTAATGAAGGAGCACCACCTGTTCTTGCAAATAGTGTTGATTCACCAACATCAGCTGCAAGTCTATTCATCTCATCCAATGAAACTGAATATCCCCATGAATTAATTGTTTCAATAGCTTGCGAAGCCTCTTGTCCAACAACACCGACAGGGCTATTGATCGCAAAAAATACTCCAGGTTCCAGAACACAAGCGGCAACCATTGCCATTATTGCTACAAAGGACTCCAATAACATGCCTCCGTAACCAATCATTGGTATATATTTCTCGTTATCTATAAGCTTTGGGGTGGTTCCTGACGAAATTAAAGCATGAAAACCAGAGATCGCTCCGCACGCAATAGTAATAAAAACAAAAGGAAATAATTTACCGCCGAAGATTGGGCCGCTTCCATCAATAAAATTCGTTACTGCAGGCATTTTTATTTCTGGTTGTAAGATAGCAATTGCAATAGCAAGGAATATTACTGTGCCAAGTTTTATAAAAGTGGATAAATAATCTCTCGGGGCTAACAACATCCAAACAGGGAGTACAGCAGCAGTAAAGCCATAAATTATTATTGCCCATGCTAAAAATAATCCATCATGATCAAAATAAGGTCTCAGTAATTCAGATTTATCAATCTCCCCACCAAAATATACCGCCATAAGAAGGAGGCTGACTCCCAATAAACTTGCTTCCAGAATTCTTCCTGGACGTAAAAAACGCATGTAAAAACCTATAAAAAAAGCAATAGGTATGGTTGCTGCAACAGTTGATGTGGCCCAAGGGCTATGCTTCATTGCATTGACAACGACAAGGCCTAAAACTGCAATCAAAACAATCATGATGACAAAAGTTCCAATTAGAGAAGCCAATCCTGCTAATTTGCCTAGTTCTTCCTTTGCCATTTGACCTAAACTTTTTCCATTCCGTCTGACGGAAAAAAATAAAATAGTCATATCTTGCACAGCACCACCAACAACTCCACCAATGAGTATCCATATAGTGCCTGGTAAATACCCAAATTGCGCCGCTAGAGTTGGCCCAATAAGTGGGCCTGGTCCTGCAATAGCGGCAAAGTGTGTCCCAAAGACAACCCATTTGTTAGTTGGGATAAAGTCTCGATTGTTATTTATGCGAACGGCGGGGGTCTTATTATTTTCATCAAGCACTAAAACTCGAGTAGCAACCCAAGCAGCATAAAAACGATAGGCGATAAGATAAATGCAAACTGCAGCAGTAATAAACCAAATGGAGTTTACTGACTCCTCACGATGTAATGCAATTAAAGAAAATGCAAAAGCTCCAAGAAGTGCAATAAGAAACCAAATAACTTTTGTAATCATGTTTTAGCTATTAATTAAAAAAAAATTCGACGGTAAGGATCCTCAGAATTACTCGGGATAGACTCTGCAATATTATCAACTATTCTGTGAGTTGACCATAACACAGCAATCGCATCAAGAATATCATCATCAGCAACATCTTTTTTGAGAAATTGCTTTCTTACCTTCTTAAAATTAAAAGAGGGATAAATTGATTTAATTAAATTTAATCTCATCTCTTTTCCCTGCGCTAATTTTTTTGAAATCTCTAAAATTTCCATTTTATTCATTGCCATAAAACTTAACTCTGGATGAATTTCATAAAATATTCGAACTCCTTGAAACTTATTTTTGACCTGTTGGACATCTTTAATTTTAGGAAATAAATTCCAAGATTGTTTGGAGATTTTTTTACCCGTTAATTTAAAACTTAATTGACATGCATCTTTATAAGAAATCGCATGTAAAATTTTTGTTATTGGTGCAGAAAATACAGTTGCAGCCCTTCTTTTTAAAAGTCGCCTGGCTTCTTGATCTGCCTCTCTGAATTCATGATCCGAGAGGTAAACTGGCATATCAATACCTATGTATTGTTTTTCATTTGTACTTATTAACTTTTGAAGATTATGCAGAAGTTGAAAGGAAATTTGGTTTTTTTGAAAAGAAGCAGCAATCCATCCTGCACGACATCCATCAATTCCAATTATTTGACTCATATTTGATATACTTTACATTCTTTTTTTTAAATTTATTAAATGATACCAATTAACAAAAAAATAATATTAGGCGTGACTGGAAGTATATCTGCATATAAAACAGCAGAGCTTATAAGATTACTGAGAAAAGAACAGTTTTTTGTTCAAGTTGTCATGACAAAAGCAGCTAAAGAATTTATAAGCCCTTTAACACTTCAGGCACTATCTGGAAATCCAGTACTAGAGGATATTTGGGACACAAAAGAAGGCAATGGTATGGAGCATATAAATTTATCAAGAACTGCCCAGTTAATATTAATTGCCCCTGCCTCTGCAAATTTTATTGCAAAACTAACGCATGGAATAGCAGATGACTTACTAAGTAACTTATGTCTTGCGCGAAAATGTCCACTTCTTATTGCACCAGCAATGAATATTGAAATGTGGGAAAATCCAGCTACCCAAAGAAATATAGTAACCTTAAAACAAGATGGGGTTTTTTTTATTGGGCCCGAACATGGAGAACAAGCCTGTGGCGAGATAGGTTTTGGGCGTTTAGTCAATTTAGACACGATAACTTTAGAAGCGCTTAAATTTTCTACAAACCAATCATTTAAAGGGATAAAGATATTAATATCTCTTGGCGCAACTGTTGAAAATATTGATCCAGCAAGAGCAATTACCAATATGAGTTCGGGGAAAATGGGGGTAAGCCTTGCAAAAGCTGCATATATTTTGGGTGCTGATGTGACAATTGTTGCTGGCAAAACAACAGAGCCCATTCCTGATGGAATTCACACAGTTCATGCGCAAAATCATATAGAAATGTTTGCTGCTATAAATAAAAATATTGATAATCAAGATATCTATATAAGTGCTGCAGCTATTTCGGATTATCTGCCTTTTGTAAATAATAAAAAAATCAAAAAAACAGAAACAACAATTTCAGTTACCCTTAAAAAATCGGAAGATATATTAAAGGCTGTTGCGAGCAAAGGTAATATTTTTACAGTTGGTTTTGCCGCTGAAAGTGAGGATTTGATCGAAAATGCAAAGGAAAAAATTCTATCTAAAAATATTGATTTAATTATTGCAAACTTAATTCATGAGTCCATGAACCAATCAATGGCAAAAGTAACAATGATTAATAAAAATTTTGAAATACTCGATTTGCCTAAAAGTGAAAAAAAAGAAGTTGCCTTCAAAATCATGGAACAAATCCATAAAATGTATTCAAAGGAGGTATTAAATGAGCATAATAGTTGATTATAAAATTCTAAATCCAATTATTAAAGAGCATCTACCCAAATATGCGTCAGAGGGTTCTGCTGGGCTAGATCTCAGGGCTTGTATAGAGCATGTTCAAACATTAAATCCTAGTGAAACTTTTTTAATACCTACAGGTATATCAATTTTTATTAAAGATCCTAGTTATGCCGGTTTAATCCTGCCTCGCTCAGGATTAGGTCACAAACATGGTATTGTGCTTGGAAATCTTGTTGGCCTAATTGATTCAGACTATCAGGGTGAATTATTAATATCTTGTTGGAATCGAAGTAATAAAGCATTTTTGATTAATCCTTTAGAAAGAATTGCTCAATTAGTCCTTGTTCCAATTATGCAAGCGAAATTTAATTTGGTGGATGATTACGATGCCACAAATCGAGGTTCTGGTGGCTTTGGAAGTACAGGAAAGACTTAAAAAAACACTTGAAAAGACAGGCATTTTTGTGGTTTAATAACGGTCTTTTTGGAAATTTAGAGGTACTTTAAAAATGACTCGCGAATGTGATGTTACTGGAAAAAAACCAGTCACCGGTAATAACGTTTCTCATGCAAATAATCGCACGAGAAGACGTTTCTTGCCTAACCTACAAAATCGTAAATTTTGGGTGGAAAGTGAAAATAGATGGGTCTCAATGAGAATTTCAAGTGCCGCTTTAAGAACTATTGATAAATTAGGTATTGATGCAGTTATTGCAAAAATGCGCGCTGATGGGAAGAAAGTTTAAGGAAAAATTATGAGAGAAAAAATTAGATTAAATTCTTCAGCGGGTACAGGTCATTTTTATACCACAACGAAAAATAAAAAAACAATGACGGATAAAATGGAAATTAAAAAATTTGATCCTAAAGCTAGAAAGCACGTCATTTACAAAGAAGCAAAAATTAAGTAATTTTATTTACCTGATATTTCACCAGTTTTAATATGTAAATCTCTTTGTGGGAAAGGAATTTGTATTCCTTGCTTCTGAAATTCATTCCAAAAAATCTTACTGATATCTGACTTAAGTTTCAAAGTACCTTCCTCCGCATCTTTGACGTAAAATACTAAAGTTAAATTTATACTGCTGTCACCAAAATTTTGTAAGTAAACAGTAGGTTCAGGATCATCTATAACCCGATCTTGAGATTTGGCTGCTGCAAGCATTATATTTGAAGCGAGATCAATAGAAGAAGAGTAACCGATACCCACATCTATCCCCACTCTTATTTTTCTATCACTGTACGTATGATTAATTATATTTTCTGCGATAAGATTTTCATTTGGTATGATGACCTCAACTCCATCTAATTTTCGTAATACTGTGTAACGAGTTTTTATCCCAGTAACAATCCCATAATGCTCTCCAATAGTTAAGATATCTCCAATATGCAAAGATTTATCTAGCAATATCGTAAAACCAGAAATATAGTTACTGGTTATCTTTTGCATACCAAAACCCAGTCCGATACCTAATGCTCCACCAAATACGGAAAGAAAGGTTAAATCTAAACCAATTGAGTCTAAGGCAATAATAACGGCAAGAATATAAATGATTAATTTAATTACTTTGTTTATCATTGCTCTTAAATTGCGATCAAGAGATTTCACATTCATTAATCTTCTTTCAACAAATGCTACTAAACTCATGGCCAGAACAATAGCGAAGATGATGGCAAATATTAATTGAATAACCAATAAAAAATTATATTCAGTACCTGCAATTTTGAAATGTATACTTTCTAGATTGCTTGAAATGAATCCGCTAAATCCAAACAAATAAATGACTGTGTAAGCCCATACTAATAATGAAATTAGATTCTCGAACGATTTTAAAAATGGATTACCTGCAAAGATATATCTTAAAGCGTGCACTCCAAGGCGGCTAAAAATAAGAGCTATCAAAAGTATTTCTATAAAATCAAGTAATTCTGTTGGATAAAAATAGGAAATAATTACACTCGAAATGCTAATAAAAATTAGAATAATTAGAGGTGTTAATATCCTGTGAAGGGTATTAGTTGCTGTTTGCCATTTTTTATTAGTCGAGGAGGAAACCGCTAATCTTATTTTATTTTTTGTAAAATTAAATAAAGCAAGTGATATAGCAATTACAATGTATTGAGTAATAGCTTGCTCAGACGTCATGTAAATATAATTAAAATCTTTTATTAACAATTCAAATTCACTCATATGCTAACTATATCAAAACTAGGGTTGCTAAACCTAAAAAAATTAAAAAACCACCACTATCTGTCATTGCTGTAATTAGAACGCTGGACCCTACAGCTGGATCTTTTCCATATTTACTCATTAACATGGGAATAATAACCCCCATAATTGCTGAAAGTACTAAATTTAACAACATAGCAGTTGTCATCACAATGCCTAACAAAATATTGCCATAGAGTAAGTAGGCCACACCGCCTAACACACCCCCCCATAGAACACCGTTTAACACAGCAACGCCTAATTCTTTATAAAGCAATCTCTTAATATTTGTATTATTGATTTGACCTAAAGCAAGCCCTCTAACAATCATTGTAATAGTCTGATTACCTGAATTTCCACCAATACCAGCCACAATTGGCATTAATGCTGCTAATGCAACAACTTTTTCAATTGACCCTTCAAAGACACCAATGACTCGAGAAGCAATTAAGGCAGTTATAAGATTAATAGCTAACCAAGCCCACCTATTTCTTACAGATTTCCATATTGAGGAGAATAAATCCTCCTCTTCTCTTAAGCCGGCCATCGATAATTTATCACTTTCTGCTGCTTCACGAATATAATCAACAACTGCATCCACAGAGAGTCTTCCTACTAATTTTTTATTAGTATCAATAACAGGGGCAGTAATCAAGTCATACCGCTCAAATGCATCTGATGCTTCATCAGCAGTATCATCCGGATTAAAGGTGACAATATCGCTCGACATGACATCTTTAATATAGAGATCAGGGTCGTTGACAAGAATTTTCTTAAGAGATAAAACCCCCAAAATAGATCCATGACGATCAACTACAAATAATTTATCAGTATGGACAGGAAGCTTTCCAAGCTTTCTTAAATATCTTAAAGCAACCTCAAGACTGACATCTTCACGGACAGTAATAATATCGTAATCCATCAAAGCACCTACTGTATCCTCGGGGTAGGATAAAGTTGATTCAAGTCTTTCTCTATTCTGCTGATCAAGATTTTCTAATAGATTTTGAAGAACATTCTCTGGCAAGTCTGGAGCAATATCCGCAATTTCATCAGTATCCAGCTGTTCTGCTGCTGCCAGCAACTCCGAACTGTCCATTTCAGCAATCAGTGTTTGTCGGACAGAATCTGATACTTCAACAAGAATATCGCCATCATTTTCAGTTTTAACAAGGTCCCAAACAATGGAGCGCTGTTCAATTGGAAGTGATTCCAGAATGTCAGCTATATCGGCAGGGTGAAGATCATTTAATAAATTTTCTAGTTTTGCTAAATTTTGCCTGCTGACAAGATTTTTAATTAAGTTTTGTTTTGGTTGTTCTTGCTTATTAACCAAATCCTCAACTAATTTATGTTTATCAAGTAATTGATTAATTTGCGAGATAATATCAGCTAGGCTTTCTTTTCTTTCGGATTCTTTTCTCATGCCAGATAATATATAAGATTGGAAAGGTCTATTATAGGTTAAAAATTTTCTTTTTTTCTAAATAAAAAAGCCAGCTTGAAGCTGGCTTTTAATAATTATTGCAGAGTATTAATTACTTCTTAGTTGCTTTCTTTGCTGCTGCAGGTTTAGCTTCTTTCTTTGCTGCTGCAGGTTTAGCTTCTTTCTTTGCTGCTGCAGGTTTAGCTTCTTTCTTTGCTGCTGCAGGTTTAGCTTCTTTCTTTGCTGCTGCAGGTTTAGCTTCTTTCTTTGCTGCTGCAGGTTTAGCATCAACTTCTGGAGTTGCAGCTTTAACAGCTTTTTCTTGCGTATCTTCTACTTTAGGTTCAGGTCTATCAACAAGCTCAACATAGGCCATTGGAGCATTATCACCTTTTCGAAATCCACATTTTAAAATACGAGTGTACCCACCATTTCGGGTAGTGTAACGTGGGCCTAATTCTCCAAACAATTTAATCACCACATCTCTGTCTCTCAAACGACTAAATGCAATTCTTTGATTATGCACCGAGGTAACTTTAGCTAGGGTAATTAAGGGTTCTGCATATTTTCTTAACTCTTTAGCTTTTGGCAATGTAGTACGTATAATTTCATGTCTTAAAAGTGATGTTGCCATATTCTTAAACATAGCTTTTCTGTGACTACTTGTCCTATTTAACTTTCTATGGCTCTTTCCGTGTCGCATTATTTACTCCAAATCTTTCGTTTATACTTTTTCTGCACCTGCTGGTGGCCAATGCTCAACTTTCATCCCAAGCGATAAGCCTTTTGATTGCAAAATATCCTTAATCTCATTTAGAGATTTTCTCCCTAAATTTGGTGCTTTTAACAAATCACTTTCAGTTCTTTGAATTAAGTCGCCTATATAATAAATACTCTCTGCTTTGAGGCAATTTGCCGAACGAACAGTTAGCTCTAGATCATCAACTGGTCTTAAATAAACTGGGTCTATTTGCGGCGCTTGTTGAACCTCAACTTCTGTTAATTCACTTTCAAGATTTGCAAATACTGACAATTGACCCATTAAAATTCTTGCTGCATCTCTGATAGCTTGTTCAGCATCTACGACGCCATTGGTTTCAACATCAAGAACTAATTTATCTAAATCTGTACGCTGCTCAACTCGAGCACTTTCAACAAAGTAACTCACTTTATGAATTGGGCTAAAGGAAGCATCAATCATAATAAAACCTAAGGTCGTATCTTCTTGTGGGCCTTTTCTTCTCTGAGGTACAGGCTGATAGCCACGTCCCATTTCAACTTTAGCCTCAATATTAAGGCTTCCACCTTTATTTATATTAGCAATAACAAGCTCAGGATTAACAATCTCAACATCATGGCCTAATTCAAAATCCGCAGCGGTCACCAAACCTTCTTCTGATTTTGATAAAGTAATTGTAGCTTCTGTGCCACTATGAATCTTTAATGCCACTTTCTTTAAATTAAGTAAAATGTCCACAACATCTTCTTGGACACCATCAAGCGTTGAATATTCATGCACTACGCCATCAATTTTAACTTCTGTTATTGCGTAGCCAGGAATAGATGAAAGAAGAATTCTTCTTAAAGCATTTCCAAGGGTAAATCCAAAACCTCTTTCCATAGGCTCCAAGATAACTTTTGCTCGATTACTATTGATATTGTCAACGCTGACAATTCTTGGCTTCAAATACTCGGTAGGGCTATTTTGCATAAATATCCTTTAAAAAAAACTTAAATTAATTATTTTGAATAAAGCTCAACAACTAAAGATTCATTAATTGTTGCGGGTAAATCATCTCTGAGTGGTTTATTTTTAAATATACCCTTGAATCCTTTAGCATCAACATCGATCCATTCTGGGAAACCTCTCTCTTCAGCAGCTTCAAGAGCAGCTTTAATTCTCAGCTGATTTTTAGATGTATCTACAACGGAGATCTCATCCCCAGGAGCAACTTGATAAGAAGGTATATTTACTCGTTGCCCATTTACTAAAATAGAATTGTGTCGGACAATTTGACGTGCTTCAGTTCTGGAAGCGCCAATACCCATCTTATACACAACATTATCTAGACGAGATTCAAGTAATTGTAATAAATTTTCACCCGTTACACCCTTACGTCGATCTGCCTCTGCATAATAAGATCTAAATTGTTTCTCTAAAACGCCATAAATTCTTCTTAATTTTTGTTTTTCCCTCAACTGAACCCCATAATCAGATAGGCGGGACGATCTTCTTTGGCCATGCTGGCCAGGAGGATAATTTCTCTTTTCAATTGCGCATTTATCGGTAAAGCACTTTTCTCCTTTAAGAAATAGCTTTTCACCTTCTCTGCGACATTGACGACATTTTGGATCAAGATTTCTAGCCAATTTATTCTCCTATATTTGACTATGTAAAATTAAATTCTACGTTTCTTAGGTGGTCTACAACCATTATGAGGAACTGGAGTCACGTCTTGTATAGCTGTAATTTTGAGCCCAATTGCATTTAATGCTCTCACAGACGATTCACGACCCGGTCCAGGACCTTTGATTCTAACCTCAACATTCTTTACACCAAATTCTTGAGCAGCTTTACCAGCTGTCTCTGCTGCAACCTGAGCTGCAAAAGGTGTACTTTTTCGGGAGCCTTTAAATCCTGCTCCTCCAGAGGTTGCCCAAGATAAGGCATTTCCCTGTCTATCAGTTATGGTAATAATTGTGTTGTTAAATGAGGCATGCACATGAGCAATCCCATCAGAAACATTCTTTTTTACCTTTTTCTTGATTCTTACATTAGCTTTAGCCATAAAATTATTACCCTAAATTATTTCCTAATAGCCCGAACAGGACCTTTTCTTGTTCTTGCATTTGTTTTAGTTCTTTGACCTCTTACAGGCAGTCCGCGTCTATGTCTTTGGCCACGATAGCAGCCAAGATCCATTAGCCGTTTTATGTTCATTGAAACTTCACGTCTAAGATCACCTTCAACAAGGTATTTTCCAACATGATCTCTTAATTTTTCAACATCGGTTTCAGAAAGATCACCTAATTTTTTTGAGTACTCAATACCAGCGGCAACACAGATTTTTTGTGCTGTCATCCGACCAATACCATATATTGATGTCAAAGCAATTTCAGCATGCTTATTATCTGGTACATTTACTCCTGCAATACGGGCCATGTTTAAACTCCAATTAAATCGGCTATTTTTTTAGTAAAGCCTTAAATTATAACTATTTTTTGTGTTAATAACAATAAAGATTAGCCTTGTCTTTGCTTATGACGAGGGTCTTTACAAATGACTCTTACCACGCCTTTTCGTCTAATAACTTTACAATTACGACATAAAGGTTTTACTGAAGCTCTTACTCTCATAATATTTCCTTTGTTGCCAAATTTACTTGGCTCTAAATGTAATCCTTGCTTTTGTTAAATCATATGGGGTCATCTCTACTGTAACTTTGTCACCGGGTAAAATACGAATATAATTCATTCTCATTTTTCCTGAGATATAACCAAGTACCTCATGACCATTCTCTAGTTTTACCTTAAAGGTAGCATTCGGGAGGTTTTCTAAAATTTCACCCTCCATTTCAATAGTATCTTCTTTAGCCAATTATCTCATTCCTCCCATGCCACCTTTAAAATTGGCTTTTTTAAGAAGCCCCTCATACTGATATGACATCATTTGCGACTGAACTTGAGTCATAAAATCCATAGTAACAACAACAATAATTAACAATGATGTTCCACCAAAATAAAAAGGTGTATTGAATTTTAATATTAAAAATTCAGGAACCAAGCATACTAAAGTTACATATATAGCGCCAACAAGGGTTAACCTACCTACAATTGTGTCTATATATTTTGCAGTTTGCTCTCCTGGTCGGATGCCTGGCACAAAGGCTCCACCTTTTTTAAGATTATCTGCAGTTTCAACAGGGTTAAAAGTAATTGCAGTATAAAAATAGGCAAAGAAAATTATTGCGGCCGCAAATAACATTATATAAATTGGTTGTCCTGGAGAAATAGCTGCACCAATATCTTTTAGCCAATACAAATTTTCACTTGAACCAAACCAACCAGCAATTGTAGCTGGAAATAAAATTACACTTGAAGCAAAAATTGCAGGAATCACACCCGCTTGATTAATTTTTAATGGTAAATGAGTGGATTGTCCACCATACACTTTATTACCGATTTGTCGTTTGGCATAATTAATTGTAATTCTTCGTTGACCACGCTCAACAAAAACAACCAATCCGGTAACCAAAATCGCAGCAGCAAATAGAAAAAATACCAATGGGATAGAAAAAGCTCCCGTTCTTGTTAGCTCCAAAGTATTGCCAAGAGCACTAGGCAATCCAGCAACAATACCTGCAAAAATAATCATGGATATTCCATTGCCAATGCCTCTTTCCGTAATTTGCTCACCCAGCCAAACCAAGAACATAGTTCCACTTACAAGCGTCACAATCGCTGTAAATCTAAAGAATAATCCAGGATCTAGAACCAGTCCTGGCTGCGCCTCGAGTGCGACCGTAATACCTAATGCTTGAAAAGCAGCTAAAGCAACCGTTGCTTGACGTGTGTATTTAGTTATTACTCTTTGCCCGGCTTGACCTTCTTTTTTTAATTCTTTCAATGAGGTAGACATTGAAGTTAACAAGGTCATAATAATTGACGCTGAGATATAGGGCATTATACCCAAGGCGAATACCGTAAATCTGCTCAAAGCTCCACCCGAAAACATATTGAAAAGTCCGAGAATACCTCCACTTTGTGCATCAAATAATTTTTTTAGTTCGTTAGGATCAATTCCGGGAACAGGAATATGTGCGCCTAATCTGAAGATAATTAACGCACCAAGTAAGAACAATAAGCGATTTTTTAATTCGCTCATCTTGCCCATTCCACCAAATGCATTACCTTGTGCCACTAATTAAGCCTCTTTTACCACTTCAACAGAACCACCAGCTTTTTCTATTAAGTTTTTAGCGCCTTTCGTTACCGCAATACCTTGGAGCGTGTATTTATTCTTAACTTCACCGGATAAATAAACCTTAACGTTTAACGATATTTCAGGGATTAAATTGGCTGCTTTTAGCGCAAGTAAATCAACTATACCTGCCTGCAATTTATTTAATTCGCTAGTACGAATTTTTGCATTATATGGTTTTGTAAGTGATTTAAAGCCTCGTTTTGGTAAACGACGCTGTATGGGCATTTGTCCGCCTTCAAAGCCTACTTTATGAAAACCACCTGCTCTTGAATGTTGGCCTTTGTGGCCTCGTCCAGCAGTTTTACCAAATCCAGATCCTATTCCTCTGCCAACTCTTCTAGATTCTTTTTTTGAACCCTCAGCGGGTTTTAATGTATTTAATTTCATCTCAATTCTCAACTCTTAATAAGTAGTTAACTGCATTAATCATCCCTTTAACTTCGGGAGAATTATCAAGCTCAACAGTATGATTTAGTTTCTTAAGGCCTAAACCGCGAACTGTAGCTCTATGTGCATCGGTTCTACCAATCAAACTTTTGATTAAAGTAATTTTAACTTTATCGTTTTTTTCTTTAGCCATTATTAACCTCTTATTTCTTCAACAGATTTGCCACGTTTAGCTGCTATCTCAGCAGGGCTGTTTGCAGCCGCCAAACCGTTTAAAGTAGCTCTAACAACATTATATGGATTCGCAGAACCAATACATTTGGCAAGTACATCAGTGATGCCCATAACCTCAAAAATAGCTCGCATGGCTCCACCAGCAATAATACCTGTACCCTCAGAAGCGGGCTGGATCAAAACTTTAGCGGCACCGTGACGACCTGTTACCGCATGATGAAGGGTGCCATTCGTTAAATTCACTTTTAACATTCCTCTTTTAGCTTCATCCATTGCTTTTTGAACGGCCAAAGGTACTTCACGAGCTTTACCTTTACCCATTCCAATTCCACCATCACCATCACCAACAACGCTTAAAGCTGCGAAACTCATGATTCGTCCACCTTTAACGACTTTGGTAACTCTATTAACAGTAATCATTTTTTCTCTGAGTCCGTCCTGGTTTTGTTCTCTAGTGTCTTGTGCCATATTTATTCCTAATTGTATTTAAAAAGTTAAGCCGTTTTCTCTTGCAGCTTCTGCGAGAGCTTTAACTTTTCCGTGATATTTGTAGCCTGAGCGATCAAAAGCAACTTCCTTAACTCCGGCTTTTATTGCTTTTTCAGCAATTCTTTTTCCAACTTCTGAGGCAGCTGCAACATTACTTGTATTTTTTAGCTTTTTCTTCATTTCAGCCTCAACAGTAGATGCTGTAGCAAGAATCTTGTTACTACTTCCCTCAATAATTTGCGCATAAATATTCCCATTCGATCTAAAAACAGTAAGTCGAGTAGCATTTAACTCTGCCATCTTTACTCTTGATCGTTTAGCTCTTCTTAATCTTGGATTTTCATTATTCATTATCTAATCCTTATTGTTTTTTAGACTCTTTAATCACAACTTGTTCATCAGCATATCTAACGCCTTTGCCTTTGTATGGCTCAGGTGGTCGATAAGCCCGAATCTCAGCTGCAACTTGTCCTACCGCTTGTTTATTAGAACTCTTAAGCACTATTTCCGTTTGAGAGGGTGTTTGGGCTGTCACACCGTCGGGTAACTGATGAGAAATCGAATGCGAAAATCCGAGTTCTAAATTCACTTTATTACCTTGGGCTGATGCTTTATAACCAACACCAATTAATGTTAATTTTCTCTCGAATCCTGTTGAAACTCCAATAATCATATTATTAACAAGCGCTCTTAAAGTGCCAGACATGGCTTTAGAATGTTTGGTCTGCTTTAGGGGTGTGAATGTCAAAACGGAATCATTATTCTCAATTTTCACATCCCCTTTAAGCTCTTGTTTTAGCTCACCTAAAGGGCCTTTAACAGAAATATTTTCAGCTGAGATAGCTACTTCTATCTTTTCAGGAATAGTAATCGGATTGTTTGCAATTCTTGACATCTATTATCTCCTAGGCCACATAACATAAAACTTCACCACCGATACCGGCAGCACGTGCTTTATGGTCAGTCATTACACCCTTGGAAGTTGTAACAATGGCAACTCCAAGCCCGTTCATTACCTTGGGTAAATTTTGGCTATCTTTGTAGATTCTTAAACCCGGTTTGCTTATTCTTTCTAATTTTTCAATTACAGGACTACCGGCATAATATTTCAAATCAACAAATAATGTTGGCTTGCCTTCTTTTTCAGAAACACTAAAATTTTCGATATACCCTTCGGATTTCAGAACTTCTGCAATCGCAATTTTAATTTTAGAAGTTGGCATCGAAACAGAAACTTTGTTTCTCATTTGACCATTTCTAATGCGGGTTAACATATCGGCAATTGGATCATTCATACTCATTAATTATTCCCCTTTACCAACTAGCTTTAATTACACCAGGAACTTCACCGTGCATTATAAGATCACGAAGTTTTCCTCTTGCAATTCCAAATTTACTGTAAACACCTCTTGGGCGTCCTGTGAGTGCACATCTGTTTCTTAAACGAACAGGGCTAGCATTTCTTGGTAACGCTTGTAATTTCTTGCGTGCCTCAGTTTTTTGTTCGATTGTGGCTTTAGCATCCTTAATAATTTCCAGAAGAGATGCTCGCTTAGCCTTAAACTTCTCAACTGTTTTTCTTCTTTTAATTTCGCGTTCTGTCATACATAGTTTTGACATAATTTACCCTAACCTCTAAATGGAAAACTGAATGCAGCCAAGAGTGCTTTAGCCTCTTCATCAGTTTTCGCAGTTGTTGTTATAGTGATATTCATTCCTCTTAATACATCAATCTTGTCATATTGAATTTCAGGAAAAATAATTTGTTCTTTAATACCCATATTGAAATTGCCTCTGCCGTCAAAAGACTTTGCAGAAATTCCTCTAAAATCTCTTTCACGGGGAATTGCAATAGTAATCAACCTATCTAAAAAGGTATACATACGTTCTTTTCTGAGCGTTACTTTACAACCCACGGGATAACCATCTCGAATCTTGAAGGTTGCAACAGATTTTTTTGCTTTGGTAATTACTGGTTTTTGCCCAGCAATTTTTTCCATATCACCAACAGCATTTTCTAACACTTTTTTATCATTAACAGCTTCACCAACGCCCATATTAAGCGTGATTTTTTCAATTCTAGGTACCTGCATTGTTGATTTATACCCAAATTGTTCGGTTAGTTGTTTAATTACTGTGTCAGTATAAAATTCTCTTAATCTCGCCATAGTAGCTCCTAAACGTCTATTGCTTCTTGATTCGATTTATATACACGAATCTTTTTGCCGTCTTTTAATGATTTAATTGCAACTTTGTCAGCTTTTTTTGTAGCACTATTAAAAATTGCAATATTTGAAATATCCAATGGCATTTCTTTACTGATCACTCCGCCTTGATCTCCTTTTGCAGGATTAGGTTTAATATGTTTCTTGACCATATTTAGACCTTCAACAATAACTTTAGAATCAATAATTTGGGAGATTATGCCTTGTTTGCCTTTATCTTTTCCTGTTTGTATAACTACCGAGTCACCTTTTCGAATTTTATTCATGAGTTCTCCCTAAATAACCTCTGGCGCTAATGAAACAATTTTCATAAATCGCTCAGTTCTTAACTCGCGAGTTACAGGGCCAAAAATCCTAGTGCCAATGGGTTCGTATTTGTTGTTTAGTAAAACTGCAGCATTTCCATCGAATTTAATCATCGAGCCGTCGGCACGTCTGACACCTTTAGCAGTTCTCACTACCACAGCATCATAGACTTCACCTTTTTTAACACGGCCACGCGGAGCAGCATCTTTGATTGTAACTTTAATAATGTCGCCAACGCTTGCGTAACGTCGTTTTGACCCACCCAACACCTTTATACACATAACAGAACGTGCGCCGGTGTTATCAGCAACATCTAAATTTGATTGCATTTGTATCATGAAATATCTCCAACTTAATCCGCTTACTTTTCAACCATTTTATTGGTCAACCACTACGGTCAGTATTGGGGCGCTAGCTATTTACGAGCGCCAAAAAGAGCAAAATTATATGTTAATTATTATCAAAGCTCAAGCTCTTATCTAACTTAACTGCTGCGCTTTTGAAATTACTTTTGTAACAACCCATGCTTTATGTTTAGAAAGAGGTCTACCTTCAGTGATTTCTACCACATCACCTTCGCCTAATTCATTCTTTTCATCATGGGCATGAAACTTACTTGATAACCGAATTACCTTGCCAATTAAAGGATGTTTAACTGATCGTCCCACTAAAACCGTCACAGTTTTATCCATTTTATTACTTACCACTTTTCCAGTCAGAGTTCTGACAATTTTTTGCTTATCTGTCATAACGATTCTTTAACCTTTTCAGAAATAATAGTTTTAACTCTTGCAATATCTTTTTTTAACTTACCTAACTGGTCTGTTTTATTTGATTGTTGCGTAGAAACTTGCATGCGTGCATTAAACTGAGCTTTTCTTAACTCAATAAGCTCTTTATCAAGATCCTCAGCTGATTTTTTTCTCAATTCTTCTGCCTTCATCATTATCCTCTAGCCGCCAATGTGTCTTGTCGTGAATGTTGTTAAAAGTGGAAGTTTTGCTGCAGCAAGCCTAAAAGCTTCTCTCGCAAGTGCCTCAGAAACTCCGTCCATTTCATATAGCATTTTTCCCGGCTGTATTTCGGCAACATAGAACTCTACACTACCCTTTCCTTTACCCATTCTTACTTCCGCAGGTTTTTTTGAAATTGGTTTATCTGGGAAAATTCGAATCCACACACGTCCGCCTCTTTTAATATGTCTAGTCATAACTCTTCGAGCGGCTTCAATTTGGCGCGCAGTAATGCGGCCTCGACCAAGCGCTTTCAGTCCAAATTCACCAAAGCTGACTTTATTTCCTGTCGACGCGATTCCACGATTTCTGCCTTTATGTTGTTTTCTAAATTTTTGTCTAGCTGGCTGTAACATTTCTATGCCTCTTCTTTCGAGCCTTCATCATCAGCTTTATTATTTGCTGCTGGTGAATCGGCTTTTTTCGTTGCTGCTTTCACAGTTTTTTTCGGTGCTTCTTCAGTATCCGCCTTCACTGTTTTTTTCGTTGCTGCTTTCACAGTTTTTTTCGGTGCTTCTTCAGTATCCGCCTTCACTGTTTTTTTCGTTGCTGCTTTCACAGTTTTTTTCGGTGCTTCTTCAGTATCCGCCTTCACTGTTTTTTTCGTTGCTGCTTTCACAGTTTTTTTCGGTGTTTCTTCAATTTTTGACAAATCATCATTTTGAATGACAGGTTTAACATTATCTTCAAAAATTTCGCCTTTGAATATCCAAACTTTAATACCAATAATTCCGTAGGTGGTCTGTGCACGCGCAACACCATAATCAACATCTGCTCTAAGTGTATGAAGAGGAACGCGGCCTTCTCGATACCACTCAGACCTAGCAATCTCTATACCATTTAATCGACCTGAACTCATGATTTTAATTCCCTGGGCGCCTAATCTCATTGCATTTTGCATCGCCCTTTTCATTGCTCTTCTGAACATAACTCTTTTTTCTAACTGCTGAGCAATACTTTGCGCTATTAATGTTGCGTCAATTTCTGGCTTTCTAATTTCTTCAATATTAAGCTGTACTGGAATACCCATTAATCCTTGAATACTAGAGCGTAATGTCTCGATATCTTCACCTTTTTTTCCGATAACAATACCTGGACGTGCTGTAAAAATTGTAATTTTTGCATTTTTAGCAGGGCGCTCAATTATAATTTTACTTACTGCCGCATTAGATAATTTTTTATTCAAAAATTCTCTAACTTTGATATCGTTATTTAAAAACACTGAAAAGTTTTTTGAATTTGCGTACCATTTAGATGACCAATTCTTAGTAACACCTAAACGAAAACCTATTGGATTAATCTTTTGACCCATAATTTTCTCTTTTAACTTCCTACGGTCACAGTAATGTGACTGGTTGGTTTAACAATTTTTCCTGCACGACCTTTAGCTCGCGCACGAATACGTTTAAGAATCGCCCCTTTATCAACATAGATAGTTTTAACTTTTAACTCATCAATGTCAGCACCGTTATTGTGTTCAGCATTTGCTATCGCCGACTCCACAACCTTTTTGATTATTTCTGCACCTTTTTTTGGACAAAAGGTAAGGATATTTAATGCTTGATCAACTTTTTTACCACGAATCATATCGGCAACAAGTCTTGCCTTTTGTGGTGATATTCTTACGCCTTTTAAGATCGCTGAAACTTCATTTGCCATAATATTATGCCTTCCTATCGCCTGAATGGCCTTTGAATGTTCGTGTTGCTGCAAATTCACCTAACTTATGGCCTACCATGTTTTCAACAATTAAAATTGGCACATGTTGACGACCATTGTGAACCGCAACGGTTAATCCAATAAAGTTTGGAAGAATAGTTGAACGACGTGACCAAGTTTTAATTGGCTTTCTATCTCTTGTTTCGGCAGCTACTTCTATTTTTTTTAAAAGATGTGCGTCTACAAATGGTCCTTTTTTAATCGATCTTGACATATTATCTACCCTTATTAGATGGTCTGCGACTGATTCTCATATTATCAGTGCGTTTATTATTTCTAGTTCTATAACCCTTCGTCGGAGTTCCCCATGGGCTCACCGGATGCCTACCGCCTGATGTCCTACCTTCTCCACCACCATGCGGATGGTCTACTGGATTCATAACAACTCCACGAACAGTAGGTCGAATTCCCCTCCATCTATTGGCACCAGCTTTACCAATGGATCTTAATGAATGTTCGTCATTACCTACTTCACCAAGAGTGGCTTTGCAATCAAGGTGGACTTTTCTTACTTCTCCAGAGCGCAATCTTAATTGTGCATATGCACCTTCTTTAGCAAGCAACTGAACAGAGGTGCCAGCCGATCTAGCAATTTGTGCACCTTTGCCTGGTTTAAGTTCGATACAGTGAATATTGCTACCGACAGGAATATTTTTTAAAGGCAATGCATTTCCATTTTTAAAGGGAGCAACAGTGCCGCTCATTAATTTATCACCAGCTTGGATACCCTTAGGCGCAATAATATATCTTCTTTCACCATCTGCATAACATAACAATGCTAGATGTGATGACCGATTAGGATCATATTCAATTCTTTCAACTGTTGCTTCTATGCCATCTTTCGTGCGCTTAAAATCAACTACACGAATGTGTTGGCGATGCCCGCCGCCTTGATGTCGAACAGTAATACGTCCGTGATGATTACGACCACCATTTTTACTCTTTTTCTCTAAAAGCTTAGCAAAAGGTTTGCCTTTGTGAAGGCCTTCAGTAACAACTTTTTGTAATCCTCTTCTTCCAGGTGTCGTAGGTTTTGCATTAATAATCGCCATTTATTTCTCCTTATTCACCTGTAAAATTAATCTCTTGGCCTGGTTTAAGACTAACGTACGCCTTTTTCCAATCGGACCGCTTACCAAAGGAACGACCAGACCGTTTAATTTTTCCATTCATATTGAGTAAATTAACTGCAGCTACCTCAACTTTAAACATTGCTTCTATAGCAGACTTTACGTCAGCTTTGGTTGCATCAACCGTCACTTTAAAAACAACCTGATTAAATTTGTCTGCAACCATAGTTGCCTTTTCAGTAATTTGTGGTGCAAGAACTGATTGCATTGCTTTATCTGATACTTTTACTAATTTACTCATGCAAACATCTCCTGCAACTGTTTAACTGCTTCTGTGGTAGCAACCACTTTAGAAAAATGTACCAGACTGACTGGGTCAGCATATTTAGCTTCAACGACTAACGCATTAGTTAAGTTTCGTGATGATAAATATAAATTTTCATCAAACGCATCCACTAAAATCAAAACATTTTCAGTAATGCCAAGTGATTTAATTTTTACCATAAACTCTTTAGTTTTCGGCGCATCAACCTTAAATTCTTCAATGATAGATAACCTATCTTGTCGCACTAACTCTGAAAGAATTGACTTCATGCCGGCACGATAAGCCTTTTTGTTGAGTTTTTGGGAAAAGTTCTCATCTGGACGATTCGGAAAAGCACGACCACCGCTTCGCCAAATCGGGCTGGATGTCATACCCGCTCTTGCATTACCAGTACCTTTTTGTCGAAATGGTTTACGGGTTGAGTGTTTTACCTCAGCGCGTGTTTTTTGTGCTCGTGTTACTTGCCTTGCATTATTCATGTAAGAGGTAACAAGCTGGTGAATTAGAGCTTCATTAAATTCTTTACCAAACGTTGCCTCAGAAGCTTTAAAAGTTTTTGTTGAAGCCTTACCTTGCTTATTTAATATTTTAAGTTCCATTATGCGCTACCTTTCATTTTGATAGCTGGGCGGACCAACACATCAGAACCTTTTGAACCTGGAATTGCACCTTTGATTAAAAGTAAATTCCGCGCTGCATCGATACGAACCACTTCTAAATTTTGTGTAGTTCTTTTGACATTACCAAGTTGACCACTCATTTTTTTACCGGGGAACACACGCCCAGGATCTTGGCATTGTCCAGTAGAGCCTAACGAATTATGGGATATTGAGTTACCGTGAGATGCACGATTTGACCTAAAATGGTGTCTTTTTTGTGCTCCAGAAAAACCCTTACCAATGGTAGTTCCAGTAACATCAACTTTTTGACCAGCGGCAAATAATTCAACAGTCAGAACTGATTCGGTGGTGTAATTATCAACATCTTGAGTTTTAAATTCAAATAAGCCATTACCTGCCTCAACAGCTGCTTTTGCATAGTGACCTGTTAATGCTTTTGATAGCTTGTTTGATTTTTGTTGACCGAAGGCAACTTGAAGGCTGTTATAGCCATCAGAAACAATTTTTTTAATCTGTGTCACGCGATTCGGGATAACTTCAAGCACTGTTACTGGAACGGTAGCACCATCCTCAGTAAATACTCGAGTCATTCCGACTTTGCGACCAATAAGCCCTAAGCTCATGATCTAGTCCTTAATTATTATTAGTTACAAAACTGATTACAATTGATCAGCTTCAAAAAAGAGCGTTATTATATATAACGCTCAAGTTTTTTACAACTTAATTTCTACATCCACGCCTGCAGCCAAATCTAGTTTCATTAAAGCATCAACAGTTTTGTCTGTAGGATCTAAAATGTCCATTAATCTTTGATGTGTTCGTATTTCAAATTGATCTCGTGATTTTTTGTTCACATGAGGAGATCTTAGTAAGTCAAAACGTTCTATTCTTGTTGGTAACGGCACAGGTCCTTTGACAAGCGCTCCTGTTCTTTTAGCCGTATCAACAATTTCTTGAGCAGATTGATCAATAAGTTTGTAATCAAATGCTTTTAATCTAATTCTAATTTTTTGACTAACCATTTTTAATCCTTATAAAGAGCGAATATTCAATGACGAATATTATATTTTTAAAATTATTCAATAATCTTAACAACCACACCTGAACCAACGGTTCGGCCACCTTCACGAATCGCAAAGCGTAAACCTTCTTCCATCGCAATGGGTGCAATCAAGGTTGCTGTGATTGATACGTTGTCACCTGGCATAACCATTTCTGTTCCTTCAGGTAACTCAACAGCACCGGTTACGTCTGTTGTTCTAAAATAGAACTGTGGACGATAACCATTAAAGAATGGGGTGTGACGACCACCTTCTTCTTTACTTAATGAGTAAATTTCTGCTGTAAATTTTGTGTGTGGCTTAATTGAACCTGGCTTACATAGTACTTGGCCACGCTCAACATCTTCACGTTTTGTGCCACGTAGTAGTACACCAACGTTATCGCCTGCTTGACCTTGGTCAAGTAATTTTCTAAACATTTCGACACCGGTACAAGTTGTTGTCTCACTTGCTTTCAAACCGACAATCTCGATTTCTTCACCAACTTTGACGATACCACGCTCAACACGACCTGTTACCACCGTACCTCGACCTGAGATTGAGAACACATCTTCTACTGGCATGAGGAAATCACCGTCAACTGCACGTTGTGGTTCAGGGATGTACGAATCGAGTGCTTCAGCTAATTTTAAAATTGCTGGTTCACCAATTTCAGACTGGTCACCTTCAAGTGCTTTCGTTGCAGAACCGATAATAATTGGGATGTCATCACCCGGAAAATCGTATTTACTTAATAATTCACGCACTTCCATCTCGACAAGCTCTAATAACTCTTTGTCATCAACCATGTCAGCTTTATTCAGGAAGACTACAATGTGAGGTACGCCGACTTGGCGTGACAAGAGGATATGTTCACGTGTTTGTGGCATTGGACCATCGGCTGCTGAACACACCAGAATCGCACCATCCATTTGAGCGGCACCAGTAATCATGTTTTTAACATAATCGGCGTGGCCTGGGCAATCTACGTGAGCGTAATGTCTTTTATCTGTTTCATATTCGACGTGCGAGGTATTAATTGTAATACCGCGTGCTTTTTCTTCCGGTGCTGAGTCGATCTCAGCGAAATTCTTTTTTTCTCCACCAAACTTAGCCGTTAAAACGGTTGAAATTGCAGCCGTTAATGTTGTTTTACCATGATCAACGTGACCGATGGTACCGACATTGACGTGCGGTTTGGTACGCTCAAATTTACCTTTAGCCATAATGTTCTTCCTTGTTTTCTTCTAAATTATTGTTTATTAATTACAGCATCAGCGACATTTCTGGGAGCTTCGGCATAATGCTTAAACTCCATAGAATATGTAGCACGACCCTGAGATAACGACCTTACAACAGTTGAGTAGCCAAACATTTCGGCTAATGGAACCTCAACACGAATTACTTTACCAGTGGCATTATCTTCCATCCCTTGCACAATACCTCGTCTTGATGAAAGATCTCCCATTACGTCACCCATATATTCTTCAGGGGTCTCTACTTCAACCGCCATCATAGGCTCAAGTAAAACTGGGTCTGCTTTTTTGCATCCATCTTTAAACGCAAAGGAAGCCGCCATTTTAAACGCATTTTCATTTGAGTCAACGTCATGATAGGAGCCATCGTAAAGCGCCACTTTAACATCTTCAATAGGGTATCCAGCTAATACCCCCGCTGTAATGGTTTCTCTTAAACCTTTATCAACAGCAGGTATAAATTCTCTAGGCACAGTACCGCCTTTAATTTCATCGATAAACTCATAACCTTTACCCTGTTCGTTAGGTTCAATTCTGAGCCATACGTGGCCGTATTGACCTTTACCACCTGACTGTTTAACAAATTTACCTTCTGATGTAACCTGTTTCTTAATTGCTTCACGATAAGCAACTTGTGGCGAGCCAATGTTGGCTTCAACACTAAATTCACGTTTCATTCGATCCACTAAAATTTCTAAGTGCAATTCACCCATGCCTGAAATAATAGTTTGGTTTGTTTCTTCATCAGTTTTTACTCTAAATGATGGATCTTCTTGAGCTAATCGATTTAAAGCAATGCCCATTTTTTCCTGATCTGCTTTTGTTTTTGGTTCTACGGCAACATGGATAACTGGCTCTGGGAACACCATACGCTCTAGTACAACTGGCTTTGCTGTTTCACATAATGTATCACCCGTTGTAACATCTTTTAGACCCACGGCGGCGGCAATATCTCCTGCACGCACTTCTTTAATTTCCTCACGATTATTTGCATGCATCTGCAAAATACGCCCAATACGTTCTTTTTTCCCCTTAACCGGGTTATAAACGGTATCACCAGCATTAACAACACCCGAATACACCCTGAAGAAAATAAGTTGACCAACGAATGGATCTGTCATTACTTTGAATGCTAATGCAGAAAAGGGTTCAGCGTCACCAGGTTTTCTTAAAATTTCTTTTTCAATATCATCTTCATCCAAACCTTTAATTGCGGGGACATCAATTGGTGAAGGCATCAGTTCTACCACTGCATCTAACATCGCTTGCACCCCTTTGTTCTTGAAGGCTGAACCACAAAGCATTGGAACAATTTCATTTGAAATCGTTCTTATTCTTAAACCTTGCTTGATTTCATCTTCTGATAAATCACCTGTTTCGAGGTATGTGTTCATCAACTCTTCATTTGCCTCAGCAGCAGTTTCAAGCATATTTTCTCGCCATTTTTGGCATTCATCTTTTAACTCAGCACGAATATCTTGGTACTCAAAAGTAATGCCATTATCTTCCTCATTCCAAATAATTTCTTTCATTTTTACAAGATCAACAACTCCCTTGAATGTTTCAGCAGCACCAATCGGCACTTGAATTGGAATTGGGTTGGCTTTGAGTCGTGATTTCATTTGCTCATAACACTTAAAAAAGTCTGCCCCTTGTCTGTCCATTTTATTAACAAAGGCCATTCGCGGCACTTTGTATTTATTTGCTTGACGCCAAACAGTTTCTGATTGAGGTTGCACTCCACCTACTGCACAGTAAACCATGCATGCACCATCAAGGACTCGCATTGATCGCTCAACTTCAATCGTGAAGTCTACGTGACCTGGCGTGTCAATAATATTAATACGATGTTGTTCGAATTGTTGGCCCATACCAGACCAAAAACAAGTTGTTGCCGCTGAGGTGATAGTAATGCCTCGTTCTTGTTCTTGTTCCATCCAGTCCATGGTTGCAGCACCATCATGAACCTCACCAATTTTGTGGTTTACACCAGTGTACAGAAGAACACGCTCGGTGGTGGTAGTTTTACCCGCATCAATGTGTGCACTAATACCAATGTTTCTATATCGTTCAATAGGGGTTTTACGAGCCACTTAAATTCACCTTCAAAAAAAATTAAAAACGGAAATGAGAAAAAGCTTTATTTGCCTCGGCCATACGATGGACTTCTTCTCTCTTCTTCATCGCAGAACCTTTATTTTCAGAAGCCTCGATTATTTCTGCAGCAAGCCGTTGGTCCATTGATTTTTCACCACGTTTGACTGCTGCTTCTTTAAGCCAACGCATCGCAAGGGCAGAGCGACGCATAGGACGAACCTCTACAGGCACTTGATAATTTGCGCCACCAACCCTGCGACTTTTCACTTCAACCAATGGCTTTAGATTATCAATTGCTAAAATAAACACCTCGATTGGATCTTTACCACTTTTGGCCTGAACTTGATCAAATGCCCCATAGATAATTCTTTCAGCAACGGATTTTTTGCCGCTCACCATAAGCACATTAACAAATTTGGATACATCTTTACTTCCAAATTTAGGATCTTGTAAAACTTCTCTTTTAGGAACTTCTCTACGTCTTGGCATATTATCTTACCTTTATAATTAAGCTTCTTTAGGGCGCTTAGCACCATATTTGGAGCGTGCTTGTTTTCTGTCTTTAACGCCAGCGGTATCAAGACTTCCTCGAACCATATGGTAGCGAACACCAGGAAGGTCTTTTACTCGTCCGCCGCGAAGAAGGACCACTGAGTGTTCTTGTAAGTTATGGCCCTCACCACCAATATAACTAATGACCTCATAACCTGTGGTCAACCTAACCTTGGCAACCTTTCTTAAAGCTGAGTTAGGTTTTTTTGGGGTAGTTGTATAAACACGAGTGCATACACCTCTTTTTTGAGGTGACGCCTCGAGGGCTGGAACCTTACTTTTTTCAATAATTCTTTTTCTAGGTTTACGAATTAACTGGTTAATCGTAGGCATTGCACGTCCTTATTTAAAATTTATAAAAATCTGGCTTTTTTCTAAAAACAAATACTTGAAAAAGGCCAGAATTGTATTTTGCTTAAGCCATATTGTCAACTGTATTTAATCGGTTGAAGGCTGAATTTCTGAATTATCTTCATTTGCTTCAGTTAGAGGTGATGTTTCAGATTCTTCTGAAGTAACAGTATCGTCCGTAATAAATGCAGCCTCTGCTTGCTCAAGACTTGTTGGCTCAGCATTCTTGGCATCTAATTCCAATCTCAAACGCTCAGCTTCTTTTCGATTTTCATGATGAGCCATACCCGTACCTGCTGGGATAAGACGTCCAACAATAACATTTTCTTTAAGTCCTCTTAACTCATCACGCTTACCTAAAATTGCAGCCTCTGTTAACACACGCGTTGTCTCTTGGAAAGATGCAGCAGAAATAAACGAATCTGTTGCCAGCGAAGCTTTGGTAATGCCTTTTAAAACATATTCAAACACTGCAGGTTGTTTATTGTCAGCAACAAATGTCTGATTAGCTAAAACCACCTCGGATCTCTCTAACTCTTCTCCGGGAATAAACGTCGTGTCACCACGGTCTTTAATTCTAACTCTTCTTAGCATTTGTCTAACAATAACCTCAATATGTTTGTCATTTATTTTCACACCTTGTAATCGATAGACATCTTGTACTTCATCAATAATATATCTTGCGAGCGCCTCTCTGCCTTGAAGTCGCAATATGTCTGAAGGATCAGCAGGGCCATCAACAATCACTTCACCCTGGGTTACAACTTGCCCATCATGCACCGTGATATGTTTATCTTTTGGTATTAAGAATTCCTGCGCCTCACCATCATCATCCGTGATAACCAATCTTTGTTTACCTTTTGTGTCTTTACCGAAGGAAACGATTCCAGTTATCTCAGCTAAAATACCTGCGTCTTTTGGAGCACGGGCCTCAAATAATTCAGCAACTCTTGGAAGGCCACCAGTAATATCACGTGTTTTAGACGTTTCTTGCGGAATTCTTGCAAGTACATCGCCAACTTTAACTTCTTGGTTATCATTAACAGTAATAATGTACCCAAGCTGAAAAGTCACGTTAACAGAGTTCTGCGAATTTTCAAGTTTAATCTCTTCGTCTTTATTATCTAAAAGTTTAATTTGTGGTCGAACGCCTTTTGAGCTTCCAGCTTTAGCTTTCGATTCGATGACAACTAGAGTAGATAAACCTGTTACATCATCTATCTGCTTAGCAACCGTTATGCCTTCTTCAACGTTTTCAAATTTTACACGACCAGCATATTCAGAAATAATCGGTCTGGTATGCGGGTCCCATGTTGCCATAATTTCTCCCGCTTTAATCGATGAACCGTCACTTACTAGTAGGGTTGCACCATAAGGTACTTTATGTTTTTCTTTTTCGCGACCTGATTCGTCTTCAATTAAGAATTCACTATTTCTGGAGATAACAACTTTTTCATTTCTTGCGTTTGACACATAACGCATTGTCGACGTAAATCGCACCGTTCCAGATGATTTACTTTCAATCTGACTGACTGAAGCTGCACGTGATACTGCGCCACCAATATGGAATGTTCTCATTGTTAACTGTGTGCCTGGTTCGCCAATGGATTGTGCTGCTATAACCCCTACTGCCTCACCTTTGTTAATTAAATTGCCACGGCCTAAATCACGGCCATAACATTTGGCACAGATACCGTAATGGGTATCACATGTTAATGCAGTTCTCACCTTTACTTCATCAATACCTAACGCATCGATCTTTTCAACCTCATCTTCAGTGAGCAACGTCGCGGCTGGATATAATACTTCTTGATTTTCTGGATTAATAATGTCCACTGCAGCAACACGACCTAAGATTCGATCACTTAATGGTTCAACCACCTCACCACCCTTTATGAGCGCTTTGGTTACCAAACCTGCATCCGTTCCGCAATCATGTTCTGTTACCACAAGATCTTGCGTTACATCCACTAATCTTCTAGTAAGGTAGCCAGAATTTGCTGTTTTAAGCGCAGTATCAGCTAGACCCTTTCGAGCGCCGTGGGTCGAAATAAAGTATTGTAAAACGTTTAGCCCATCTCTGAAGTTTGCTTTAATTGGAGTTTCAATAATTGATCCATCTGGCCGCGCCATTAAACCGCGCATTCCAGCAAGCTGTCTTACTTGCGCTGCTGAGCCTCGAGCGCCCGAGTCCGCCATCATATAGATTGCATTAAATGATTCTTGCTTAACGTCATTACCTTGTTTGTCTTTTAAAGATTTACCATTTGTGTCAATGACTGTTTCTTCCTTGAGCTGGCTCATCATCGCATCAGCAATTTTATCTCCCGCTCTTCCCCAGATATCCACAACTTTGTTATATTTTTCACCCTGAGTCACAAGACCTGAAGAATACTGGTTTTCAATTTCCAGCACCTCTCTATCGGCTTGTGCAATCAAAGCTTGTTTCTCAGCTGGAACAAGCATATCGTGCACACTTACTGACATTCCAGCTTTTGTTGCGTAGGTAAAACCTGTATACATTAACTGGTCAGCTAAAATTACAGTCGCTCTTACCCCTAACTTTCTGAAACTTGCGTTAATAAGACGAGAAATTTCTTTCTTTTTTAGTGACCTATTAATTAACTCAAAAGAAAGGCCAGCGGGAAGTATTTCTGATAATAAAGCTCTGCCAACAGTTGTTTCATAACGATTAATTTTTAATGTCTTGCTATTGTCGAAGTTAAGTTCATGCTCCTCAATCCTTACCGTTACTTTTGCATGAAGATCAACAAATCCTTGATCATAGGCACGTTTCGCCTCATGCATATCAGAAAACTTCATCCCCTCGCCCTTAGCTGCAATTTTTTCACGTGTCATGTAATAAAGACCGAGAACAATATCTTGCGATGGCACAATAATCGGTTCGCCGTTGGCTGGAGATAACACATTATTTGAAGCCAACATAAGAGTCCTAGCTTCCATTTGCGCCTCAAGCGATAACGGAACGTGAACAGCCATTTGGTCCCCATCAAAATCAGCATTAAATGCAGCACAAACAAGAGGGTGAAGTTGAATTGCTTTGCCTTCAATTAATACTGGTTCAAAAGCTTGAATACCTAATCTGTGAAGAGTAGGGGCACGATTTAATAACACTGGATGCTCTCTAATTACATCTTCAAGAATATCCCAGACCTCTGGGCCCTCTTCTTCTACTTTTTTCTTTGCTGCCTTGATCGTTGTTGCGAGACCAAGTAACTCTAATTTGTTAAAGATAAATGGTTTAAATAATTCCAAAGCCATTTTCTTAGGTAAGCCACACTGATGTAATTTAAGCTGAGGACCCGTTACGATAACTGATCGTCCAGAGTAATCAACACGTTTTCCAAGAAGGTTCTGTCTAAATCGACCACCTTTACCTTTAATCATATCTGCAAGTGATTTTAGCGGTCGTTTATTAGCGCCCGTCATCACTTTGCCACGACGACCATTATCCAGAAGGGAGTCAACAGCTTCTTGCAACATTCTCTTTTCATTTTTTACAATAATCTCAGGCGCTCTCAAATCAAGTAAGCGTCTTAATCGATTATTTCTGTTGATTACACGTCGGTACAAATCATTAAGATCTGAAGTCGCAAAGCGACCTCCATCAAGAGGAACTAATGGCCTCAACTCTGGCGGCAATACAGGAAGGATATCTAAAATCATCCACTCAGGTTTGATGCCAGAAGTTTGGAAGGCTTCAAGTACCTTCAGGCGTTTTGCAATTTTTTTAATTTTGGCTTCGGAGCCGGTTTTGCCTAATTCTTCTCTTAATTGCTCAAGTTCAGCAGGAATATTAATTGATTTTAAGAGCTCTTTTACTCCTTCAGCACCCATGACTGCTGAAAACTCATCACCATACTCTTCTGCTTTGGCCAAATAATCATCTTCAGTAAGTAATTGGCCTCTGGTGAGGGGAGTCATACCTGGATCGACAACCATATAAGCTTCAAAGTACAAAACACGCTCGATATCACGTAAGGCAATGTCTAAAACCATACCAAGTCGACTGGGCAAACTCTTTAAAAACCAAATGTGCGCAACAGGACTTGCTAAATCAATATGGCCCATTCTTTCACGTCTTACCTTTGAAAGTGTAACTTCAACTCCGCATTTTTCACAAATGACCCCACGGTGTTTGAGTCGTTTATATTTTCCACAAAGGCATTCATAATCTTTGGTAGGACCAAAAATCTTGGCACAGAACAAACCATCTCTTTCAGGCTTAAAAGTTCTATAATTAATTGTTTCAGGTTTTTTTACTTCACCATAAGACCATGACCTTATCTTCTCTGGAGAAGCTAAAGCAATTTTTATGGCATCAAACTCTTCAGATTGAGTCGTCTGTTTAAAAAGATCTAATAATGCTTTCATGAACTATCTCCTAATTTCTATCAAGGTCAATATCAATGGCTAAAGAACGAATCTCTTTTGTTAAGACATTGAATGATTCAGGCATGCCTGCATCAATCTTATGCTCTCCCTTAACAATATTTTCATAGACCTTTGTTCTTCCCATCACGTCGTCAGACTTAACGGTTAACATTTCTTGTAGCGTATTTGAGGCACCGTAAGCTTCTAACGCCCAAACTTCCATCTCACCAAATCTTTGTCCACCAAATTGGGCTTTGCCGCCAAGTGGCTGTTGCGTCACAAGCGAATAAGGTCCCGTTGAACGAGCATGCATCTTATCGTCGACCAAATGGTGTAATTTCAACACATGCATATAGCCAACAGTAACAGGTCGCTCAAATGCTTCGCCTGTGCGCCCATCATAGAGTCGTACTTGTGTTTTATTTGCCGCAAAATTAAGTTGCTTTGTATGTTCATCAGCATCTGGAAATGCTAAATCAAGCATTTGTTGGATATCAGGTTCAGCACCACCATCAAAGACAGGAGTTGCAAAAGGTACCCCAGCCGTTAAATTCGAAGCAAGCTCTTTAACTTCATTGTCTTTCAGCGACTTAATATCCTCAGACTTTCCAGAGGATGCATTGTAAATACTTTCTAGAAAGCTTCGAACTTCAGCCATTTTTACGTTATTCTTAAGCATTCTATCTATACGGTCACCAAGCCCTTTGGCTGCCCAACCCAGATGAACCTCAAGGATTTGGCCAATGTTCATACGGGATGGAACACCTAATGGATTAAGGACAATGTCTAATGTTGTACCATCCGCCATATAAGGCATATCTTCGACAGGTACAATTTTCGATATCACGCCCTTATTTCCATGACGTCCCGCCATTTTATCGCCTGGTTGAATACGCCGCTTCACAGCTAGATAGACTTTCACCATTTTTTGCACACCTGGAGGAAGTTCATCGCCTTGTGTCAACTTGCGTTTCTTTTCTTCGTAACGATTGTCGAATTCTTTTTTGGCAAGATTAAAGCTTTCTTTCAAACTTTCCAATTGTTTCGAATCTTTATCATCATCTAAGCGAAGGTCAAACCACTCATATTTGCCAATCTCAGCAAGGGTTTCTTTGGAAATTTTGTCACCCTTCTTCACACCCTTAGGGCCACCTTTAACGGTTTTATTAAGAAGTATTTTTTCAATACGACCAAAAATATCTTCCTCAACAATTCTAAGTTGATCTGCCAAATCTTGCTGGTAAGCCGACAGTTGATCATTAATGATTTGTTCTGCACGAGGGTCACGATCGATACCTTCTCGTGTAAACACTTGAACATCAATAATGGTTCCAGACATGCCAGAGGGTACTCGCAAACTGGTATCCTTCACATCGGATGCTTTTTCACCAAAAATTGCACGTAGTAATTTTTCTTCGGGAGTTAACTGTGTCTCACCTTTTGGTGTTACCTTTCCAACTAAAACATCCCCGGCCTCAACCTCTGCGCCAATGTAAATAATGCCAGCTTCGTCTAAGCGGCCTAACATTGTTTCAGATAAATTTGAGATATCTTGAGTAATTTCCTCTGGTCCTAGTTTAGTGTCTCTAGCAACGATTGATAATTCCTCAATATGAATTGATGTATAACGATCATCAGACACCACTCGTTCAGATATTAAAATTGAGTCTTCAAAGTTATAACCATTCCAAGGCATGAAACCCACAAGCATATTTTGCCCCAGCGCTAATTCACCCAAATCTGTTGAAGCGCCATCAGCAATAACATCACCTCGAACAATCTTATCGCCGATTTTAACTAATGGCTTTTGGTTAATATTAGTATTTTGATTAGAACGCGTGTATTTGATTAAATTATAAATATCAACGCCTATATCGTCATTGGCTGTTTCCTTCTCATTGACTTTGACAACAATACGTTTTGAATCAACATAATCTACCAAACCACCTCGTTTTGCCTGCACTGTTGTACCAGAATCAATGGCAACTGTTCTTTCAATTCCTGTCCCAACCAACGCTTTTTCAGCTCGCAAACAAGGTACAGCTTGACGTTGCATGTTTGCACCCATTAAGGCTCTGTTTGCATCATCATGTTCAAGGAATGGAATTAATGAAGCCGCAACCGAAACAATTTGTCCAGGAGCAACATCCATGTAATTAACTTCTTCACCATGGGTCATGGTAAATTCATTCTTATACCGAGACGAAACAAGTTCCTCTTTAAATTTCCCAGCTGGGGTTAATTCTGAGTTTGCTTGAGCAATGGTGTAATCACCCTCTTCAATTGCAGATAAAAATTCAATTTCCGCAGTAACCTTTCCGCCTTCGACTTTTCTGTAAGGTGTTTCTAGAAAACCATACTTATTTGTTCTGGCATACAAAGCCAATGAATTAATCAAGCCAATATTTGGCCCCTCTGGTGTCTCAATTGGACATACCCGACCATAATGTGTGGAGTGAACATCACGTACCTCAAAGCCTGCTCTTTCTCGCGTTAAGCCGCCGGGCCCAAGTGCAGAAACTCTTCGTTTGTGCGTAATTTCAGATAATGGATTCGTCTGGTCCATAAACTGAGAAAGTTGTGAGGATCCAAAAAACTCTCGAATAGCACTAGAAATTGGTTTTGAATTAATTAGATCATGAGGCATAAGATTGTCAGCCTCAGCCTGCCCCAATCTTTCTTTAACCGCACGTTCAACACGAACTAAACCTGTCCGAAATTGATTTTCAACTAATTCTCCAACTGACCTAATTCTTCGATTTCCTAAATGGTCAATATCATCAATCTCGCCACGACCATTTCGTAATTCGACTAACAAACCAATGACAGCTAGTATGTCCTCATTAGATAAAATAAGCGCACCCTTTTCATCTTTAGTCCCCGCATTTTCATAAAATCGTTTTAGCCAATTTGCATATTGATCAAAAGTTTTCGGGAATGCTCGTCGATTAAATTTCATGCGGCCAACGTCTGATAAATCGTATCTTTCTTCGCTAAAGAATAATCCTTCAAAGAGTGCTTTAACTGAGTCTTCTGTTGGAGGCTCACCAGGTCGCATCATTCTGTATATAGCTACCCGTGCCTCATATTGACCAGGCACCTCATCTGCGGCTAATGTTTGTGAAATGTAATCACCATGATCTAGATCATTGGAATATAAAGTAGCAAATTCAGTAACGCCAGCTTCAATTATTTTCTCAACCAATTCAGCAGTAATTTCAGCGTTTGTTTCCGCTATCACTTCACCGGTTTCTTGATCAATAAGCGCTTTCGCAATTTTCTTACCAAGAATGAAATCTGGCTCAACTTTGATATCTCTGATACCTGCTTTTTCAATGTCGCGAATATGTTTGACAGTTATTCGCTTATCTTTCGAAACAATAAGGTTGCCTTTCTTATCCTTAATATCAAATTTAGCAATCTCACCTCTGAATCTAGCTGGTACCAGTTCAAAATGGATAGCTTTAGATTTAATCTCAAAGTGATCAAAGTCATAATAGGTTGAAAGAATCTCTTCGTTGGACAAACCTAACGCTTTAAGCAGAGTGGATACTGGCATTTTACGCCTGCGATCAATTCTAAAATAGAGATTATCTTTTGGGTCAAATTCTAAATCTAACCAAGATCCCCTGTAAGGAATAATTCTTGCAGAGAATAATAATTTACCTGAGCTATGCGTTTTACCTCGATCATGCTCAAAGAAAACACCAGGACTTCGATGAAGTTGAGAAACAATTACTCTTTCAGTTCCATTGATAACAAATGATCCATTGTTTGTCATTAAGGGAATTTCACCCATATAAACTTCTTGTTCTTTAACCTCTTTTACTGTGGGCTGAGAAGCTTCTTTATCCATAATAGATAAACGCACTTTTACACGAAGAGGAACGCCATATGTAAGTCCCCTTTGCTGACATTCCTTCACATCAAAAACTTCTTTACCTAAGGTGTAACTTACAAAATCAAGTTTTGCGTTTCCAGAGTGACTTGAAATTGGAAAAAGGGTATTAAATGTTGATTGCAAGCCATGATTTGAGCGCTCTTCTGGTAATACCTCTTGCTGAAGGAAAGCTTTGTATGATTCAAGCTGCATCGCTAACAAATATGGAACATCCAAAACTCGCTCTCTTTTGGCAAAACTTTTTCTTATACGTTTTCTTTCAGTAAAGGAATAGCTCATATCGTCTCCGAAGTTAACAAATTAAGTTTAAGAAAATCTTTTTTGAGATTTTTTTAAAATTAATTTTATGTTCATAAAATAGATGAAGGCTGATCCTAAAAAATAAGATCAGCCTTAATCAATTACAAAAAATTATTTAAGCTCAGCGGTTGCGCCAGCTTCAGTTAATTTTTTCGCGGCATCTTCTGCGGCATCTTTTGCAAGAGCCTCTTTTACCACTTTTGGCGCTGCGTCAACGATGTCTTTCGCTTCCTTCAGGCCTAGACCTGTAATTTCACGAACAGCTTTAATCACATTAACTTTATTATCTCCAACGGCTGTTAAATGAACATCGAATTCAGATTTTTCTTCAGCTGCTGCTGCTGGAGCTGCGCCGGCTGCTGCTGGAGCTGCTGCTGCTGCTGCTGCTGAAACACCAAATTTTTCTTCCATTTCTTTAATTAGTTCTGAAAGATCTAATACTGTCATTGAACTAATTGCCTCTAATATATCTGCTTTTGAAACTGCCATAATTTTCTCCTAAATTAAATTATCCAAATCGTTTAAGCCGGTTTTTGATCACGAACAGCTGCTAAACCTCTAACAAATTTTGTTGGCACCTCATTCAAAGTACGGACAAATTTTGCAATAGGTGCTTGCATTGTTCCCATTAACTTGGCAAGTAATTCCTCGCGACTTGGTAAGGAGGCTAGTGCTTTAATTGCATTAACATCCATTTTTTCATTTGGCATTGCTCCTGATTTAAGAACAAACAAATCGTTTTTCTTAGCAAAGTCATTTAAAACTTTTGCTGCTGCCACAGGGTCTTGTGAAATACCAAAAATAAGTGGGCCAACCATTTCTTCTGATAAAGAAGAAAATGCTGTATTTTCAACTGCTCTTTTTACTAACGTATTTTTAAGCACTTTTAAATACACACCAGATTTTCTGGCTTCAGCTCTTAGGTTTGTCATTTCTCCAACCCCAACACCTCGATACTCTGCGAGTATCACGGCCTGAGCATTTTCGATTTGCTGACTTACTTCAGCAACGACTGCCTTTTTGTCTTCAAGATTTAGACTCAAGGTCCTCTCCTTCCGTTAAATAAAAGTATTAGTAAACTAATACCAACAAAACGGCGACTTCCAACAGGATGTTATCCATTATGGGACCCGCCATCTGCGTAGGCTGTTTTAAACAATTAAACTTGCGTACCTACGGTCTTTGATAACCCCATCTTAAAGATGGGCCCAAAGTTCTTCTTTATGAATTTAATAATTCACAAAATAATTTGTTAATTCAATATATTGCTTTGATCAAGACGAATACCAACACCCATCGTGCTTGAAACAGATACTTTTTTAATAAAAACACCTTTTGTTCCTGTTGGTTTCGCTTTATTTATTGCATCAACCAAAGCTGTTAAATTTCCTTGTAACTGATCCACTGTGAAAGAAGCTTTACCAATTGTGCAGTGAATAATTCCCGCTTTATCTGTTCGGTATTGCACTTGTCCCCCTTTTGCATTCTCAACTGCTTTCGCAGTATCTTGGGTAACTGTTCCAACCTTAGGGTTCGGCATTAAGCCTTTGGGGCCAAGAATTTGGCCAAGAGTACCAATCACCTTCATAGCGTCAGGTGTAGCAATTAGAACATCAAAATTTAGCTCACCTTTCTTAATGGTTTCTACTAGATCTTCATAGCCAACAATATCTGCACCCGCTTTTTTTGCTGCCTCTGCTTGTTCACCTTGCGCAAGCACAGCAACGCGTTTCGTTTTTCCAGATCCATTTGGAAGAACCAAAGCGCCTCTGACCAATTGATCAGATTTCTTAGCGTCAATACCTAAGTTCACTGAAACATCGACAGATTCATCAAATTTAGCTTTCGCAGTGTCTTTAACTAATGTCAAGCCATCTTTCACTGTATAAAGTTTATTACGGTCAACTTTCTCAGAAAGTGATTTAATTCGTTTACTGAGAGCCATCTAAACACCCTCCACTTCAATGCCCATGCTTCGAGCACTACCAGCAATGGTTCTGACTGCAGCATCCATATCGGCGGCTGTTAAATCTGGCATTTTTGTTTTTGCAATTTCTTCAGCTTGTGCTCGTGTTATTTTGCCAACTTTGTTCGTGTGGGGAACACCTGAACCTTTTTGTACCTTTGCTGCTTTCTTAATTAAGATAGAAGCTGGTGGGGTTTTCATAATAAAAGTAAAACTCTTATCTGAATACGCAGTAATTACAACAGGTACGGGTAATCCAGGTTCAACGCTTTGTGTTGCCGCATTAAATGCCTTGCAAAAATCCATGATATTAAGTCCTCTTTGACCGAGGGCAGGCCCTACCGGTGGACTTGGATTTGCTTTTCCCGCAGGAATTTGAAGCTTGATATATCCTTCAATTTTTTTTGCCATTTTTATTCTCCTAATTTTGGTTCAAGCGCTTAAAAATTAAGCTCCCAATTTTTTTAAACTTCTTTTTCTATTTGGCCGAACTCTAATTCCACAGGTGTGGCTCGCCCAAAAATGACTACTGAAACCCGAAGTTTACTTTTCTCATAGTTGATTTCTTCAACCGTTCCTGTGAAATCTTTAAAAGGCCCATCTAAAACCCTTACAGCCTCACCTGCTTCAAATGTCAATTTTTGCGTTGGATTCACCTTACTGTCATCCATGCGCTGCAGAATTGTTTCAACCTCTTTATCTTTAATAGGTGTTGGCTTCTGTGAGGAAGTGCCAATAAAAGCAGTTACCTTAGGGGTGCTTCTTACAAGGTGCCAGCTATCATCATTCATATCCATTTGTACCAAAACATAACCAGGATAGAGTCTGCGTTCACTCAGCGTTTTTTGTCCTGATTTCATTTCCACAACTTCTTCAACAGGAACTAAAACATCACCAAACATTTCCTTTAAAGAAGATCGTTCAATTCTTTCAAGTAAATTCTTTTGTACAATTTTTTCATAGCCTGAATAAGCTTGAACTGCGTACCATCTTTTACTCATCAATTGCCTCTACCTAAAAGAATGTTAATTATGTATGAAAAACCTATATCAACTAAAGCTAAGAAAATTGCTGCAATGACAACAAAAATAAATACAACAGTTGTCATCTGAATAGTTTCTTTTCTTGTTGGCCAAACAACTTTTTTTGCTTCAGTAATGGCATCACCAAAAAAACCAATAGCTTGTTTACCCTGCGGTGTTGTCCAAAACACTGCAAAAGCTGCACCAAGACCAATTAAAACAACTAAAATTCTTAGAACAACTGGTTGATTGGCAAGAAAATAAAATCCTCCCAAACCAGCAGCCACGAGTAAAAATGATAAATAGTTTTTAAAATTCATAGTCACTTCTACTATTCCCTATAATAATGGCAGGCCAGGAGGGCTTCGAACCCCCAACCCTCGGTTTTGGAGACCGATACTCTACCAATTGAGCTACTGGCCTAAGTAATTCTTATTCAATAATCTTAACAACCACACCTGAACCAACGGTTCGGCCACCTTCACGAATCGCAAAGCGTAAACCTTCTTCCATCGCAATGGGTGCAATCAAGGTTGCTGTGATTGATACGTTGTCACCTGGCATAACCATTTCTGTTCCTTCAGGTAACTCAACAGCACCGGTTACGTCTGTTGTTCTAAAATAGAACTGTGGACGATAACCATTAAAGAATGGGGTGTGACGACCACCTTCTTCTTTACTTAATGAGTAAATTTCTGCTGTAAATTTTGTGTGTGGCTTAATTGAACCTGGCTTACATAGTACTTGGCCACGCTCAACATCTTCACGTTTTGTGCCACGTAGTAGTACACCAACGTTATCGCCTGCTTGACCTTGGTCAAGTAATTTTCTAAACATTTCGACACCGGTACAAGTTGTTGTCTCACTTGCTTTCAAACCGACAATCTCGATTTCTTCACCAACTTTGACGATACCACGCTCAACACGACCTGTTACCACCGTACCTCGACCTGAGATTGAGAACACATCTTCTACTGGCATGAGGAAATCACCGTCAACTGCACGTTGTGGTTCAGGGATGTACGAATCGAGTGCTTCAGCTAATTTTAAAATTGCTGGTTCACCAATTTCAGACTGGTCACCTTCAAGTGCTTTCGTTGCAGAACCGATAATAATTGGGATGTCATCACCCGGAAAATCGTATTTACTTAATAATTCACGCACTTCCATCTCGACAAGCTCTAATAACTCTTTGTCATCAACCATGTCAGCTTTATTCAGGAAGACTACAATGTGAGGTACGCCGACTTGGCGTGACAAGAGGATATGTTCACGTGTTTGTGGCATTGGACCATCGGCTGCTGAACACACCAGAATCGCACCATCCATTTGAGCGGCACCAGTAATCATGTTTTTAACATAATCGGCGTGGCCTGGGCAATCTACGTGAGCGTAATGTCTTTTATCTGTTTCATATTCGACGTGCGAGGTATTAATTGTAATACCGCGTGCTTTTTCTTCCGGTGCTGAGTCGATCTCAGCGAAATTCTTTTTTTCTCCACCAAACTTAGCCGTTAAAACGGTTGAAATTGCAGCCGTTAATGTTGTTTTACCATGATCAACGTGACCGATGGTACCGACATTGACGTGCGGTTTGGTACGCTCAAATTTACCTTTAGCCATAATGTTCTTCCTTGTTTAAACTTTTCAAATAATTACCAATACCTTCTGGTGCCCATGGCGGGAATCGGACCCGCGACCTCTCCCTTACCAAGGGAGTGCTCTACCACTGAGCCACATGGGCGAATCCTTATCTCCGAATTTGGAGCGGGCGACGAGGATCGAACTCGCGACATTTAGTTTGGAAAACTAATGCTCTACCAACTGAGCTACACCCGCACACCCTGTTTCAAACCCTCTCTACGCAGTAAAGCTTTTGGTGGAGGGAGTAGGATTCGAACCTACGTACTCAGAGAGAACGGATTTACAGTCCGTCGCCTTTAACCACTCGGCCATCCCTCCCAACCGAACCCGCAATTATGTGTTGTTTCATGGAATTTGTCAAATAAATTAATGGGTTATTGATTAAAAAAATGGTGCCCGATGTCGGATTCGAACTGACGACCTACCGATTACAAGTCGGTTGCTCTACCAACTGAGCTAATCGGGCCAAATTGAAAAGTCAACACTATATCAATTTTTGCTATTTCAGACCAGTTTTTTTAGCTATTTAACTAATTTTAAATACGGTTTTTTTGAACTGACTTGACTTACTTTTTTTATGCTATTTGTCTTGAGTTTAAGTTGCTCGTTAATATCAAAAAAAATGCCCTCTCCATTTTCTTTGGCATAAATCCCTTTCACATTTTCAATGGGAATATAAATCTGTTCGGATATACCGCTAAATCTCGATGTAAACGAAATTGCATCGTCATCTAACAATAACTTTGAGGCTGCTTGAGTTGATATATTAAGAGTTATTTCCTCCTCACTTTGATATGTTTTGGGTACTAAAACTTTATCAGTCACAGCAGCCAAAAGGTGAGGTGTAAAACCCAAATCAATACACCAATCAAAAATTGCGCGTATTAGGTAAGGTTTTTTTGTGCGCATGATTTAACTGCGCATAGCTTTTTCCGCTGGCGACATTGCCTCATCAAACAACGGTCGTTTAAATATCTTATCAGCATATTTATGCAGCGCTGAGCAGCTATTAGGTAATTTTATTTCATAATGCTCAAGTCGCCATAATAATGGTGCCATTGCCACATCTAACATTGAATATTCCTCATGCAATAAATAAGCTTGCTTTGTAATGATAGGAGTGACTTGAATTAATATTTCGGTGACAATTTTACGAGCAGCATCTTTTTTTGTTTTATCACCATTTTCTAAATCTTTCATATGAATAAAAAGTTGATTCTCAAAATCTTTGAGAAATAACCTTGCACGCGCCCGCATAACTGGATCGGGTGGCATTAATTGAGGATGAGGAAATCTTTCATCAATATACTCATTGATAATATTGGCATCGGTTAGTACAAGATCTCTTTCGACCAAAACAGGTGCATCAGAGTATGGGCTTAAAATCGATAGGTCTTCTGGTTTGTTCGCTAAATCAACATCAATAACTTCGAAATCCATGCCTTTTTCGTATAGCACTATTCGACAACGATGGCTGAATGGATCAATAGAGTTCGAATATAATTTCATCATAATTATTTAATATTTTTCCAATATTCCCTTTTTAATAATACGGTTAAAACTAGTAAGACTAATAGAAATGCGATCACATAATACCCTAGTTTTTTTCTTTTTTCTTGATGTGGCTCACTTAAATAAACCATAAAATTTGTAATATCTCCCACAAATTCATCATACTCTTGTGGAGATAACACTCCTGATTTTATTAATTTCAATTCACCTGAGTTCACATCATAACTATTTTCTCCTTGTAATTGCCAAAGGATATGTGGCATAGCAGAATTTGGATATACAGTATTGTTCCATCCTAAGTCTCTTGTTTTGTCACGATAAAATCCACGTAAATAACTATAAATCCAGTCAGCGCCTCTAGATCGAGCAGTCACAGATAAATTTGGGGGTGCAGCGCCAAACCAAGCTTGTGCCTCTTTTTTATCCATTGCAATGGCCATGCTGTCACCAACTTTTTCTGCAGTAAAAAGTAGATTATTTTTTATGATTTCGGCAGATAAGCCGATTTCTTCAAGCTGGTTGTAACGCATGTAGCTTGCACTATGGCAATTTAAACAATAATTAATAAAATTTCTGGCCCCTCGCTGCAGGGAATCCTCGTTACTCAAATCAATGGGCGCTTTATCAAGCTTTGCATATTCAGCTGAAAAGACTTGTGCAGAACAAAAAAACAGTAAAAGTACTAAAATTTTCCTCATCACATCGTAACCCTCTTTGGCACTGGTTTAGTTTTATCTTTTTTACTGTAAAAAGGCATAAGTAGAAAAAATGCAAAATATAAAACTGTAAAAATTCTTGCCACTATAGTCGCAATATCAGTCCCTCCAATTAGCGGAATAACCGAACTAAATTGCCCCCATATATTAGATGGAACAGTGCCCAAATAGCCAAGAACAAAAAAACTAATCACAAAAGTAGCAATCCATCTTTTAAATAAAGGCCCTTTGTATCGAATTGATTTGACCTTACTTCGATCCAACCATGGGACAAAAAATAAAATTAAGACAGATAATCCCATGGCTGCAACTCCAGGAAATTGACTGTTTAAAATTGGTGGTACAGCTCGTAAGATGGAATAGAAAGGAGTGAAATACCAAACTGGGGCAATATGGGATGGCGTAACAAGAGGATTTGCCGGAATAAAATTATTTGCCTCTAAAAAATAGCCTTTCATTTCAGGAGCAAAGAAAATAATTGCTGCAAATATTATTAGAAATACTGTCAAACCCATCAAATCCTTGACTGTGTAATAAGGATGGAAAGGAATACCATCAAGCGGTATGCCTGTTTTTTTATCTTTTGTTTTTTTAATTTCAATTCCATCAGGATTATTTGAACCCACCTCATGCAAGGCGACTAAATGCAGGAATATTAATCCGGCCAAAGCCAAAGGAAGTGCGATGACATGGAATGCAAAAAAACGATTTAATGTGGCATCTGAGATAAGATAATCGCCTCTTACCCATTCAGCTAAATCTGGTCCAATAAATGGAATAGTTGCAAACAAATTGACAATAACTTGAGCGCCCCAATAAGACATTTGTCCCCAAGGTAATAGATAACCAAAAAATGCTTCCGCCATCAATAAGAGAAAAATGAGTACGCCAAACAACCATAACAACTCCCTAGGATTTTTATAGGATCCATAGATAAGAGCTCTAAACATATGCAGGTAAATAACCACAAAAAATAATGATGCCCCCGTCGAATGCATGTAACGAATAAGCCATCCAAAAGACACATCACGCATGATGTACTCAACTGATTCGAAAGCGTAGGCTGCATCGGGTTTGTAGTGCATGGTTAAGAAAATACCCGTGAGTATTTGCATAACGAAAACGAATAAAGCTAGTGCGCCAAAAAAATACCAAAAGTTAAAATTTTTCGGGGCATAGTATTGAGTTAAGTGATTCTTAATGAATGAGGAAAAAGGAAATCTTTCATCAACCCATGCAACAAATCCTGATGCTTCATTTTTTTTTTCGATTGCCATTAAACATTTTCCTTAGGGTCTTGGCCAATTAATATAATCTCTTCATTTAAATATGTGTGAGGCGGGATCACCAAATTGGTTGGCGCAGGTGAACCTTTATATACTCGTCCTGCAAGATCAAATTTAGAACCATGGCATGGGCAAAAAAATCCACCTTGCCACTCTGTGCCCATATCGCCTTTTGGGCTAAGTTTTGGCGATGGTGCACAGCCTAAATGTGTGCATATACCTACCATTACAAGAATGTTTGGTTTAATTGATCGCGTTTTATTTTGACAATATTTTGGTTGTTGTGAACTAACTTTCAAATTTGGGTCAGCTAATTCCTTTTGTTCATCTAACGTTTTCAACATCGCTTCGGATCGATTAATAATCCAAACTGGCTGGCCACGCCATTCCGTCGTTTGCATTTCACCTTTTTTAATCTTAGACACATTAAACTCAACTGCAGCACCTGCAGCTTTTGCTTTCTCACTTGGAGTCATGCTTGATATAAAAGGTAAACCCAATGCTGAGACGCCAACAGCTCCAGTTAATGAAGTTGCCGCCAATAAAAAATTTCTTTTTTTCTGATCGACCTTTTTATAGATTTTTGACATGATTTAACCCAATTCTAATACGCTATGAAGTGCGAACTTTTCAGTGGCGCACATTATACAAAATAAGTGACAAAACTTATAGCCGTTCATTCATTTAATTTTTGTTTTTCGCAAAAAAGAGACCAATTTCATACAAAAAATAAACAGGCACAGCCAACATTATTTGAGATATGACATCAGGAGGGGTAAATATCGCACCAAAAATAAAAGCAAATAATAAAAAATAGGGGCGATATTTTTTTAATGATTCAACTTTAACCCAATTAAATCTGACAAGATTAGAAACAATCAAAGGCACTTGAAATGCTAGACCAAATGCAAAAAAAAGTGAAATAACCATCTCCAAATAGTAAGAAATATCTATCATTAAATTCACATCTGCCGGGGTCATTTTTATAAAAAATTCAAAAACAAACGGGAATACCAGAAAATAAACAAATACACTTGCAAAGAGAAATAATGCGTAAGCTAAACAAAGTGTCCAAGCTAAAAATTTCTTTTCAGACAAATATAGACCAGGTGAAGCAAATGACCAAAATTGACAAAAGATAAAAGGAAATGAAATAATCAAAGCGCAAAACAAAGTTATTTTAAAAGGCACAAAAAATGTAGAGGTTAGTTTTGTACTGATAATTGAGCCGCTGTACACCATGAATTTATCTAGCAACGGATTTGCAAAAATAGTGTAAAGATCATTAGCAAATGGCAACAGCAAAAGTGTAACTAAAACAAAAAAAATAATAGCTTTAATAAAAGTAGATTTCAGCTCAACTAAATGTTCAAATAAAAGTTTGGAACTCATTATTTTTTTATTGAGCGTTTTTTTAGCTCTTTTTCGATATTTTTAAGCTCTTGAAAATTTTCTTCTCGATCTAATTCAGATTTAATTTCTTGAGTGAAAATTTTTATTTTTTGAGCTAACTTACCTGCCCCTCTTGCAAGAAGAGGAAGATTTTTAGGCGAAACAAAAAGTACCATCACAACTAATATAACAACTAGTTCTGCGAAAGAGATATCAAACATGAATTACTTTTTCTTCTTTTTGATATTATTTTTTTTGGTTTCTGATTGCATACCATCTTTAAAATTTTTAACGGCTGCGCCTAGATCACTACCAATATTTCGTAACTTGCCTGCGCCAAATATGACCAGGACTACCAATAATATAATTATTAACTCAGTTGTACCTAACATAAAATTTCTCCATTAAATTTTTGCGAGTTTATCGCTTCCACCATAAATATGAAAGTGGATGTGAAAGACTTCTTGGCCACCTTTTGATCCTGAATTAATCATCGTTCTAAATCCTACTAGGCCTTGTTCTTGAGCAATTTTTGAACCTAACAATAACATCTTGCCCAGCATCGACTGTTGCGCTTCATTGCATGCTAATAAGCTCTCAGTATGTATTTTTGGAATAATCAGAACATGAACTTTATCGATGGGATTGATATCTTTAAATGCTAAAAACTCTTCATCTTCATAAACAATTGTTGCGGGAATTTCACCTCGAATAATTTTACAAAATAGACATGTCATTGTTATTAACCTCGGTTCTTTTTTTCCTCAATACCAGATACGCCTTCTCTTCTTTTTAATTCGTTAATAATATCATTCACCGTCAAATTTTTTTCTGATAGCAAAACAAGACAATGAAACCATAAATCTGCTAACTCATGAATTAATTCAACTTTATTTTTTGCGCTGGCAGCAACTATCGTCTCCATTGCCTCTTCGTTAATTTTTTTTAATATGGCCTCCAAACCCTTTTGATGAAGTTGGGCCGTATAAGAGCTTTCAGGGTCATCTTTTTTTTTTGATTTAATAGTATTTAGTAGATTTTCTAAAAATTGATCAGTCATTTTTTTTTCCATATATTTTTTCAGGATCCTTAATAACAATGCCATCATTTTCTATTTCGAAATTATCATTGATTCGATTAAAAAAACAGGATTCACGACCAGTGTGGCAAGCAATTCCGCCAGCTTGATCAACTTGAACAAGCAAAACATCAAGATCACAATCAAAATGAAGGGATTTAATTTTTTGAAAGTGCCCAGATTCCTCTCCCTTCAACCATTCCTTTTGTCTCGATCTTGACCAAAAAACAGTGGTTTTATTTTTCAAAGAGGCTAATAAGGTTTCCTCATTCATCCAGGCAAACATTAAAACTTTTTTTGATTGGTAATCTTGAATGATGACAGGCAATAATCCATTATCATCCCATTTTATTTTTTTTATCCAATCAGTCAAAGTCTTACTTCCACATTATTATTTTTCATAAATTCTTTCGCATCTTTAATTGAAAACTCACCAAAATGAAAGATACTAGCTGCTAAAACTGCGTCTGCTTTTCCTAGCTTAACGCCATCAACTAAATGTTTCAAATTTCCCACTCCCCCCGATGCAATAATTGGCACCTCAACCGCATCGGAAATTTGCTGTGTTAATTCCAAGTCAAAACCTGATTTAGTGCCATCGCGATCCATACTGGTAAGCAATAACTCACCTGCTCCATAATCCACCATTTTCTTTGCCCATTCCAAAGCGTCAAGACCGGTTTTATTTCGTCCGCCATGAGTAAAAACTTCCCAATGGTCATTTACTCTCTTTGCATCAATTGCAACAACAATACATTGAGATCCAAATCTTGCGGAAGACTCCTTAACTAACTCAGGATTTAAAATAGCTGAAGTATTTATACTTACTTTATCCGCTCCTGCATTCAGAAGGCGTCTAACGTCATTAACAGACCTTACCCCGCCTCCCACCGTCAATGGTATAAAAATTTGTTTTGCTACTGATTCAATAATATCTAGAATTAAATCCCGATTATCAGAGCTCGCTGTGATATCAAGAAAGGTTATTTCATCTGCACCTTGCTCATTGTAATTTTTTGCAATTTCGACCGGATCACCAGCATCTTGCAAATCAATAAAATTAATTCCTTTGACTACCCTTCCATCAGTCACATCTAAGCAAGGGATAATTCTTTTTGATAGTGTCATAAGGGTTGAGTTAACTTATCAGCCAATTGTTGTGCTGCTTCAAAGTTGAGTGTCCCTTCATAAATTGCTCGACCAGTAATCACGCCTCGAATTCCAATATTCGAAACTTCGCAAAGCGCTTCGATATCTTTAAGGTCACTAACGCCACCACTTGCGACCACCGGAATGGATACAGCCTCTGTCAATTTTACAGTGGCATCAATATTTACGCCGGTTAGCATGCCATCACGACCAATATCCGTATAAATAATGGACTCAACTCCATACTCTTCAAATTTCTGGGCCAAATCAATTACATTATGGCCAGTTAACTTAGACCAACCATTAATAGCAACATCGCCATCCTTTGCATCAAGGCCAACCATGATTTGTCCAGGAAATGCATAGCATGCCTCATGCAAAAAACCAGGTTGTGTGATTGCTGCAGTTCCAATAATGACTGAATCTAACCCGCTGTCTAGAAATTTTTCAATGGTTTCAAGGCTTCTTATACCTCCGCCAAGCTGAATAGGAATTTGTTGTCCAAGTTCAGAAATAATTTCTTTAATAGCACTTAAATTCATGGGTTTGCCAGAAAAAGCACCGTCCAAATCTACAAGGTGTAGTCGACGTGCTCCAGACAAAAACCATTTTTTAGCCATCTCTGCAGGATGTTCAGAAAAAACAGTAGACTGATCCATTAAGCCTTGCTTGAGACGAACACATTTTCCTTCCTTTAAGTCAATCGCTGGAATAATTAACATAATTTAACAAGTCCATGAAGTAAAATTTTTAAGTAATTGCAAACCAGCTGAGCCACTCTTTTCAGGATGAAACTGGCAAGCAAATAGATTATCTTTTGCAACGGCTGATGTAAACTTTTGACCATATTCTGTTTGGCCTTGAACGATTTCTGAATTTGCTTCTTTAACATAATAGCTGTGCACAAAATAAAACTTTTCATGATTAGAAATATTGGCCCACAAAGGATGATTGCCATGATGTGCAACAGAATTCCAACCCATATGTGGGATTTTTATTTTCTCTGTCTTGGATGAAACAAAACGGCAAACATTTCCTTTTAAGATTTTCAAGCCTTCAATATTTCCCTCATCACTTTTTTCAAAGAGTAATTGCAAGCCTATGCAAATACCTAGAAAAGGTTTACTCTGCGCTGCGTGAATAATTGCATCTTCTAAGTTACGCTCTTCAATCTCACGGATACAGTCAGGCATGGCGCCTTGGCCAGGAAAAACAACTCTGTCTGCATTGTTTATAACTTTTGGATCTGAGGTAACTACTGAGTCTATTGCGGGCGCAATAAATTTAAAAGCATTATGGACTGACTTTAAGTTGCCCATTCCATAATCAACGATAGCAATCATAATTTAATATTTTTTACAATGACCCTTTTGTTGAGGGTGTACCCTCAACACGCTTATCAATCTCTACAGCTATTCGGAGTGCTCTGCCAAAAGCTTTAAAAATAGTTTCCGCCTGATGATGAGAATTCTCACCTTTGATATTATCTACATGCAAGGTAACATTCGCATGATTTACAAAGCCTTGAAAAAACTCATGGATTAAATCAACATCAAACTCACCAACTCTCGCTCGAGTAAAATGCGAATCAAATTCTAATCCTGGCCGGCCAGAAATATCAATTACGACTCTTGAAAGCGCTTCATCGAGAGGGACATATGCATGGGCATATCGCCGAATACCAGTTCTGTCTCCCATTGCTTTTGTAAATGCTTGGCCTAATGTAATACCAATATCCTCAACAGTATGATGCGCGTCAATATGCAAATCTCCTTTTGCCTCAATCTTTAAGTCAAAAAGACCGTGTCGTGATATTTGATCCAACATATGATCTAAGAAACCAATTCCGGAATTTAATTTAGATTTGCCAGAGCCATCTATATTAATTTCAACAGTAATATTAGTTTCTAATGTTTTTCTTGATACTTTTGCGATGCGCTTCATTTATGATTTTTATTCTAAAAACCCTATTTTATCCTATCAAGACGCAATTGAATATGTTCTTTTATAAGACGATTTGTTTTAAAACTTTTATTAATTGTTGCATTTGATTCATTGAGCCAATAGTAATTCTTAAAAAATTATCAATTTTTGCTGGCTGATTAAAATATCTTACTAGAATTCCATGCGATTTTAATTGATCAAAAATATGTTTTGCATGATAAGAAATATGGCTAGTAAAAATAAAATTAGCTCCCGAGGGCAAAACATTAAAATGCAAATTCTTTAATTCCTTCTCTAAAAAAGATCTCGCACCAATAACCGCTTGCGTCGTTTTTTTAAAATAACCCTCATCCTCAATTGCAGCAATTGCTGCTGATTGTGCTAAACGATCTAAAGGGTAAGAATTAAAACTATTTTTTACTCTACATATCGCTTCAATTAATTCTGGTTGCGAAAATGCACAGCCGACCCTCAACCCCGCCAAGGACCTCGATTTAGAAAAAGATTGTGTCACGATCAAGTTGTCAAATTCCTCAATTAACCCAATAGCTGACTGCGTTCCAAAATCAACATAAGCCTCATCGATCACAATAATTGTATTTTTATTTTTACCTAAAAAATTCTTAATGATTTTAAGTTCTAACGGTATTCCTGTCGGTGCATTCGGGTTGGGAAATATCACCGCGCCCTCATTAGGTTGATATTTTTCAAGCTTTATTTCAAAGTTATCTTCTAAGGGTATTAATGCATAATCAATACCATATAAATTGCAGTAAACAGGATAAAAGCTATAGGTAATATCCGGAAATAATAGTTTTTTATCTTGAAAAAAAGCCCGAAAGATGAAGGCTAATACTTCGTCCGATCCATTACCAATAAAGACAGAAGGCTCAGGTAAATTATAATAATTGGCAATGGCAGTTTTTAATTTTTCACTTTCAGGATCCGGATAAAGCCGAAGATTATCATTTAGGTTTTGTTGAATTGCCTCAATCACTTTCGGACTTGGGCCAAAAGGATTTTCATTGGTATTTAGTTTTAATTGTGGTGAATTCTTCGGTTGCTCGCCAGGGGTATAAGGCGTTAACCGAGAGATGGTTTCATGCCAGAACCTATTCATCTTTTATTCTAAATTTAGCTGATAACGCATGTGCTTCAAGGCCCTCCCCCAGCGCTAACTCAGCAGCAATTTTACCCAATTCACTCGCCGATTCCTCAGACAAATTGATTAGGCTTGAGCGTTTTTGAAAATCATAAACGCCCAATGGTGATGAAAATCTTGCCGTACCTGAGGTTGGTAGAACATGATTGGGTCCAGCACAATAATCGCCAACGGCCTCACAGGTATTCCTTCCCATAAAAATTGCTCCGGCATGAGTTATCTCATCTGCTAATGCTTCAGGATCTGACACTGATAGCTCTAAGTGTTCAGGTGCAATCATATTTGAGATCTCTACTGCCTCAGCTAAATCTTTAACAAGAATAAACAATCCACGAGCTTCCAAGGATGTTTTGATTATTTTTTTACGCATCATTTGATTAATCAATTTATCCATACTTTTTTTAACTAAATTAATAAAGTTTTTATCTGGGCAAATTAATATTGATTGAGCAAGCTCGTCATGTTCAGCCTGGGAAAACAAATCCATCGCAATCCAATCTGGATTCGTTTTGCCATCACAAATGACTAATATCTCAGAAGGGCCTGCAATCATATCAATACCCACTGTGCCAAAAACTTTTCTTTTTGCCTCGGCCACATACGCATTTCCAGGGCCTACAATTTTGTCAACTTGAGGAATAGTCTCTGTTCCAAAAGCCAGTGCAGCGACTGCTTGAGCGCCGCCAATAGCGAAAACACGATTAACTCCAGATAGTTTAGCAGCAGCCAACACTAATTGATTCTTGTCTCCTTTTGGGGTCGGGACAACCATAATTAATTCTTTTACACCAGCTACTTTTGCCGGCACTGCATTCATTATTACCGATGAAGGGTAAGCTGCTTTACCTCCAGGAACGTAAAGGCCAACCCTGTCAATCGGAGTAACTTTTTGGCCAAACAAAGAGCCCTTTTCATCTCTATAATCCCATGAATTTGTTATTTGTCGCCTGTGGTAATCTGCAACTCTGAAGGCTGCTTTTTCTAAAGCAATTTTTTGGCTTGGTAATATCTTATTTAATGAATCATCTAACTCATGCTGTGTTATTTCTAACTCTTTTACGCTTTTTACATTAACGCCATCAAGCTTATTAGTAAACTCCAACAAAGCTTTATCACCATTATTTTTTACCTCATCCACGATAGCGTTCACAACTTTTATAATTTCATCATTTGATGCTGAATCAACATGTAAGATTGACTTAAGCTGACTCTTAAAATTGTTTTCAGAGGATGATAATGTTTTAATTAACACTACTGACAAGCTCCTGAAATTTATTGAGAAGTGGTTTCATTTGACTTATATTCATCTTTAATGCGGCTTTATTTACTATTAATCTCGATGATATGTTTGAGATCAATTCAACTGCTTTTAAATTATTCGCTTCTAAAGTTTTACCCGAGCTAACCAAATCCACAATCACATCTGCCAACCCAACAATTGGTGCTAACTCCATGGAGCCATAAAGTTTAATAAGATCTATATGTATACCTTTGGAAGAAAAAAAATCGCGCGCGGTATTGGGATATTTCGTAGCAACCTTAAGGCGACGCTTTTCGTTCATAATTCCAGCATAATTAAAGTCATTTTTAGCAGCAACCATCATTTTGCATTGTGCAATATTTAAATCGACAGGATAGTAAAGTCCACTTGCCGCGTACTCATCTAAAACATCTTTACCTGCGATACCAATATCAGCACCACCCCACTCAACATAGGTAGGAACATCGGAGGCTCTGACAATAATTATTCTTACATCTTGATTGTTTGTTGAAAAAACTAATTTTCTAGATGTTTCAGGATTTTCGGTACAAACAATTCCAACTGCATTTAGCATCGGTAATGTTTCGTCAAAAATCCTGCCTTTTGATAATGCAATTGTGATCATGCTGACGTCCTCTCGATTTTAGCACCCAGTTTGTTAAATTTTTTTTCTAGGGCCTCATAACCACGGTCTAAGTGATAAATACGGTCAATAACAGTTTTCCCTTGCGCTATCATTCCAGCTAGAACTAAAGACGCAGATGCCCGAAGATCTGTTGCCATGACATTTGCCCCTTCCAGTTTTTCAACACCACGAATAATGGCTGTATTGTGTTTAATATCAATTTTTGCACCCATCCTCATCAACTCTTGTACGTGCATAAATCGATTTTCAAAAATAGTTTCCGTCATTTCACTAACGCCATCTGATATGCAATTCATCGCCATAAATTGCGCCTGCATATCTGTCGGAAATGCTGGATAAGGCGATGTAATAACATTTAATGCCTTTAAATTCTTTTTACCCTTAACTGTCACTGTATTAATTTTAACCGTTATGTCTGCTCCCGCAGCTATCAATTTTCTTATTACTGCATCTAATTTGGTTGGATCGACACCTTGGCATGTAATTTCACCTGCCATCATGGCTGCTGCAACCATAAAAGTGCCAGCCTCAATTCGGTCAAACATAATTTCATGGGTGGCTCCATGTAATTCCTTGACCCCCTCAATTACGATGCGATTGGTTCCCAAACCATTTATTTTGGCGCCCATTTTAACCAAGCACACACCTAAGTCAACCACTTCAGGCTCTCTAGCAGCATTCTCTAGGGTGGTAACTCCCTCAGCAAGTGTTGCTGCCATCATTAAATTTTCTGTGCCCGTTACAGTTACCTGGTCCATAAATATGGTAGTGCCTTGTAATTTTTTATTTGGTAAATGATCTGAGGTGGCATCAATGTAGCCATGAGAAATATTAATCTTTGCACCCATAGCCTCGAATCCTTTAATATGAATATCCACTGGTCTTGAGCCGATAGCACATCCGCCTGGTAATGATACTCTTGCTTGACCATATCTTGCCAACAGAGGGCCTAAAACAAGAATTGATGCTCTCATGGTTTTAACCAGCTCATAAGGCGCATCATACTGTGTTAGTTTGTTTGCCTGGATAGTGGCCATGTTATCGAATGATTCAACACGCACTCCTAAAACCTGCAATAATTTTTTTGTGGTGGAAATATCCTGCAAAATTGGAATATTAGAAAGTTCTATTTTTTCTGCGGTTAATATAGTAGAAATTAATATTGGCAGTGCAGCATTTTTTGCCCCGGAAATTAGAACTTCCCCTCCAATTTCTCTTTGGCCATGGACAATTAATTTATCCAAACTAGATATCCGAAAAGACTTTAGCTAACTCCCCAGCTTCGTACATTTCTCTCATAATGTCTGAGCCACCAATAAATTCTCCTTTGATATAAAGCTGAGGAATAGTTGGCCAATTAGAAAAAGCCTTGATTCCCTCCCGAATTTCTTGGTCCTGAAGGACATCAATCGTATAGTATTGAACTCCTGATGCATCGAGAATTTGGCAAGCTAAACTGGAAAATCCACATTGCGGAAACTTTGGGTTTCCTTTCATAAATAATACTACTGGATGTTCATTAATTAATTCTTTAATTCTTAAATCAACAGACATGATTTACTCCATTTTTTTTAATTGTTCCCACGAACTGGGGGTCATAGTTTTAATTGATAATGCATGAATTTCATTTTGCATCATATTGCCGAGGGCCCGATAAACAAGTTGATGCTGTTTAATAGTTGAAATATTTTGAAACTGTTTACTTACAATTAAAGCTTCAAAATGAGTTCCATCATCTCCTTTTACATCAACAAGGTCACAATCTAAGTTATTCATAATGATGTCTTTAATCGTATTTGGAGAAAGCATTCTAATTCCTTAATTTGTAACCTAATTTTAACATTCGAATTGCAATTAAAGATAAGACAATGAAAAATAAACTCACAATAAAGAAGCTCACCCAAGGTGAAATATCCGATTGTCCAAAGAATCCATATCTAAACCCATCAATCATATAAAAAAATGGGTTCAATTTTGAAATAGACTGCCATATTGGCGGTAATGAATGAATGGAATAAAAAACACCCGAGAGAAAAGATAATGGCATAATCACGAAATTACCAAACGCTGCCATTTGATCAAAACGATCTGACCAAATCCCTGCAATGATGCCGAATGTTCCCAATAAGCCACCTCCAAGAATAGCAAAACTTATAACAAAAAAAGGATGCTCGATGGGCAGGTCAACATAAAAAAGTGCAACCAAATAAATCGCTAATCCAACAAATACTCCCCTGAGGATAGAGGCAACCAAAAATGCAATAAAAAATTGTAGGTAACTTAGTGGGGTGAGAAGAAGGAAAACGATATTTCCCATAACTTTTGATTGCACCAAACTTGAGGAGCTATTTGCAAAAGCATTTTGCAATAATGACATCATAATTAAGCCTGGGATCAAAAAAGATGTGTAAGGGACACCTTCGTATACTTGAATTCGATCTCCAAGTACATGAGAAAAAATCATTAAATAAAGAACACCTGTAATAACTGGCGAAGCAACGGTTTGAAAGACAACTCGCCAAAATCTTAGTACCTCTTTTTTTAAAAGGGTCCACATTCCAATCCACTGACTTCGGATATTACTCATTTATTTCTCTTTTCCCGTGAGTTTCAGAAAAACATTCTCTAAATCAGTATCTACCGCCTGCAAATCAAGTATTTCTATTTTTGCCGCATTTAGTGATTCAGTAATTTTTGCGATATCTGCAATTTTTTTCAGCTCAAAGACATAGTCATTGCCGGTAATTTCATGGGGAATACGTTTTACATTGCTAGGTAATTGCTTGTTTAATTTTAAATCTAGTCTAAGTTTTAAGTTTTTAGATGAGAATTTTTT
>Ga0181597_10000129_pt1 | contig 76497 bp, 71 predicted proteins | sample 041ome_5_FD_148647 | JGI IMG/M metagenome (GOLD analysis project Ga0181597, IMG submission 148647) | Coastal salt marsh microbial communities from the Groves Creek Marsh, Skidaway Island, Georgia - 041403US metaG (spades assembly) | ecosystem: Environmental > Aquatic > Marine > Intertidal zone... | reverse complement strand
CATCATTTCCATACTGATCACCCTGTGTTCTCCTGCTCAAAAATTGAGCAGAAGCAGTTGAACACCTGGGTCAGTTTTCAGTCGGCAGAACAGCCTCTACTGGGTCAGTTTTCGGTCAGCGGCAACAGCACTGGTGGTCGACAAGGAATTCTCCAGCAAACACGCCGATGGCATGACCGCCTTCACCAAAGTGCTGCAGAGCAGCACGGCCGACTACGTCAACGCACCTGAGTCTTGGAACGCCGCGTCGCCCAAAGTGGCCAATGTTGCTCGTCTGTCGGGTGGCAAGGCTGCGGAAGTACCTGAGGTGTTGGCCCTGTACGAGTTCCCCCTGGCTGCCGAGCAGTCCAGCGCTACCTGGTTGGGCGGTGGTAAAGACGGTGGTGCGGCCAAAGCCCTGGCGGCCACTGCCGAGTTCCTCAAAGAGCAAAAGAAAGTTCCGGCGGTACTGCCGGACTACAGCGTTGCCATCAATGCGAGCTTTGTCGAAGCGGCGAAGTGATTGCCTGAGCCGCCGGTGCGAGCGGGCGGCTCTTTGATTCTCAAGGGGAATTGTTATGAGCCACAGCCTGAAAATCCATGATGTGTCTGTCGTCTACCCGAGCCAGCAGGGCGGCCAGCCGGTGACTGCACTAACCGGCGTCAACCTGAGCATTGAATCGGGTGACTTCGTGGTGGCGCTGGGCGCTTCGGGGTGCGGCAAGACCACCCTGCTCAATCTGATGGCGGGCTTTATCCGCCCCAGCAGCGGGGCGTTAACCCTGGGCGACTACCGGGGTCAGGTGCCACAGATGATCGAGCCGAACTCGCAACTGCGTGACCAGATTACCGGGCCGGGTGCCGAACGCGGCGTGGTGTTCCAGAAGCATGCCCTGATGCCCTGCTTGAACGTGTTGGATAACGTCGCCCTCGGCCTCAAACTGCGTGGCGTTGGCCGGCGCGAGCGCGAAGAGCGCGCCATGCGCTTTCTAGAGCTGACCGGGCTGCAGGACTTCCGTAGCCATACGATCTATCAGCTGTCCGGCGGTATGCAGCAACGAGTGGGTATCGCCCGTGCGCTGACCAACGACCCGCACATGCTGTTGCTCGACGAACCGCTCGGTGCGCTCGATGCGCTGACTCGCGAGCGCCTGCAGGAACTGCTGCTGGAAATCTGGCAGAGCACCCGCAAGATGATGTTTTTTATCACCCACGACGTGGAAGAGGCTTTGTTCATGGGCACCCGGCTGATCATCATGTCGCCGCGTCCCGGGCGCATTACCCATGAATTCTCGCTGGATTTCGGGCGTCGTTTTCTAGAGTGCCGCGATGCCCGTGCGGTCAAATCCATGCCGGATTTCATCGCGATGCGCGAGCAGGTTCTGAGCATTATCCACGGTGACGAGGAGGCGGCATGAGCATGTTCGATCAGCAGCAACGCCAGGCCGTCATGCGTACGTTACAGGAGCTACGCCGCGGCCAGTCGGCCAAGCCTGGCGAGCAGTACGGCGCTCCGGGTAACGGCTCCAGCCTATTGCTCAGTTGCATCACCGTGGTGGCGTTTCTCGCCTTGTGGTTTGCCGCCACCAACCTGGGCTGGGTCAAGCCGCTGTTCCTGCCTTCACCGCAGGCGGTATGGGAGCAACTGATCGCCGTGTCGCAGGATGGTTTTGCCGATGCCTCGTTGCTGGCGCATATCGGCTGGAGCGCCCTGCGTGTCTTCAGCGCCTTTGCGCTGGCGGTGCTCACGGCGATACCGCTGGGCATCATGATGGGCGTCAACCGTGTCGCACGCGGCATCTTCGATCCGTTGGTGGAGTTCTACCGTCCGTTGCCGCCGCTGGCCTATCTGCCGCTGGTGGTGATCTGGATGGGCATCGGCGAAGGCTCGAAAGTGTTGCTGATCTACCTAGCGATGTTTGCCCCGCTGGCGCTGAGTGCGCGTGCCGGGGTGCGTTCGGTGGCGATCGAGCAGATCCATGCTGCCTACTCAATGGGAGCCAGCCGTAGTCAGGTGCTGCGCTATGTGATCATGCCTGCCGCGTTGCCGGAAATGCTCACTGGTATGCGTATTGCCATTGGTTTCGGCTGGACCACCCTGGTCGCTGCCGAGATGGTCGCCGCTACTGCGGGCTTGGGCTTCATGGTGCTTAGCGCGTCAAAATTCATGGTCACCGAGGTGGTCATCATGGGCATTTTGGTGATCGGTCTGATGGCGCTACTGTTCGACTTTGCCATGCGCTGGTTGGAGCGACGCCTAGTGCCTTGGAAGGGTAAGGTCTAGTTAGTCGTAGACGTTTGATCGATTGCGCTCCCGAACTTGTGTGTCGGTGATGACGCTAACGCCAACGGCGATCGCTATAGATCGCCGCTTTATTTCTTAGATCACCACAATCATTTGCTGTCGTTGGTTTGCCCTGAAAGGATTCTGTATCAGCACCCTGCATTGCCGCCAGTTTCGAACGCTTAACTTGTTGTTATATTTCACTTTTAAGGCTGTAGAGTTGAGCCAGCATAGCGTCGGTGACCACAGCGAATGATCACATCACCGAAGGCTTCGATCAGCGTACGGGATAAGCCCCGGGCCTTTTGTTGAGGGCTGCGGATGCTCCGCGCTAGTTAAGGCCCAGGCGTTTGGCCAGGCGGATCAGGTTGGCGCGGTCGAGGCCCAGTTCGCGGGCGGCGGCGGCCCATTTGTGTTGATGGCGGTCGAGGGCCTGGCTGATCAGCTGTTTCTGGTAGGCGTCGACGGCCTCGCGCAGCGGCAGGTGGCTAGGGCTGGCGGCTGGGCTGCTGGACGCGGCGAGAGGGCTATCAGGGTGTTGCTCTGGCAGGTCGAGGTGGGCGCTGTCGATGCTGAGAATACGCGGGCGTTCGCGGCAACCGGCGAGCGCCTTGAGTGCAGCGCGGCCGATCAAGTGTTCCAGTTCGCGCACATTACCTGGCCAGGCGTAGCTCAGTAGGCTGGCTTGTGCGGCCTGGGTCAGGCGCAGGCTGCGCAGCCCCAGGCGGGCGCGGTTTTCTTCAAGGAAGTAGCCGGCCAGGAGCAACACGTCACGGCCGCGTTCGCGCAGTGCCGGCACCTTGAGTGGGTAAACACTGAGGCGATGGTAGAGGTCGGCGCGAAAGCGTCCGGCGCGTACTTCTTCGGCCAGGTCGCGGTTGCTGGCCGCCAGTACCCGCACGTTCACCCGCTGCTCCTGATCGGCCCCCACGCGCTGCAACTGGCCACTTTGCAGTACGCGCAACAGCTTGGCCTGAGCGGGCAGCGGCAGTTCGCCGACTTCATCGAGAAACAGGCTGCCGCCATCGGCCAGTTCGAACTTGCCACGGCGTTCGTTGTGCGCGCCGGTGAAGGCGCCGCGCACATGGCCAAACAGTTCGCTTTCTACCAGGCTATCCGGCAGCGCCGCGCAGTTCAGGCTGATCATGGGCCGATTGGCGCGCGGCGAGGCGGCGTGCAGGGCTTCGGCTACCAGCTCTTTGCCGACCCCGGTTTCGCCACTGATCAGCACGTTCAGTTCACTATTACCGACCAGGGCGATTTCCTGCTGCAGCTGTTTGTGCACCGCGCTCTGGCCGATCAGTTCACGTGGGCGCTGTTGCACCGCGGCCTGCTTGTAGGCCTCGGCCAATTGGTGCTGGTCTTCGGCGCGTTGCAGCAGGGCGTTGATTCGCTCGCTGGCCATCACCGTGGCGGCTGCGAGGCTGGCGAAGGCCTGCAGGTTGTCCAGGTCCACCCGGCCAAAACTGGCGGGGTCGAGCGAGTCGAGGGTCAGCAGGCCCCAGGGCTGATCTTGCACATAGAGTGCGCAGCCGAGGCAGTCATGCACGGGCAGGTGGCCGCGATGACCGTCGACCAGGCCGTCATAGGGGTCTGGCAGCTCGCAGTCGGTGGCAAAACGCAGTGGCCCGCGTTGCGCCAGCAGCGCTTGCAGGCGTGGTTGTTCGCTGAGTTTGAAACGCCGGCCAAGGGTGTCGGCGCTTAGACCCTCGACCGCCAGTGGGATCAATACCTCACCGTCGAGCTTGAGCAGGGCCACGGCGTCGCAGGGCAGCAATTGCCTGAGCGCTTGCAGCAGGCGCCGGTAGCGTTCGGCCTCGGGCAGCTCGCGGGACAGGTCGGCGACCAGAGGGATCAGGGTGGTGAGCAGTGGGTTTGCTGTCATAAGGACACGCTAGAGGTCATTAAGACTCAAAATAGTTGTTGTCATAAAGACACATATATTTATAAGTAATTGAATTTAAACAATAAAAATATTGGCATGCTTCCTGTAATAGTCAGGGTGATATGAACCGTACCACTGCGCAAGTGCAGTGTGTCGCCCCGATGAGGAAGCCTGCATGTTGACCCCTGAGCAAACCGCCCTGATTAAAGCCACCGTCCCGTTGCTGGAAACGGGTGGCGAAGCGCTGACGCGGCATTTCTATGAACTGATGCTCGGCGAGTACCCCGAGGTGCGTGCGCTGTTTAACCAGGCGCACCAGGCCAGTGGCGGGCAGCAGCGCGCTCTGGCCAATGCGGTGCTGATGTATGCGCGGCACATCGACAAGCTGGAGGCGCTCGGCCCGCTGGTTGGGCAAATCGTTAACAAGCACGTATCGCTGCAAATCCTGCCCGAGCATTACCCGATTGTTGGCAGCTGCCTGTTGCGGGCGATCCGCGAAGTGCTGGGGGCTGAGATTGCCACTGATGCGGTAATCGACGCCTGGGCCGCCGCCTATGGCCAGCTCGCTGACATCCTGATTGGTGCAGAAGAAGCGGCTTATGCCGCGAATGCCAGTGCCGAGGGTGGCTGGCGCGGTGCGCGTGAATTCCGCCTTAGTCGTAAGGTGGTGGAGAGTGAGGAGATCGTCTCGCTGTACCTGGCCCCGGCCGATGGCGGCGCCGTGGCGGACTTCCAGCCCGGTCAGTACATTGGCCTGCGCCTGCTGCTGGAGGGCGACGAGCAGCGCCGCAATTACTCGCTGTCGGCGCTGAGCAATGGCCGTGAGTACCGCATCAGCGTTAAGCGCGAAGTGGGCGGCAAGGTATCCAACTACTTGCATGACCAGCTGCAAGTCGGCGATCGCTTGGAGTTGTTTGCCCCGGCCGGCGAATTTGTTCTGCGCGACTCGACCAAGCCGCTGGTGCTGATCAGCGCTGGCGTCGGCATCACACCGGCGCTGAGCATGCTTGAAGCAGCGCGTGACAGCGGCCGTGATATTCACTTTATCCACTGTGCCCGGCACGCTGGTGTGCATGCCTTCCGTGACTGGGTCGAGGCGCAGCGCAGCGAGCGTCCGCAGGTGCGTCATTACGTCTGCTACAGCGAGCCACGTGACGGTGATGTGGGTGATGCCGAAGGCTTCCTCAGCGTTGAACAGTTGGCCGAGTGGCTGCCCGAACAGCGTGATCTGGATGCCTACTTCCTGGGGCCTAAGCCGTTTATGGCGCAGGTCAAACGGCATTTGCACAGCCTGGGTGTGCCGGCTGCGCAGAGCCATTACGAGTTCTTTGGCCCGGCCAGTGCGTTGGACAGTTAATCAGACGATCTGGGTGCTTGTGGGCTGGGGGCGCAGTGCGCATGAGCCGCGCGTAGCGGTCTGAAGATGCTGCGCCATCTAAATAGGGATAAGCAGGCCTTTGCGACGGTAGGCATCGATATCAATACCAAAGGCCCCGCTGCTGTGTACTTCGTGCACGCGGTAGGGCTTGTCGTTGCTGTCCTTGGCCATTTTTGCCAGTTCTATGATGCGTTCTTTGCACGCCTTTTTATCCGCATCCAGCACCCGCAGCACCTTGGGCTTGAGCTTGTTGCCGGGATAACAGCCCACGATGATGCCGACCTCACCATTGGTCATCTCAACAATTTCTCCGGGTGGATAGATGCCGATCATGCGCGAAAAGCAGCCCACAATATCTTCATCGAAATGGCTGTCGACGGCTTCCAGCAAGATACACAGCGACGCCAGGCTGGATTTACCTTTGCTGTAAACGCGGTCGCTATTAATCGCGTCATAGCTGTCGGCTACCGCAATGATCTTGGCGAAATAAGGAATCTTGCTGGCCTCCAGGCCGCGAGGGTAGCCATTGCCATCCACGCGCTCATGATGGGAGTAAGCGACGTCGACCGTGGCGGGAGTCACCTGCTGGTTACTCATCAATAGCTTGCGCCCTTCCGCCGCATGGCTCTGCATGATGCCGTGCTCTTCATCCGTCAATTTGCCGGGCTTGTTGAGTATCTCATTGGGTATTTTGACTTTGCCGACATCGTGGAGCATGCCGCATATACCGATTTGCTCAAGTTGATAAGCCGGCAAACCCAGCGCCCTAGCCAGGGCAATCGACAAAATAGAGACGCGCAGTGAATGCTCGGCGGTGTATTCGTCACTGTTTTTGATGCGGGCCAGCCAGAGCATGGCTGTTGGATTGCGCAGGATGCTTTCAACGCAATCCTTGACCACGGCCTTCACCGCATCGACGTCCAGTTCCTGGCCCAATTTGACGGCCTGAAGAATCCGCAGAGACTCCTCTCGAGCGGCATGCCATACAGGCGCTGCCTGCTGTATCTCCAGGTTGAAATCGACCTTGGCTATCACCGGCTGCAGTGGCGCAGTCGCGCCTACGTTTTCCGCTATCTGCTCGCTTACGCTTAAAGAGCGCCGCGCATCCACCCATACGTAACTGCATTGCTGTTGAAACAGGCGGATTTCCTGCTGTTTTTGAATTCTAAATCCCTGAAAAAGAAAGCTGGTATCCGTCCATGGTCGATCAAGCTCAACCACATACATGCCGATTGTCAGCTGCGCTGCTTCGACTTTGATGCGGTCTGTTGGGGAGTCATCGGCCATGCAGGTGCTCCGGTGCGGATTTCGATTGCTGGCTATTAGCCACTATCGATGCCAGGAACAGCAAATTACTTTTGTCTATTGAGCCACCGCCGGCGAGTTCCGCAGTCAGTGAGGCTCAGGTAGGCGAGGTCGTCTGCACCGGGCGGCGCGTGCTGGCGCATCGACCGGTGTTGGCGAGTGGTGTGAGCATTAGGGTAGCTGCCTAATTGCGCCGTCACACAAGGCACTAATACGCGGGGAGATTAACGGCGGGTGAGTACCCGCTCAGAGCACGCCGGCTGCACGCAGGGCAGTGATCTGCTCCGGGCTTAGGCCCAAGTGCTGGCTTAGCACCTGTTCGGTGTGTTCACCGAGCAGCGGCGGTGCATTGCGGTATTGCACCGGCGTCTCGGACAAGCGCAGCGGGCTGGCCACTTGCGGGGTGCTGCTGCCCAGGCTGTTGGGCAGGTCGATGCGCAGGCCACGTGCCAGAACCTGTGGGTCGGCAAATACCTGGGCCAGGTCATTGATTGGCCCGCAGGGTACGCCTGCCTGTTCGAGCAAGCTGATCCATTGCGCCGTGGTTTTGAACACCGTGGCCTGGCGCAGCAGTGGAATCAGCTCGGCGCGATGTGCAACCCGGGCTTTGTTCGAAGAAAAACGCGGGTCGTCGGCCAAAGCCGTAAGGTCGGCCACCTCGCAAAGTTTACGGAACTGCCCATCGTTACCCACGGCGATGATGAAGTCGCCATCGGCCGAGGGGAAATCCTGATAGGGCACGATATTCGGGTGAGCGTTGCCCAAGCGTTTGGGCGAGACGCCTGTGTTCAGGTAGTTCATCGCCTGATTGGCCAGGCAGGCCACCTGCACGTCGAGCAGGGCCACGTCGATATGCTGGCCGAGGCCGGACTGCTCGCGCTGATTCAGTGCCGCCAGCACGCCGACCGTGGCGTACAGACCGGTGAGAATATCGGTGAGGGCGACGCCGACTTTCATCGGCCCGGCGCCTTCTTCGCCGTCGGGCTTGCCGGTCAGGCTCATCAGCCCGCCGAGGCCCTGAATCATAAAGTCATAGCCGGCGCGTTTGGCGTAAGGGCCGTCTTGCCCAAAACCGGTGATTGAGCAGTAGATCAGCCGTGGGTTGATGGCTTTCAGCGAGTCGTAATCAAGGCCATAGGCCGCCAGCCCGCCGACCTTGAAGTTCTCCAGCAGTACGTCGCAGTTCTGCACCAGCTCACGCACCAGGCGTTGGCCTTCGGGCTGGGTGAAGTCGAGGGTGACCGATTGCTTGTTGCGGTTGGCACTCTGAAAGTACGCCGCTTCGCGCGAGTCGTTGCCCTCGGCGTCCTTTACATAGGGCGGGCCCCAGTGGCGGGTGTCATCGCCGCTGCCGGGACGCTCGACCTTGATCACTTCAGCGCCTAGGTCACCGAGAATCTGCCCGGCCCAAGGTCCAGCTAATACACGAGACAGGTCGAGAACGCGGATATGCGACAGGGCGCCGGGCATGGGGAACCTCGCGGGAGAGAAACGTAGGATGGGTTAGCCGCAGAGCGGCGATACCCATCGGGTAATTTGATGGGTATCGCTGTGCTCAGGCTGCGCGCCCCGACCCATCCTACGAAGCAGCTTAAAAGAACGCCTGCAGGCCGGTCTGCGCGCGGCCAAGAATCAGCGCATGTACGTCGTGGGTGCCTTCGTAGGTGTTGACCACTTCCAGGTTAACCAGGTGGCGGGCCACGCTGTATTCATCGCTGATGCCGTTACCGCCGAGCATGTCGCGGGCCATGCGGGCGATGTCCAGGGACTTGCCGCAGCTGTTGCGCTTCATGATCGAGGTGATTTCCACCGCCGCCGTGCCTTCGTCTTTCATCCGGCCCAGGCGCAGGCAACCTTGCAAGGCCAGGGTGATTTCGGTCTGCATGTCGGCGAGCTTTTTCTGGATCAGCTGCGTTTGCGCCAGCGGGCGGCCGAACTGTTTGCGGTCCAGGGTGTATTGGCGGGCGGTGTGCCAGCAGTCTTCGGCGGCACCGAGGGCGCCCCAGCTGATGCCATAGCGCGCCGAGTTGAGGCAGGTGAATGGGCCTTTCAGGCCGCGCACGTCGGGGAAGGCGTTTTCTTCCGGGACGAATACGTTGTCCATGACGATTTCGCCGGTGATCGAGGCGCGCAGACCGACCTTGCCGTGGATCGCCGGAGCGCTGAGGCCCTGCCAGCCTTTTTCCAGCACGAAGCCGCGGATCTCGCCGGCATCATCCTTGGCCCACACCACAAATACATCGGCAATCGGGCTGTTGGTGATCCACATTTTCGCGCCGGTCAGGCGGTAGCCGCCGTCGACCTTCTTCGCACGGGTGATCATGCTGCCAGGATCGGAACCGTGGTCCGGCTCGGTCAGGCCAAAGCAGCCGATGTATTCGCCGCTGGCCAGTTTCGGCAGGTATTTCTGTTTGGTCGCTTCGTTGCCGAATTCGAAGATTGGCACCATCACCAAGGACGACTGCACGCTCATCATCGAGCGATAGCCGGAGTCGATGCGCTCCACTTCGCGGGCGATCAAGCCGTAGCACACGTAGTTCAGGCCGCTGCCGCCATACTGCTCGGGGATGGTTGCACCGAGCAGGCCGGTGTCGCCCATCTCGCGGAAGATTTTCGGGTCGGTCTGCTCGTTACGGAAGGCCAGTTGCACGCGCGGCTTCAGCTTGTCGGCCGCGAACTGTTGGGCGCTGTCACGCACCATGCGTTCTTCTTCGCTCAGTTGCTGATCCAGCAGCAGCGGGTCGATCCAGTTGAAGCTTGCCTTAGCCATCGCGAACACCTCGAAATCAGACTGTGAGAGGGCGGGTATCTGCGCAAGCGAGCCGCGCCCAGCGGTAAGTGGCCTTGATCCTAGGCGGCTTATGTTGGCCAGGCAAACGAGTAATACGCACCCTGTTGTGCGGTTTGCTCACTTCGAGATAGGGTTATTCGGCTTTTTACAGTGAATAAAGTGAGGCTGACGCACATATGCGCCGCAAGATTCCCAGCACGGCCGCCCTGATTGCTTTTGAGTCAGCCGCGCGCCATCAGAGTTTTACCCGGGCGGCCGATGAGCTAAGCCTGACCCAGGGCGCGGTCTGCCGGCAGATCGCTGGGCTGGAAGCCTTCCTTAATATTGAGCTGTTTCGCCGTTCACGGCGTGGGGTGAAGCTGACCGAGGCGGGCCAGTCCTATGCACGGCGGGTGGCTGGGCAGCTGGACGCCGTGGAGCGCGACACCTTGGCGGTAATGGGCCAGCAAGGGGCGATGAGTATCGAACTGGCCGTGGTGCCGACCTTCGGTACGCAGTGGCTGCTGCCACGGCTGAAAGACTTTCAGCACCTGCACCCGGAAATTACCGTCAATCTGACCAACCGCACGCGACCCTTTCTGTTTGCCGATACCGAGTTCGATGCGGCGGTGTACTTCGGCGATGGCGACTGGTCCGGTACCCAGGCGCACCTGCTGATGGGCGAGAACCCGATGCCAGTGTGCAGCCCGGCGCTGCTGGGTGAGCAGACGCACTTTAGCGGTGAACAAATGGCCAGCCTGCCGCTGTTGCAACAGACCACCCGGCCTTACGCCTGGCGTCAGTGGTTCAACGCCCAGGGTATCAGTACCGCGCGGGACATGGCCGGGCCGCGCTATGAGCTGTTCTCGATGCTGGCTCAGGCGGCCATGCATGAGATGGGCGTGGCGTTGATTCCGCCGTTTCTGATCCGCCGCGAGTTGGATGAAGGACGGCTGGTGATTGCGTCTGATAAGCCGCTCGCGGACAGCGGCCGGGCTTATTACTTGATTGTGCCGGAACGCAAAGTGCAGTCGGCGGCGCTCGCGGCGTTTCGTGATTGGTTGGTCGGCGAGGTGGCGCGTTACCGCAGCGCCTAGGTGTTTCAGGGGCAAGAACGCGGGTTCGCATCCGCATCGTTTGCACAGTAAAAGCGACTGGGTAAACGCCCGCCTGCTTGAGCATTTGTCAGCGAATTAGTGGTCGATCTGTGCATAAACACATGCGCGGATACGGCCTTATGCCGCCTTAAGTGTTAGGTAGTGGATTGTTTTACAAACTACATGAGAATCAGGCGCTAAAAACCGCTAAGGCCCATGCCTGCTGGTGTGAAGGCTATTTTTTACGCTGTGTTCGCTACTTTCTACATATCAGAAGATTCGATCGGCTGTCATCCACCATACGCATGGGTTTTTCCTCTGTAAGCAGCGTGATTGAAGGGGTAAGCCAGAAACGGCGCGGCCTGTGGTCGGTATGAAAAGTAGTCATAGACCTATAACTTGTAGTAATGCGATTTTCTTACTCCATAACTTCTTGAAGGGACTGTCGTTCGCCGGCAGAATGCGGGCCCCGCCACTTTTCGACGGGTTTGTGCTGATCCTCCCTAATGCCCGCGTGCCATCCGCAGTGCGCCGGTTCACCAAAAAGATCACGCAGGAGAATTGAAGTGCACATCGGTGTTCCTCTCGAAACCCATGCTGGTGAGACGCGCGTTGCCGCAACTCCCGAAACCATCAAGAAGCTGATCGGCCAAGGCCATCAGGTGACTGTACAGAGCGGTGCTGGCGTTAGCGCGAGCATTCCGGACAGCGCCTATGAAGCCGTTGGTGCAGCCATTGGTAACGATGCAGCTGCCTTCGGTGCCGATCTGGTGCTGAAAGTGGTCGCTCCGACTGACGCTGAACTGGCGCATATGAAAGCCGGCGCGGTGCTGGTGGGCATGCTCAACCCGTTCAGCAACGAGACCATCGCGCGCATCAATGCTCGCGGCGTCACCGCCTTCGCCCTGGAGGCCGCCCCGCGTACCTCCCGCGCGCAGAGCCTGGACGTACTGAGTTCGCAAGCCAACATCGCCGGCTACAAGGCCGTGTTGCTGGCGGCGCATCACTACCCGCGCTTTATGCCGATGCTGATGACCGCTGCCGGTACTGTTAAGGCCGCGCGCATCCTCATCCTCGGTGCTGGGGTTGCTGGCCTGCAGGCCATCGCCACGGCCAAGCGCCTGGGTGCGGTGATTGAAGCCTCGGACGTGCGTCCGGCGGTTAAAGAGCAGATCGAATCGCTCGGCGCCAAGTTCGTCGACGTACCGTTCGAGACCGATGAAGAGCGCGAATGCGCCCAAGGCGTAGGCGGCTACGCGCGGCCGATGCCGGCGTCGTGGATGGAGCGTCAGGCCAAGGCGGTGCACGAGAAGGCCAAGCAGGCTGACATCGTTATCACCACTGCGCTGATCCCGGGCCGCAAGGCACCGACCCTGCTGCATACCGCCACCGTGGCGGAGATGAAGCCAGGCTCGGTGATCATCGACCTCGCCGCAGCGCAAGGCGGCAACTGCCCGCTGACCGTCGCCGAGCAGGTGGTGGTCGAGCACGGCGTGACCATCGTCGGCCACAGCAACCTGGCGGCTCTGGTGCCGGCCGATGCTTCGGCGCTGTATGCACGCAACCTGCTGGACTTCCTCAAGCTGGTTATCGACGGCGAAGGCAAGTTCCACCTCAACCTTGAAGACGACATCGTCGCCGCGTGCCTGATGTGCCGCGACGGCAACGTCGTGCGCACCAACGGCTAAGGGGAGTACCGCACATGGATATGATTTCCGACGGCATCTACAACCTGATCATCTTCGCCCTGGCCATCTACGTGGGTTACCACGTGGTGTGGAACGTAACTCCGGCCTTGCACACCCCACTGATGGCGGTGACCAACGCGATTTCCGCGATCGTCATCGTCGGCGCCATGCTGGCCGCAGCCCTGACCGTGACCCCGCTGGGTAAAACCATGGGCACCCTGGCCGTAGCCCTGGCTGCGGTCAACGTGTTTGGTGGCTTCCTGGTCACCCGGCGCATGCTGGAAATGTTTAAAAAGAAAGCGCCTAAAGCTGCTGCTGGGGAGAAGCACTGATGAGTATGAATCTGATCACGGTGCTCTACCTCGTTGCCTCGATCTGCTTTATCCAGGCACTTAAAGGTCTGTCGCACCCAACTACCTCGCGTCGTGGCAACCTGTTTGGCATGCTCGGTATGGGTTTGGCCGTACTGACAACCGTTGGCCTGATCTACAAGCTCGGTGCTGAAATCGCCACCGCCGGTATCGGCTACGTGATCGTCGGCCTGCTGGTCGGCGGTACTGCCGGCTCGGTGATGGCCAAGCGCGTTGAAATGACCAAGATGCCGGAGCTGGTCGCCTTCATGCACAGCATGATCGGCCTGGCTGCGGTGTTTATCGCCATTGCCGCTGTGGTTGAGCCGCAGTCGCTGGGTATCGTTGCTGCCTTGGGTGATGCGATTCCAGCCGGTAACCGTCTGGAGCTGTTCCTCGGTGCAGCCATCGGTGCCATCACCTTCTCCGGTTCGGTGATCGCCTTCGGCAAACTGTCGGGCAAGTACAAGTTCCGTCTGTTCCAGGGCGCACCGGTACAGTTCAAGGGCCAGCACTGGGTCAACCTGGCCATCGGCCTGGCGATTCTCGGCCTCGGCCTGATGTACACCTTCACCGGTAACCTGACCGCCTTCGCCATTCTGCTGGCCCTGGCCTTTGTGATCGGCGTGCTGATCATCATCCCGATTGGCGGTGCCGACATGCCAGTTGTGGTGTCGATGCTCAACAGCTACTCGGGCTGGGCGGCGGCCGGTATCGGTTTCTCGCTGAACAACTCGATGCTGATCATCGCCGGTTCGCTGGTGGGCTCCTCGGGCGCGATCCTCTCGTACATCATGTGCAAGGCGATGAACCGCTCGTTCTTCAACGTGATCCTCGGTGGTTTCGGTGGTGCTCCAGCAGAAGCCGGCCCAGCAGGTGCCAAAGAAGCACGCCCGGTTAAATCTGGTTCGAGCGACGACGCGGCCTTCCTGCTGACCAACGCCGACACCGTGATCATCGTGCCGGGCTACGGTCTGGCCGTGGCCCGTGCCCAGCACGCGCTGATGGAGCTGGCGGAGAAGCTGACCCATCGCGGCGTGACCGTGAAGTACGCGATCCACCCCGTTGCCGGGCGTATGCCGGGTCACATGAACGTACTGCTGGCCGAGGCTGAAGTGCCTTACGAGCAGGTGTTCGAGATGGACGACATCAACTCCGAGTTCGGCCAAGCCGACGTGGTGCTGGTGCTGGGCGCCAACGACGTGGTCAACCCGGCCGCGAAGAACGACCCGACGTCGCCGATCGCCGGCATGCCGATCCTCGAGGCTTACAAAGCCAAGACCGTGATCGTCAACAAGCGCTCGATGGCCAGCGGTTACGCCGGCCTGGACAACGAACTGTTCTACCTAGACAAGACCATGATGGTCTTCGGCGACGCCAAGAAAGTCATCGAAGATATGGTTAAAGCGGTCGACTAAATCGCACTGCTGCGTTGTCGAAAAAGCCCGGCTCAAGAGCCGGGCTTTTTTCTGTCTGGTCGATCAAAAATTGGTTTTTCCAGGCGAAAATCTGAAAAACAGGTCAACTGTAATAGAAGTGCAATCTGTAACTGTACCTGTACTAAATCACTGCTTAATAAGCATTTATTCAGGTTTTTTGTCTGCCATTAATTGTTTTTCAGGCTAAAGAACTTATGGCCAGTACAGTTGATGCTAAAACAGGTGAAGCAGTTACAAAGCAAGCTATCTATTGATGCTGCAATTCAATTCAGCTGTGGCTACTGCGTGCAAGGGGCGGTAGCAATAATGCTTACATCGCAACACACCACTGACCCGCCACAAGCGGAAGGATGAGCACCATGGAACGTACCCTCAGTTCCGACCTGTTTTTTGATCACAGCCAAGCCACCGGCTCCAGCGCTCTGCCGCTGCGCATATTGTCTTCTGTTTTGCTTTGGCAGCGCCGTGCTGTAAGCCGCCGTCAACTTGCTCGTTTGGATGCCCGTCTGCTTGCAGATGCCGGAATCAGCGAAGCACAGCGTCAGGCCGAATTGAGTAAGCCTTTCTGGCGTTAAACGCCGCCAGACACCGATTTCTGCTCCTCCCTTTTATGGGATTTTTGAAGCTCCAGCGCCCTGCGTGCTGGGGCTTTCTTTTTGTCTGCAGGATTATTTATCCGTAACAGTCTGCTGTGCGTGCAGCGGTACAGTTTGGATAAAACTCCAACTGCGCCATAACAATTTACAGGTGCTGTCTCTGCCCGCTCCACGCCTTAGCGCGCATCCTAGGTTGCCATCTCTGTTGGTTGACAAGGAATTGCGCCATGGAACGCACGCTCAAACGCCGGCCCTCACTCTCTGCCCAGGACAGTCGTCCGCTATGGCTGAAGCTCTATGCCACGCTGTGTGGCTGGCAACGCAATCGGCACACGCGTAGGCATTTGGCGCACCTGGATAGTCGTCAGCTGGCTGATGCCGGGATCAGCGAGGCGCAGCGTCAGGTTGAGTTGGAAAAGCCGTTTTGGCGCTGACCGGCCTGGCAACCAACTGGCCCGCGCCCGGTCTACAATGAACTCAGCCCGACTGTTGGGCCTTTTCAGGAGCGTGGATATGAATGCGATAAAGACCTTTAGCCTGGCGGCACTCTTGGCGCTGGCGGGTACGGCTAGCGCCACCAGTTTTGTGGTGACCACGGATGCAGTGGTGGGTGCGATTGGCGCAACCTCGGACGCCAGCTCCGATGTTTCCTCTTCCTTTAGCGATGACAAGATTGTGCTCGCCGCGCGTGATGACGCTGCCGCTTTCGTCGCAAGTCAGGGCAATATCCGTGGCGTGCGTCTGGAGGCCGCGTTGCAGCATATCCGTCAGCAGGTGCCGGCCTTGGTAAGCGACGATATGCAACTGGCGAGCGCAATCCTCAGTCTCTGAGTGGGGGTGATGCCAGCGCTTAGCTACAAGCGCTGGCGGAACTGTGTGGCAGAATACTCGTCCAAACCAACCCCGTCGGGTTGATGGTTGTTTATTGGAGATGCGTATGCGCCCTACCTTACTCGGTGCTGTAGTTGCGATTGTTCTGTTGAGTGCCACTGCCCAGGCGCAAACCTTGGTGGCGACTAGCAACATCATCGTGCGTGCACTGGATCGCACCCTGGATTTCACGTCGGATACCACCACCTCAGTTCGCGATTCGAAAATCGTTTTGGCAGCGCGTGACGATGCGGCCAGCTTTGTGGCCAGCCAGGGGCAGATCCGTGGCGCGCAACTGGAAGCGGCCATCGTCACCATTCGCAGCCAAGTGCCTGAAGCACAGGGTGCTTCTGATCTGGTCTTGGCCGAAGCCATTCTGGCACTGTGAATTGGCCGCGTACCTGGCTACTGTTACTGGCAGTATTCGCCAGCACCACTAGCCAGGCCGGGCTGAGTCTGCAGCTGAACGACGCGGCACTCAGTGCCCGCGAACGTCAGGCCAGCCAGCAGCTGTTGCAAGAGGCGCTGGAGGCGTTGCCGCCGCGCTTCAAGCAACAACTCGACCGCCGCGTCAGTGTCCGCTGGGGCGACATGCCTGCAAAGGTCTATGGCCGTGCCGGACGTTTCAGCGGCATCGAACTCAATGCCGCGCTGCTGCCAGCCTTGAGCGACGGCAGCAGCGCTTCTCACCAAACCGCTCGCCCACATGGCAGCGTGCGCCGCGAACTGCTGGCGACGGTGCTGCACGAACTCACCCATCTGTATGACCGCGCCCAGCGTTGGCCACAGGCGGACAGGCAGCTGCAACGCCAGTGTCGCCAGCGTGAGCAGAGCCTGGGGGCTGTCGGGTTGCCTGATTATTGCCGGGGTCAAACGGCGCGGCGTTTTACCCTGAGTGATGATCCGCTGTTGCTCGACCTGGCGGGCTGGCCGCAACAGGTTGGCAGGCGTGGTGAGCGCGAGCACGAGAACCACCAAGTGGCGCGTAGCCCAGACCGCTATGAGTTGACGAACCCGCGCGAGTACCTCGCGGTGAACATGGAGTACTTCCTCCTCGACCCCAGCTACGCCTGCCGCCGACCTTCGCTGGCGCGCTACTTGAGTGCACATTTCGGCTGGTCGCCTGCTGGCCAAGAAACGTGCGCAGGTGGCTTGGCCTATCTGAACGCCGGGCGCGACTTTGCCCGCCAGCCGCTCGGCAGCATCGACCCGCAGCGGGTCTATCAGGTGGATTATTTACTCGCCGAAGCCAACGACGCGCTGGCCAGCCGCTGGGGGCACAGCATGCTGCGCCTGGTGATCTGCGCGCCCGGCCGGCCGCTGGGGCCGGATTGTCGGTTGGACCTGCAGGAGCATCTGGTGCTGTCTTACCGTGCCTTTGTCGGCGATGTGCAGCTGTCCAGTTGGGATGGCCTGACCGGGGCTTATCCTTCACGGTTATTCGTCCTGCCGCTGGCCCAGGTGATTGAGGAATACACCAAGGTTGAGCTGCGTAGCCTGGCCTCGGTGCCGCTTAAGCTTGAACGTCCGCAACTGGAGCAGCTGGTGATTCGCGCGGCTGAGCAGCACTGGAGTTATGACGGCGATTACTGGTTCCTTTCCAACAACTGCGCCGTGGAAACCCTCAAGCTGCTGCGTAGCGGCAGCCAGCACCCCCAGCTGCATGCACTCGACAGTATCATGCCCAACGGCCTGTTGGATACCCTGGCCGCCCGTGATTTGGCTGACCGCAGCGTGCTCGCTGACGATGCTGAGGCGTTGCGCCTGGGGTATCGCTTTGACTCCTTCCGTGACCGCTATCAAGCCATGTTTAGCGTGTTGCAGGCGCAATTGCCAATTACCCAGGCGCACGTTGAGGATTGGTTGAACTTGCCTGCGGCGGAGCGCCAGCCCTGGTTTGCTCAGGCCAATCTGCGCACCAGCGCGGCGCTGCTGCTGCTTGAGCAGGCGGCGCTGCGCCGACAGTTGCTGCTGGCCCAGGATGAGCTCAAGCGCCGCTACCTGAGCGGGCGCGAGAGCGCTGATCCTGAACTCAATACGGCGGGTGGTGCGCTGCAGCAGATTCTCGCCAACAGCGGTTTTCTCAGTCGTCCGGCGGAGTTACTCGAAGGCGGCTATGGCCTGCCGCAACGCGCCGAATGGCAACGCTTGGAAGCCGAGAGCCAGGCGCGCCAGCAGCAACTGCGTCAGCTTAGCGATAACCTCGACCAGGAAGTGCGCACCTTATTGGAACCTGCTCGCCTGGCGGAATTACAAGCAGCTGAAGCCAATCTGGCACAGCTCGGTCAACACCTGCGCACGTTGCACAAAGCCAGCGGCGGTTTGCAATTGCCCTAGCGAGAACGCCCAAGATCAACGCCGGCCTTGCGTCACTCCATGCGCCTGCTCAAGATGGCGGCTTGCTTGTGGCTGGAGGTTGCCGTGCAGGAATTGTTGCTGGCCTTGTGGCCGCTGTTTGCGTTGATCGTGGCCGGTTTCTACCTGCGGCGCTGGGCGTTTCCCAGTGAGGCATTCTGGCCCGGCGCTGAGCGTCTGAATTACTTCATGCTGTTCCCGGCGCTGCTGTTCAGCAGCCTGGCCAAGGCGCCGCTGGATAACCCTGCGTTGCCGCGCTTAGCGTTGGCGGTAATGCTGGCGCTGGGCATCGCCTGGCTGGCGCTGCTGGTGGTACGCCGCCTGCGCGGCTGGCCGGCGGGGCGCTTCGGCGCATTTAGCCAGGGCATTCTGCGGTTCAACACCTACCTCGGCCTGGCAGCGGTGGGCAGCCTATTTGGCCAGGAAGGCCTGACTCTGGCAGCCATCATGCTTGCCTTGATGGTGCCGACGGTGAATGTGCTGTCGGTCTGGTCGCTGACCGCCGAGCGTGGCGTCAGTGCGCGCAGCCTGTTATTACCGATCCTGAAGAACCCGCTGATTCTTGCCTGCCTCGGTGGTGCCTTGGTCAACCTCAGTGGCCTTGGTTTACCCGGTGGCAGTGATCGCCTGCTCAGCTTGTTGGCGGCTGCCAGTTTGCCGTTGGGTCTGCTGTGTGTGGGCGCGGCGTTGAAACCCGAGCAATTGACTGGCGAGATTCCGGCGTTGCTCGGCAACAGCCTGCTGCGCTTGTTAGCCATGCCAATGCTGGCGTGGGCTGTGGCCTATGGTCTGCAATTACCGACGATGGAAAGCACGGTATTGGTGCTGTTCTTTGCCTTGCCAACCGCGCCAACGGCGTATGTGTTGACCCGGCACTTGGGCGGGGACAGCCACTTAATGGCGGGGATTATTACCCTGCAAACTCTTTTGGCGGCGGCCAGTCTGCCGCTGTTGTTGCTATTGTTCGTGGGCTGATGCAGGTGCTTGGCGCGGTGTCGGACTGACGACTGGGTTTGGTGGTGCAGCTAATTTACTGTATTTATATACAGTAAATTATGGAGCCCACTCATGCCTGTTTCCTTGCCGCCGCGCGGTCGCGGTACTGCCAGTAACCCGCATAATCGCTTTGCCCCGCAGCGCATTATCGCCAGCGATGACGGCTGGTTTCAGGAAGTGCCGCCCAGCCGGGCGACTGAGGTGCACAGCGAAACCGCAAAAAGCATCATCACCCGTAACCAGTCGCCGGACCTGCCCTTCGACCGTTCACTCAACCCCTACCGTGGCTGTGAACATGGCTGTATTTACTGCTACGCCAGGCCCAGTCACGCCTATTGGGATCTGTCGCCGGGGCTGGATTTCGAAACCAAGCTGATCGCCAAGACCAATGCCGTTGCGCTGCTCGAACAGCAGCTGAGTAAGCCTGGCTATGTATGCGCGCCGATCAACCTGGGCTCCAACACCGATCCTTATCAACCGATCGAGCGCCAGCACCTGCTGACCCGCAACAGCCTCAAGGTGCTGCTCGACTATCGCCATCCGGCGACCATCATTACCAAGGGGGCGCTGATTCTGCGCGACCTCGACCTGCTCACTGAGCTGGCGCAGCAGCGCCTGGTGGCGGTGATGATCAGCCTGACGACTCTGGATGATGAACTGAAACGCATCATGGAGCCGCGTGCAGCGGCACCGGCAGCACGTTTGCGAGCGATTCGGGTATTGCGCGAAAACCGCATTCCAGTCGGTGTCCTGTGTTCACCGATGATCCCCATGATCAATGACATGGAGCTTGAGCATCTTTTAGCGGCGGCCAAAGAGGCCGGCGCGCAAAGCGCCAATTATATGCTGCTGCGTCTGCCGCGTGAGGTGGCGCCGTTGTTTACGGAATGGCTGCACGCCCATTACCCGCAACGTGCCGAGCATGTGCTCAGCCTGATCCGTCAGAGTCGCGGTGGTGCGCTGTATGACAGTCGCTTCGGTCAGCGTTTTCGTGGTGAGGGCGCTTTTGCTGAATTGCTCGCACAGCGCTTTGCCTTGGCCAGCAAACGCCTTGGGCTGAATCGACGCGAGACGTTCAACCTCGACTGCACGCGTTTTTGTCCGCCGGGCGGCCAGCTGGCGCTGCTCTAAGCGGCGCGCAAGCTGGGTGGTTGCCGTTAGGGCCTGCGGCAGTGACACTTGGCATGTGACTTGCCAGCCTGCTTGGCTGTCGCTTTAGCAGGTTTTTTCAGGTTCAGAGGTCGCAAACATGCCATACAAGCATCAGTTGATCCCGCTGCAAGGGCGCACGGGCAGTGAAACTGCCGAGGAAGCCCTGCAGAGTATCGTCGATGGCTTCAAACGTTTTCGTTGCGAGATCTTCCCGCAGCAGGAAGATCTGTTCAAAAAACTGGCCACCGCGCAGAGTCCGCGGGCAATGTTTATCACCTGCGCCGACTCGCGGGTGGTGCCTGAATTGATCACCCAAAGCTCGCCGGGCGATCTGTTCGTCAACCGCAATGTCGGCAACGTGGTGCCGCCCTACGGGCAGATGATGGGCGGGGTTTCCACGGCGATCGAGTATGCGGTGATGGCCTTGGGCGTACAGCACATCATCATTTGCGGGCATTCCGATTGCGGGGCAATGAAAGCAGTACTCAACCCGGCTGAGCTGGAGCGCATGCCCACGGTAAAAGCCTGGTTGCGCCATGCTGAAGTGGCCAAGACGGTGGTGGCAGACAACTGTGGCTGCGCCGATCACAACACCCTGGGCATCCTCACCGAGGAAAACGTGGTGGCCCAGCTCGATCACTTGCGCACTCACCCTTCGGTGGCCTCGCGCATGGCTTGCGGCCAGCTGTTTATCCACGGCTGGGTGTATGACATCGAAACCAGCGAGATCAAGGCTTACGACGCAGAGAAGGGCGAATTCCGCCTGATCGGCGACGGCCCACTGCCGATGGCCACGCCACGCGCGCGCTATCTGCCGAGCAGCTTGTCGGCAAACGCGCGCGAGGTTTAAGGCCTGCTAACCCGCCGCGCGGGTTTCATCCAGCTGCAGCTCAACCCCGAGCTGGCGTGATAGGCAAGGCCAGCGCTGCCAGGCAGCGTCGGTCTGCGGGTTATGCAAGCGTTCGCGGTAGGCCTGAACTGAGTCCTGAGCAAAGCTGGCATCGTCGAGCATACCGTCGACGGCATGGTGTACGGCCTCATCCAGCTGATTGGCGAACGGTTCGCCAATCAGCTGGTGGGCGATAAGATTGGCCACTGTGGTATCTAGCGGGATCAGTGGCGCACCTAGGTGGGCGATATAGCGATCATTCACTTCTTCGACCAAGCGATGTGCCAGATAGGCTTCATCGAGTAGCCCTTCCAATCCATCATGGCCGGCCATCAAGGCTGGCGGCTGAAGAAAGAACTGCTCGGCAACCTTGAGCACTGGTTTGATCTGCGCCTCGATCCCCGCTTCTTGAGACACCTCATAGGCAGCTTGTAAAAGTTCCGGCACCTGCTCGATATAGGCGCTGACAAAGCGCTGCAGCACGCCTTGAGTGTCTTCGTTGGGGAGGCGGATGGACGGATGCAATTGACCCAAGTGCAGCTGCATCTGACTGGCCAAATGGCCCGTGCTGGCTTCGTGTTGGTGCGCACGCTGGATCAGTGTGTGCAAAGCGGAGATGTTCATGACTGCTCCTGAAATGAGGACATGGGCGAGAACCATAGCTGGCTGAGCGCCTCGGCTAAGACCCGATTGTCATAATTATTAAACAGTTATGCGAGTCGGCTATATGTCGCACTCGTCGCCCCTGCCTATCCCGCGCCAGCCGCGGTCTCTAGCGCGTGCCTTGCAGTCTGATGTTCATTTCGGCTTTCGCATTGCCAGGTGCAAGTCCGTGTCTATACTCGAATTCGAAAGGCAGTACCTGATAACACCGGTGATGTCTCGGCATGGAGAGGTTTCGTCAGCACCCTTATGTGGTGGGTGTTCGATCCCTCAGCCACAGGCGGACCCGGCGGGATAACAAGAAAAATTAAGGGGAACCCGCAATGATGCGACATCCACGAGTCTGGATGGGCCTCCTGTTGTGGTTGGTATACAGCTCGGCACACGCCAGCTGGGGCATCAATATGACGCCCGGTGCCACCGAGGTGAGCCGCTCAGTATTTGACTTGCACATGACCATCTTCTGGATCTGCGTCGTCATCGGCGTGATCGTATTTGGTGCCATGTTCTGGTCGATGCTGGTCCACCGCCGCTCCACAGGTCAGGAGCCCGCGCACTTTCACGAAAGCACCACAGTCGAGATTCTCTGGACGGTCGTACCGTTGGTGATTCTGGTACTGATGGCCATCCCGGCGACCAAAACCCTGATCGATATCTACGACTCCAGCGAGTCTGAACTGGATATTCAGGTCACCGGTTATCAGTGGAAATGGCACTACAAATACCTGGGTGAAGATGTCGAGTTCTTCAGCAACCTGACCACCCCCAAAGATCAGATCAACAACAAGGCCACCAAGGGTGAGCATTACCTGCTGGAGGTAGACGAGCCGCTGGTGGTGCCGGTTGGCACCAAAGTGCGCTTTCTGATTACTGCCGCCGATGTCATTCACTCCTGGTGGGTGCCGGCGTTGGCGGTGAAAAAGGATGCGATCCCGGGCTTCGTCAATGAGTCCTGGACGCGCATCGACGAGCCCGGCATCTACCGTGGCCAATGCACCGAGCTGTGCGGCAAGGACCATGGGTTTATGCCGATTGTGGTCGAAGCCAAGTCGAAAGAGGACTACGCCACTTGGCTCGCCGAGCGCAAACAACTCGCGGCTGCCGAGAAGGAGCTGACCAGTAAAGAGTGGAGCATGGATGAGCTGATGGCGCGCGGCGAGAAGTCGTATCTGACCAACTGTGCGTCTTGCCATCAGCCGACGGGCGAGGGGCTGCCGCCGATGTTCCCGGCGCTTAAAGGCTCAGCGATTGCTGTCGGACCTGCGGCCGGTCATATCGATATCGTGGTCAACGGCAAGCCAGGTACGGCCATGGCGGCGTTCGGCAAGCAACTCTCGGAAGTCGATATCGCGGCGATCATTACCTACGAGCGCAATGCCTGGGGCAATGCGGTCGGTGACATGGTCACGCCAAAAGACATCCTCGCGTTCAAACAGGCTCAGGAGTAAGGACATGAGTGCAGTGATCGATCCGGGCCACGCAGGCCACGGTCATGCCGGACATGACCATCACCACGGCCCGGCCAAAGGCCTGATGCGCTGGGTGTTGACCACCAACCATAAAGATATCGGCACCATGTACCTGTGGTTCAGCTTTGCCATGTTCTTGCTGGGCGGCAGCATGGCGATGGTGATCCGTGCCGAGTTGTTCCAGCCGGGCTTGCAGATTGTGCAGCCGGAGTTCTTCAACCAGATGACCACTATGCATGGTCTGATCATGGTCTTCGGCGCTGTCATGCCGGCGTTTGTCGGCCTGGCCAACTGGATGATTCCGTTGATGATTGGCGCGCCGGACATGGCCCTGCCGCGCATGAACAACTTCAGTTTCTGGCTGCTGCCAGCGGCCTTTAGCATGTTGGTTAGCACGCTGTTTATGGAGGGTGGTGGGCCGAACTTCGGCTGGACTTTCTATGCGCCGTTATCGACGACCTACGCACCGGAGTCGGTGACCTTCTTCATCTTTGCCGTGCACTTGATGGGCTTCAGTTCGATCATGGGCGCGATCAACGTGATTGCCACCATCCTCAACCTGCGTGCCCCCGGCATGACCCTGATGAAGATGCCCTTGTTCGTCTGGACCTGGCTGATTACCGCGTTCTTGCTGATTGCTGTAATGCCGGTGTTGGCGGGTGTGGTGACCATGATGCTGATGGACATTCACTTCGGCACCAGTTTCTTCAGCGCGGCTGGTGGTGGTGATCCGGTTTTGTTCCAGCACGTGTTCTGGTTCTTCGGTCATCCCGAGGTATACATCATGATCTTGCCGGCATTCGGCGCGGTCAGTGCAATTATCCCGGCGTTCGCCCGTAAGCCGCTGTTTGGTTACACCTCAATGGTCTATGCCACGGCGGCGATCGCGTTCCTGTCATTTATCGTCTGGGCGCACCACATGTTCACCGTGGGCATTCCGCTCACCGGTGAGCTGTTCTTTATGTACGCGACCATGCTGATTGCCGTACCGACCGGGGTGAAGGTGTTCAACTGGGCCAGCACCATGTGGCGTGGTTCGATGACCTTCGAGACACCGATGTTGTTCTCGGTGGCCTTCGTCATCCTGTTCACCATCGGCGGTTTCTCCGGGTTGATGCTGGCCATCGCCCCGGCGGATTTTCAGTACCACGACACCTACTTCGTGGTGGCGCATTTCCACTATGTGCTGGTACCGGGCGCGATCTTTGGCATCTTTGCCTCGGCCTACTTCTGGCTGCCGAAGTGGACGGGGCACATGTATGACGAGACCCTCGGCAAGCTGCATTTCTGGATGAGTTTTATCGGCATGAACATGGCGTTCTTCCCGATGCACTTTGTCGGCCTGGCCGGCATGCCGCGGCGTATTCCCGACTACAACATGATGTTCGCCAACTTCAACATGGTCTCGAGCATTGGTGCCTTTATGTTCGGCGCTACTCAGTTGTTGTTCCTGTTTATTGTCATTAAGTGCATTCGTGGGGGTAAACCCGCGCCGGCCAAACCCTGGGATGGAGCAGAGGGGTTGGAATGGTCGATACCGTCGCCGGCGCCTTACCACACTTTCAGCACACCACCGGACGTGAAATAAGGAGCCGCAGCGATGAGCGAAGCCCTGTCGACACGTCGTTTGGTGATACGCCTGTCATTGGTGGTGGTCGCCATGTTCGGCTTTGGCTTCGCCCTGGTGCCAATCTACGACGTGATGTGCCAAGCCTTCGGCATCAACGGTAAAACCGCCGGGGCCTATGAAGGCAGCCAGGCGGTGGACGAACAGCGCCAGGTGCGCGTGCAGTTTCTCGCCACCAATGCCGCCGAGATGGTCTGGGAGTTCGGCCCCCAAGCAGATGAAGTGGTGGTGCATCCGGGCGACAGCACGCAAATGTTGTTTGTGGCGTACAACCCCACCGACAAGCCGATGACCGCTCAGGCGATCCCCAGTGTGGCACCGTCGAAAGCGGCCGCTTATTTCCACAAAACCGAATGCTTTTGCTTTACCCAGCAAGTACTGCAACCCGGTGAGCGCATCGAAATGCCGGTGCGCTTTATCGTCGATAGAGACTTACCGGCAGATGTTCGCCACCTAACCCTGGCTTACACCTTGTTTGATGTCACCGCGCGCATGCCGCCGGTGGCGCAAGCGACCCCTACTCGGGCGGCTCCATAAGGAGAACAATAAATGTCGAGTCATGAAAGCCACGAAAGCTATTACGTCCCGGCCCAGAGCAAGTGGCCGATTATCGCTACCCTGGGCATGCTGTTTTCGGTGTACGGCGTGGGCACCTGGTTCAATGATATGAAGGCCGATCGCGCCGACTCCAACGGCCCGCTGATCTTCTTTGTCGGCGGTCTGTTTCTCGCTTACATGCTATTCGGCTGGTTTGGCAATGTGATCAAGGAAAGCCGCTCCGGCATGTACAGCCCGCAGATGGATCGCTCGTTTCGCTGGGGCATGAGCTGGTTTATTTTTTCCGAAGTGATGTTCTTTGCCGCGTTCTTCGGCGTGCTGTTCTATGTGCGCACCTGGGCCGGGCCATGGCTGGGTGGCGAGGGCGATAAAGGGGTGAGCAACATGCTCTGGCCGGGCTTCGAGTACAGTTGGCCACTGCTCAATACGCCTGATCCTAAACTCTATCCGGCACCTAGCGGCACCATCAGCGCCTGGGGCCTGCCGCTGATTAACACCATTCTGCTGGTCACTTCCAGCTTCACCCTGACGTTCGCCCACCACGCATTACGCAAGAACCAGCGCAAGCCGCTGACCCTGTGGCTGGCGCTGACGGTGATTCTCGGCATTGCCTTTCTGGTGTTGCAGGTCGAGGAATATATCCATGCCTACACCGAACTGGGCCTAACCCTAGGGTCGGGCATCTACGGCGCGACCTTCTTTATGCTCACCGGCTTTCATGGTGCCCACGTGACTCTGGGGGCACTGATGCTGAGCATCATGTTGATTCGGGTTATTCGCGGTCATTTCAGCCCCGAGCAGCACTTCGGTTTTGAGGCGGCCGCCTGGTATTGGCACTTTGTCGATGTGGTGTGGATTGGCTTGTTTGTCTTCGTCTATGTGTTGTAACGCGGTTACCAGGTGACATGCGAGACCAATTGGCCGCTGTAGAAACCCCAGGCAATCAGGGCAACAGTCAGGGCGGTAAGGGTCACGCGTACAGTCAGTGCGTTGACCAACCGGGAGGTTTTACCTTCGTCCTTGACCAAAAAGAACAGGCCGCTGAATAGGCTGATCAGAGTAGCCAGTAGTAACAGGACGATCGCGGCTTTGAGCATGCGTGACTCCCAAGCGGAACTTCGGGGGAAGGGAAATGCGTAGCAGCAGTATAGCCAGCTTGATCAGGGCTTTAGGGAGGCGGATATGAGCGCCTTCCGTCCTGGCTGGCTGCCTAGCGTGCTGGTGCTGCTGCTATTTCCCTGCCTGGTCGCCCTGGGCTTCTGGCAGCTGGCGCGGGCCGAAGAAAAGCGCGAGCTGTTGGCTGCACACCAGGCCCAGCAACTGGCCGCACCAATCAGCATCGAGGCGCTGGAGCAGCAGCCCAACCCGGCTTACAGGCGTGTGCAGTTGCAGGGTTTCTTCGACGCACGGCATCCCCTTCTGCTGGATAACCGCACCCGCGACGGCAAGGTCGGCGTTGAGGTGTTGCAACCCTTCTATGATCAGGCCAGCGGCCTTTGGCTGCTGCTCAATCGCGGCTGGCTGGCCTGGCCCGACCGCCGTATTCCTCCAACGTTTGCCACCCCGGATTCGCCATTGCGTTTGCAGGCCACGGTGTATGTACCGCTGGGTGAGGCTTTTCAGTTGCAAGGTGCGCAACCGGCTCCTGGCTGGCCGCAGGTGATCAGTGAGGTCAAACCGGATGACCTGTGGCAGCAACTGGGGCGTGGTGGCCTGAGTTATGAGGTGCGCCTCGAGCCTGGCCCAGCGTCATTTCAAAGCGATTGGCCAGTTATCGCCATGAGCCCCGACAAACACCTCGGTTATGCCGTGCAATGGTTCGCCCTGGCGGCGGCCTTGCTCTGCCTGTTTATCTATTTAGGTCTATCTAACGCGCGGGAGACTCGCCATGAACCCAGCCATCGCCCTGCCTGAAGTGTCGCCCAGCCAGCGTCGCCGTGGGCGGCTGCAACTGATCCTGATTCTGGCAGTGGTTATCGGCCCGATGATCCTCGCCAGTGCCATGTATCAGTGGCGTTTCTGGGTGCCGGAAACCCGCAGCTATCACGGTGAGCTGATCGGCACCGGACAAACCCGCGCCGACCTCGGCGTGGTCGGTGCAGACGAGCCGCGCTGGCAGTTGCTGGTGACCGTACCGGATGTCTGCGATGCCGCCTGCAAGGAGTTGGTGTTTCTCGCCCGCCAAGTGCATATCGGCCTAAACCGTGATGTTGCTCGCGCCGCCCATGGCCTAGCCACTGCCCAACCCATCGCTGGCGACTATGACGCCCAGCTACGCCGCGAATACCCGCAGCTGACGCGCTATCAGCTGCAGCTGGATGCTTACGGCAAAACCGCCGGCGCCGCCTCCGGCGCGCAACTGTGGATCGTCGACCCACACGGCAATCTGGTGCTGCGTTATGACGCCACCAGCAAGGGAAAGGCAATTCTCAACGACCTGCGGCATCTGCTGAAAATCTCGCAAATTGGTTAATGCTGCCCACGGCTAAGGACTGATGATGAGCAAGCCCGGTTACCGTTTTGCCCTGTTTGCCACTGTGTTGGCGGTCGTGGTGGTGCTGCTCGGTGCCTATACCCGCTTGACCCACGCGGGCCTGGGTTGCCCGGACTGGCCAGGTTGCTACGGCTTTATCGGCGTGCCGATGAGTGAGCACAAACAGACTCTGGCTGAGGCGCGCTTTCCCGAAGCACCGGTGGAAGTCGCCAAAGGCTGGTACGAGATGATCCACCGCTATTTTGCCGGCTCCCTGGGCCTGGTGATTCTCGGCCTGGCGGTACAGGCGCTGCGCCGGCGTGGCGAGGCCGACCAGCCACTTAAATTCCCTCTTTTATTGCTGGGTTTGGTGACGCTGCAGGCGGCCTTTGGCATGTGGACGGTGACGCTGAAACTCTGGCCACAAGTGGTGACGGCGCACCTGCTCGGTGGTTTCGCCACCCTTAGCCTGCTGTTTCTTTTAACACTGCGACTGTCTGGCAAGTTGGCAGTTTTGCCCAATCTGCCCACGCGGTTGCGCAGCCTGGCGGCGCTCGGCTTGCTAATGGTGGTCGGACAGATCGCTCTGGGTGGCTGGGTCAGTAGCAACTACGCGGCGGTTGCCTGCGTCGATCTGCCGACCTGCCATGGCGAATGGTGGCCGGCGATGGACTTCGCCAATGGTTTTCACCTGACCCAGCATATCGGCCCCAATTACCTTGGCGGGCAACTCGACAGCGACGCGCGCACTGCTATTCATATGACCCATCGCATCGGCGCACTGCTAGTCAGCCTGGTGCTGCTGCTGTTGGCCTGGCAACTCAAGCGCCATGGCTTGGGGCGGTTGGCCGGTTTGTTGCTGCTGGCGCTGACCGTGCAGATCAGCCTGGGTATCAGCAACGTCGTGTTTCACCTGCCGCTTCAGGTGGCAGTGGCGCACAACCTCGGTGGCGCGGCTCTGCTACTGACGTTGGTGCTAATCAATTACCGGGTGCGCAGCGCAGCACGGCTGGCATCTCCGGCAGCAGAAGCGCAGGCTGACCTTACGATGCTGCCGAGCAAATAACAAAAACAATCGAGGAGAGACCGTATGGCTACTCTAGCGCGCGAACACCAAGCCCACGCCAGCTGGCGCGACTACCTGGAGCTGACCAAGCCCAAGGTGGTGGTGCTGATGCTGATCACCTCCCTGGTCGGCATGTTCCTCGCCACCCGCGCAGGTGTGGCCTGGCAGGTGCTGATCTTCGGCAATCTGGGTATCGGTTTGTGCGCCGGCGCGGCGGCGGCGGTCAACCATGTGGTGGACCGGCGTATCGATTCGATCATGGCACGCACCCTCAAGCGTCCGGTTACCTCGGGGCGTATCTCGCCCAGTGCGGCTTTGGGTTTTGCTCTGCTACTGGCGGTGGCCGGTATGGCCCTGCTGTTGACCTTTACCAACGAGCTGGCGGCCTGGCTGACTTTGGCTTCGCTGCTCGGTTATGCCGTGCTGTACACCGGCTTTCTCAAGCGCGCCACTCCGCAGAATATTGTGATCGGCGGCCTGGCTGGCGCCGCGCCGCCGTTGCTCGGCTGGGTGGCCGTTACCGGGCATATCAGCGCTGAACCGCTGCTGCTGGTGCTGATCATCTTCGCCTGGACGCCGCCACACTTCTGGGCCCTAGCCATCCACCGCAAGGAGGAATACGCCAAGGCCGATATTCCCATGCTGCCGGTGACTCACGGCGAGCACTACACCAAGGTGCATATCCTGCTTTATACCCTAGTGATGTTTGCGGTGACGCTGCTGCCGTATGCCATTCATATGAGCGGGCTGCTCTATCTCGGCTGCGCCGTGCTGCTGGGCGGGCGCTTCCTGCACTGGGCAGTGGTGCTGTACCGTGACAGCAAACCGCACGCGGCGATCAACACCTTCAAGTACAGCATCTGGTATCTTTTCGCGCTGTTTATCGCCCTGCTGGTCGACCACTATCTGCTGTTAAACCTGTAATCGTTGGTGCCATGACCCGAACCCAGATCACCGTTTTTGTTCTCGTTGCCATCGTCGCCCTAGTGCTGGGCTTGACCGTCAACAAGGTGCTGACCAGCAAGGACCAGGGTGATCCCACCGCGTTGCTCGATGCCGGCATCGTCCTGCTGCCACAGAGCCGCAGCCTGCCGGAGCTGAGTCTGATCAATCAGGACGGCCAGGCAGTGGCGGTCGATCAGATGAAGGATCAGTGGAGCCTGCTGTTTTTCGGTTACACCTTCTGCCCGGATATCTGCCCAGCCACCCTCGCCCAGCTGCGTCAATTACAAGGCCAGCTACCGGCGGAAACCCTTGCCAAGCTGCAGATTGTGCTGGTTACGGTTGACCCGAATCGCGACACGCCGGAGCAGTTGAAGAAGTACCTGGATTACTTCGATGCCGGCTTTATCGGCCTGACAGGCGAGCAAGCGACCATTCAGAAGCTGGCGAACAGCGTCAGCATTCCGTTTATTCCGGCTGATACCAGCAAGGAAAACTACACCGTCGACCACAGCGGCAACCTGGTGCTGATCGGGCCGGACGGCAGGCAGCGCGGCTTTATCCGCGCCCCGATCAACAACAGCAAACTGGCCGCGCAGTTGCCCGGTCTGCTTGAGCGGCCCTAAGTAGCTATTTGGCAAATAGCTGGCTGATGTCCTTGAACGCCTTGAACTCCAAGGCGTTGCCGCAGGGGTCGAGTAGGAACAGCGTGGCCTGCTCGCCGACCTGGCCGGCGAAGCGCACATAGGGTTCGATCACGAATTGCGTGCCTTTGGCCTGTAGCCGCGCCGCCAGTGTTTGCCAGTCATCCCAGCCCAGCACCACACCGAAATGCGGCACTGGCACGTCGTGGCCGTCCACCGGGTTGCTGTGTGCTGCTTCCTGATAAGTCATCTTCGGCGCCTGGTGGATTACCAGCTGATGGCCGAAGAAGTCGAAATCCACCCAGTGGTCGCTGCTGCGGCCTTCGGCACAGCCGAACACTTCGCCGTAGAAGTGCCGTGCGGCTGCCAGGTCGTAGACAGGAATTGCCAGGTGAAAGGGTGCGAGAGCCATGCTGAAGTTCCTTGAGAGTCTAGTCTGCCGATTCTCAGCAACAGCGATTCTGATTAAAAGCGAATATCCTTGCTCACAAGCACAAACAAAATTGATCAATCGAGGCAACGATGCTGCGCGAATTGAAAACCTTTGTGGCAGTTGCGCGGCATGGCACTTTCGCTGCGGCCGGCCAGCAGGTGGGTTTGACCCAGTCGGCGGTCAGCGCGCAGATGCGGGTGCTGGAGCAGGGCCTTGGCGTGCGCCTGTTCGAGCGTAGCGGGCGTTCGGCGGTGCTCAATGCTGCCGGTCGGCATGCTTTGCCGCTGGCGGAGCAGATGCTCGGGCTGTATGCGCAGATGGCCCTGCCGACCAGCGCGGCTGAGTGGCAGGGCGAGCTCAAGGTCGGTGCGATTGCCACCTTGCAAACTGGCTTGTTACCCGAAGCCTTGCCGCGATTTCGCGCAGCCGCTCCGCGGGTCGAACTGAAGCTGGTGCCGGGGGTGTCGCTGAATCTACTGAGCCAGATAGATGCCGGTGAGCTGGACTTGGCGCTGCTGATCAAGCCGCCCTTCGAACTGCCCAAGGAGTTGCTGCAGATCAGCCTGGCGCGCGAGCCATTTGTGCTGATCACTCCGCTTAGCGTGACGGCGGATGACCCGCTGCAGATCCTCGCCGAGCAGCCGTTCGTGCGTTACGACCGGCGCTCGTTCGGCGGGCGGCGGGTCAACCAGTTTCTCCGCGAGCAGCGCCTGACAGTGCAGGAAGCGCTGGAGCTGGATGAGCTGGAGGCCATCGTGCGGATGGTTGAATACGGCCTTGGTGTGTCGCTGATTCCACGTGCCGGTCTGTGGCTGCAGCGACCGACGCAGTTACGGGTGATTGAGCTGGGCGAGCTGACCTTCCACCGCGAACTGGTGGCGATATTGCGCCGCGCTCAGCGTCAGCCCGCTCTGGACTGCCTGCTGGACTGTTTGCGTGAAGCCGCCTTAAACGACAAACCCCGCACGGGGCGGGGTTTGTCAGAGGGTGCAGCTAACACAGGTTCTTAGAACGCCGGAACTACAGCGCCCTGATACTTCTCTTCGATAAAGGCCTTCACTTCAGGGCTGTTCAGCGCCTTGGCCAGTTTCTGCAGGGCGGCGTTGTCCTTGCTGTCGGCACGCGCAACCAGGATGTTGACGTACGGCGAGTCGTTGCCTTCGATGGCCAGGGCATCTTTGGTTGGGTTGAGCTTGGCTTCCAGCGCGTAGTTGGTGTTGATCAGCGCCAGGTCAACCTGGGTCAGCACGCGCGGCAGAGTGGCGGCTTCCAGCTCACGGACTTTGATGGCTTTCGGGTTTTCGACGATGTCTTTCGGCGTGGCGAGGATGCCCGCTTCCGGCTTGAGGGTGATCACCCCGGCTTTTTGCAGCAGCAGCAAGGCACGGCCGCCGTTGGTGGCGTCGTTGGGGATCACCACGTTGGCGCCTTGCGGCAGGTCGGCCAGGCTCTTGTGCTGGCTGGAGTAGGCGCCGAAAGGCTCGACGTGTACGCCGGCCACGCTTACCAGCTCGGTGCCACGGCTCTTGTTGAACTCATCCAGATACGGCTGGTGCTGGAAGAAGTTGGCGTCCAGGCGCTTTTCGGCCACCTGCACGTTCGGCTGCACGTAGTCGGTGAAGACCTTGATGTTCAGCTCAACGCCTTCTTTGGCCAGGGCTGGCTTAACGAATTCGAGGATTTCCGCGTGCGGTACAGCGGTGGCCGCGACGCTCAGGCTTTCGGCCTGGGCGGAGAAGGCTGCCAGGGCGGCAACGGCGACGATCAATTTTTTCATCATAAAGCTCCTTGTTTGATGGGGCGGCGTTCGGCAAATAACCGCTGCGCCGCTGTCGTGTGCGTCCTAAAGGGCGCTCTATTTTCTGGAAAAATGCACCACCAGCTTGTCGCCGACGGTTTGCAGAACCTGCACCAGCACCAACAGCAGCACCACGGTGACCAGCATCACATCGGGCTGATAGCGCTGATAGCCATAACGCACCGCCAGGTCACCGAGGCCGCCGCCGCCAATCAGGCCGCTCATGGCGGTGTAGGACACCAGGGTAATCGCCGTGACGGTGGTGGCTGCGATGATGCCGGGCAGTGCCTCGGGCAGCAGCGCGTTGACCACAATTTGCCGGGTGGTCGCGCCCATGGCCTGGGTCGCTTCGATAATCCCGCGATCCACCTCACGCAACGCGGTTTCCACCAGGCGCGCGAAGAACGGTGTGGCCCCGACCACCAGCGGTGGAATGGCGCCGGCAACGCCCAGTGAAGTGCCGGTGACGATTACCGTGAAGGGGATCATCACAATCAGCAGGATCACGAACGGCACCGAACGCAGAATATTCACCAACAGCGAAAGCACGCCATACAGGGCTTTTTGTTCGAACATCTGCCGTGGGCTGGTGAGAAACAGCAGCACGCCCAGCGGCAGGCCGAGCAGCACGGTAAACAGCATGGAGCCGCCGAGCATGCTCAGGGTGTCCAGGCTGGCGTAGCCTATTTCCGCCCAATCAACATTGGGCAGCAGGCGGGTCAGTAGGGCTTCCATTAGCGCAGCACCTCCAGATGCACGTCGGCGGCTGCAAAGCGCGCCAGCGCGGCGTCCAGATCGCCGCCGGTGAGGGCCAGGGTCAACTGGCCGTAGGGGGTGTCCTTAATGCGGTCGATGCGCCCCGCGAGGATGCTGTAATCCACCCCGGTTTCGCGCGCGACGGTACCCAGCAGCGGCGCATAGGTGGCTTCACCCTGAAAGGTCAGGCGCAGAATACGGCCGACGACATGGGCGAAGTCGTCATGTTGCTCGTGCTCATCGACGTGCTCGGCTTCTTGCACGAAGCGCTTGGTGGTGGCGTGTTGTGGGTGCAGGAAGACGTCGGCCACCGAGCCCGACTCGACAACCACACCGGCATCCATCACCGCCACGCGGTCGCACACGCGGCGGATCACATCCATTTCGTGGGTGATCAGCACGATGGTCAGGTTCAGTTCACGGTTGATCTCGGCCAGCAGCTGCAGCACCGAAGCCGTTGTTTGTGGGTCGAGGGCGCTGGTGGCTTCGTCGCACAGCAGAATTTTCGGCTCGGTGGCCAGGGCGCGGGCAATGCCGACGCGCTGTTTCTGCCCGCCGGAGAGCTGCGCCGGGTATTTATCGGCGTGATCCTGCAGGCCGACGCGGGCCAGCAACTCGGTAACACGGGCCGTGATCGCGCTGCGCGACAGCTCGCCGGCCAGCTTCAGCGGCATGGCCACGTTGTCGGCGACGGTTTTTGACGACAACAGGTTGAAGTGCTGAAAGATCATCCCGACGCGCTGGCGGAAGCGCCGCAGGCCATTGGCGTCCAGGGCGGTCACGTCTTCGCCGTCGACCTCGATGCGTCCGCCGGAGGGTTCTTCCAGGCGGTTGATCAGGCGCAGCAGGGTGCTCTTGCCTGCGCCGGAGTGGCCGATGATGCCAAACACTTCGCCTCGGGCGATGTGCAGGTCGCTCGGCTGCAAAGCGGTGATGTCCTGGCCACTGACGCGATACGCCTTGTGGACCTGATGAAAATTGATCACGCGTTAAACCTTTTGGGTTTCAGAATTGCCGGGTAGGCATAAGCGGGCGGGTAGTTTAACCGGCACTGCTTAGGCCGCAAAAATCTTTGTAGACCTATGGTTATAACTAGATCTCATGAAAAACGCTGCCGTCCAGCCCAATGCAGCCAGTGCCAATGCAAACGACCGGGCAAGCCCGGTCGTGGTCACGCACCGCGCTGCTTAGCGTTTGGGGGTGAGAACCAGTTGCGGCACTTGAGCAGGGTTGATCACCTGGCTCATGCGCGGGCTGAAACTCGGGTCCAGGCGTTTGATGCGGGCATTGAGCAGGGAGGCGACCCAGGGGAAGTCCTTGCTCTGGCGCACTTCAATGCGCACCGCGCAATTGAACGCGACGATATCGGCGGCGACGCCATCGAGCAGGCTGCGCAAGCGTTCGTTGTCCTGGTTATCCAGCATCGGTATGGCGATCACGCTGCTGGCGGCGGCGGGATCAATCAGCCTGGCGATGGGCTTGGCTGGCACGGGCGCTTTGGCCGCCGGGGTATTCAGTGGTTGGATGGCCTGAATCGCGGCGGCCTGGCGCGCTGCAGCCAGTTGCCGGGCTTGCTCCAAACGGGCGGCTTCGGCGCGGGCCGCCGCCTGCTGACTGGCTTGGCGCTGCTGCTCGGCGGCGGCCAGTTCGGCTTCGCGGGCTTGGGCGATGGCGCCATCCAGGCCGGTGGTCAGCGCCGGTGCCTGAGGCATCAGGCTGCGGGCACGGCTCAGGGCTTTGGTGGCGTTATCTAGGTCGCCGCTTTGCAGGGCTTTTTGCCCTTGCTGCAGGTGCGCTTCGGCGAGTTGGCGCTGGTAGTGCTCCAGGCGCGTATCACCGGCAGCGCGTTGTTGCAGGGTTGCCAGCTGGCTTTCTGCCGCATTCAAGTCGCCGCTGCTAAGGCGCTGGTCGAGCTGGCGAAAGGCGCTGACCAAGTCATCAACCGGGAGATTGGCCGGTTGTGGCGCACTCTGGCAGCCGGCCAGCAGCAGAACCAGGATCAGGGTAAAGCCGCGGAAAACGAACGATTTCATGGCTGCGCGTCTCGGATTGTGCAAAAAACGCGCAAGTCTACACTGCGCTTTACGGCATCACCAACAGTTCAGGCGGTGCGCCGTGGCAGGGCGAAGGACAGCAAAAACAGGCCGGCAGCCGTCACCACGATCGAGGGTCCAGCCGGGGTGTCTTGAAACCACGACAGGCTGAGGCCGCCGCACACGGCAAAAACCCCCAGCAGGCTGGCGCCAAAGGCCATCTGTTCCGGGGTGCGGGCATGGCGCTGAGCGGCGGCGGCGGGGATGATCAGCAACGAGGTGATCAGCAGCACGCCGACAATTTTCATCGCCACGGCAATTACCACGGCAATCAGCAGCATCAGGCTCAAGCGAATCGCCGCCACTGGCAGGCCTTCGACCCTGGCCAGTTCTTCATGCACGGTAATCGCCAGCAGCGGCCGCCACAGCACGGCCAGCAGCACCAGCACCAGCGCGCTGCCGCCGATGATCCAGGCCAGGTCAGTCGGGCCGACGGCCAGCAGGTCGCCGAACAAATAGCCCATCAAATCGATGCGCACATCCTGCATAAAGCTCAGCACCACCAGGCCCAGCGACAGTGTGCTGTGGGCGAGAATCCCCAGCAGGGTATCGGAGGCCAGCGGCTGGCGGCTTTGCAGGGTGACTAGCAGGGTCGCGAGGAGTACGCAGCCAACCGTCACCGCCAGGGTTGGGTTAACGTCCAGCATCAAACCCAGCGCCACCCCGAGCAGCGCGGCGTGGGACAGGGTGTCGCCGAAGTAGGCCATGCGCCGCCAGACCACGAAGGAGCCCAGCGGGCCGGCAACCAGCGCCAGAGCAAGGCCTGCGAGCAGGGCGTTGAGTAGAAAATCAGCCATGCTTGCAGCCATCTCCGTGGATGTGGGGTTTAACCGGGCCTTTGATGCTCAACCCGGGTGCGTTTTCGCTGACCACGGCGCCGTGTAGGTCGTGCTCATGGTCGTGGTGGTGGGTGTAGATCGCCAGGCTCTGTGCATCCTGGCCGAATAGCTCGACGAAGGCGGGATCAAAGCTGACTTGCTCCGGGTGCCCGGAACAGCAAACGTGACGGTTCAGGCAGACCACCTGATCGGTGGTGCTCATGACCAAATGCAGGTCGTGAGACACCATCAAAACGCCGCAGCCATAACGGTCACGCAGTTGGGTGATCAGTCGGTACAGCTCGGCCTGGCCGGCTACATCAACGCCCTGAACCGGCTCATCCAATACCAGCAGTTCCGGCTCGCGCAGCAGTGCACGGGCCAGCAGCACGCGCTGCAGCTCACCGCCGGAGATGCTTTGCAGTGGGCTATCAATCACCTGCTCGGCGCCCACTTCGGCCAGCGCGGCCAGCGCGCGCGGGCGATCAACCCCCGGCACCAAGCGCAGAAAGCGCAGCACCGAGAGCGGCAGGGTGGCATCGACGTGGAGTTTCTGCGGCATATAGCCGATGCGCAGCTTGGGTTTGCGCCAGACGCTGCCGCTGTTGGGTTTCAGCAGCCCGAGTACAGCGCGCACCAGGGTGGTTTTGCCGGCGCCGTTGGGGCCGATCAGGGTGACGATTTCGCCGGGCTTTACGCTGAGCTGCACATCCTGCAGCACATGTTGCCCGGCAAAGGTCACGCCTACGCCTTTGAGGCGAATCAGCGCGTCGCTCATGCGTGCTCCCGGCAGCCGGCGCACAGTCCGACCACTTCCACTGTTTGGCGTTCGACGACGAAGCCGACGTCCGCAGCGGCACCGACAATGGCGTCGCTGATCGTTGCCTGTTCCAGCTCGATGGCTGCACTGCAGGCCCGGCAGATCAAAAATTGACCCTGGTGTGGATGCTCCGGATGGCTGCAGCCGATAAAGGCATTGAGTGAGGCGATGCGGTGTACCAGGCCGTTTTCCAGAAGGAAATCCAGGGCGCGATAGACCGTTGGCGGCGCCGCGCGGCGACCGTCTTCCTCACTCAGTACGCCGAGGATGTCATAGGCGCCTAGCGGCTTGTGGCTGTGCCAGACCAATTCCAGTACGCGTTTGCGCAAGGCGGTCAGGCGCAGACCCTGACGCGTGCAGATGCTTTCCGCTTCAGTCAGGGCGTGACTGACGCAGTGTGAGTGGTCGTGTGGGCGTGAGGCCAAGGGTGCTTGAGTCATGGGCAACGACGAATAAGGTAAGAGACGTTATTATATTACCTGTTCCCGTCCGTATGAGTGCTCCCCGTGTTGCGTCTTTTTTCTACTGCTTGCCTGCTATTCGTCACGTTTTCCCTTAGCGCTGTCGCTCAGGCCGAGGTGCGCGTGTTGACCAGCATCAAGCCACTGCAGTTGATTGCAGCGGCCGTGCAGGATGGTGTTGGCCAGCCTGACGTGCTGCTGCCGCCTGGCGCGTCGCCGCACCATTACGCGCTGCGCCCCTCCGATATACGCAGTGTGCAGAGTGCCGACCTGCTGTACTGGGTTGGCCCTGATCTGGAGAGTTTCCTGCCGCGGGTGCTCAGCAGCCGTGCTAAAGCCAGTGTGAAGGTGCAGGAGCTACCGGGCATGAGCCTGCGTCATTTCGCGGATGAACATGCGCAGGACCACGCAGATGAGCATGCAGATCATGATGCGCCCGCGCAGGTGGCCGATCAGCATGATCACGACCACCGCCCTGGCAGCCTTGATGCGCACCTGTGGTTGCTGCCGGCCAATGCGTTGGTGATTGCCCGCAAGATGGCGGCTGACTTAGTTGTCGCCGATCCGGCTAATGCCGCACGCTACCAGGCCAATGTCGAGGCGTTCGCGGGCCGTTTGGCGGCACTGGATCAACGCCTGAAAAACCGTTTGCAGCGTTTGGCGGGCAAACCCTACTTCGTCTTCCACGAAGCCTACGATTATTTCGAGGCCGCTTACGGCCTCAAACATGCCGGTGTGTTCAGTGTGCTTGGCGAGGTCCAGCCGGGTGCCCAGCACGTTGCTGCCATGCGTGAGCGCTTGCAGCAGGCCGGGCCAACCTGCGTATTCAGCGAGCCGCCGCTGCTGCCACGCCTGGCGCAAACCCTGACGGCTGGCCTGCCAGTGACCCTCGCCGAACTGGATGCCATGGGCGGCGCCTTGCCTGTGGATGCCAACGGCTATGAAGCCTTGCTGGAAAATCTGGCAGGTGAGCTGGCGGGCTGTTTAGAGGCGTTGTAACGGCGACGGGCTGCGCTAGAAGGCAAATGGCAGCGCCAGCTCAACCTGCTGGCGGTGCGCCAGGCGGCGCTGGAATTCATCTGGGTCGTGGATCAGCACTTCCTGCCCGGCGAAGGATTCGGCAGCGATCAGGCGTGACAGCCAGAAGCGCACGCAGGCGATGCGCAGCATGGCCGGCCACAGCTCGGCTTCGGCAGCGGTAAAGGGCCGCAGCGCCGCATAAGCGCCGAGCAAGGCTTGGGCGCGCTTGTGGTCGAGGCGGCCATCCTCCTGCGAGCACCAGTCATTCAGGGCGATCGCCAGGTCGTAAAGCATCGGCCCCGAGCAGGCGTTGTAGAAGTCGATCACCCCGGCCAGGTGATTACCGTCGAACAACACGTTGTCGCGAAACATGTCGGCATGCAGGTTGGCCTGCGGCAAGGTGAGAATGCGTGGCTTGAGCGCCTGAATTTCCGCTAATGCATCGCGCAGCAAGGGCACCTGTTCATCCGGCAACTGCAATGCCAGGCTTGGCCCTTCGGCGAGCATCCAGTCCAGCCCGCGATCGCTCTTGCGCGGCAGGGGTTGCGCGCGCGTGGCCAGGTGGATGCGTGCCAGCAGTGCGCCGACTTCCTGGCAGTGATGCGGATTGGCGCTCTGCACGTGTTTACCCGCCAGGCGCGGCTGCAACAACGCCGGTTTTTCCGCGAGGCTGCGCAGCGCCTCGCCGCTGGTCGTACGCAGGGCGTAAGGCACCGGCAGGCCGGCGTCATGCAGCACGTCGAGCAGTTCGATAAAGAACGGCAGGTCGGCACTTGGGCCCCGCTCGATCAGGGTCAGAACAAACTCGCCCTGTTCCAGGCTGACGAAGAAATTGCTGTTCTCGCTGCCGGCCGCAATGCCCTGGAAGTCGCGTAAGCGACCCAGGTTATACGGGGCGAGAAACGTCTCGAGCTCGTGGCGCTCAAGCGGGGTAAACACCGACATTACTGAACTGCCTTATTACCAGCTGAAAATTTCCCAGGCCGGAATCAACATATCCGGGCTGTCCGAGCGAACAAAGTTGCCATCACTGCCATCGGCGCGTACCAGAAAATACGGCTTACCGTTTTTAGGGATGACTTTTACCGCGTAGAGAAAACCGTTAACCCGGTATTCCTGGACGGTGCGGTCGCCTTCCTGGCGAATGGTTACGTCTGGGTCTGCCGATACCGGATCTTCGGCTTGCACGGCAAGCGTGGTGAATGCCAGCAGGCTGGCCAGCAACAGGCGATTGAGTGTGCGCATGGTAACCTTGTCCCTTTGATTTCAATGGTGTGGCCATTCTAACGCCGCCCCCGCCGAAAAGGTTGATCCTGCTCATGAGCCAAACTCCTTTAGTCCTGGTTGACGGTTCTTCTTACCTTTACCGTGCTTTCCATGCCTTACCGCCGCTGACCACGTCCAAAGGCCTGCCAACTGGCGCGGTTAAGGGTGTGTTGAACATGCTCAAGAGCCTGCGCAAGCAATACCCGAAAAGCCCGTTTGCCGTGGTGTTCGACGCTAAAGGCGGGACGTTTCGCGATGAAATGTTTGCCGACTACAAGGCTAATCGCCCATCGATGCCGGATGAGCTACGGGTGCAGATCGAGCCCCTGCATGCCAGCGTCAAGGCCATGGGCTATCCGCTGCTGTGCGTTGAAGGTGTAGAGGCGGACGATGTGATCGGCACCCTGGCCCGCCAGTGCGCAGCCGAAGGGCGCGACGTGGTGATCTCCACGGGCGATAAAGACATGGCCCAGCTGGTGTGCCCGCACGTGACCTTGGTCAACACCATGACTGGCAGTGTGTATGACATCGAGGGTGTGAAGACGAAATTCGGTGTCGGCCCCGAGCTGATCATCGACTACCTGGCGCTAATGGGCGACAAGGTCGACAACATTCCCGGCGTGCCGGGCGTGGGTGAAAAGACTGCGCTGGGTCTATTGGTTGGTATCGGCGGCGGCCTCGATGTGCTCTACGCCAACCTCGATAAAGTGCCCGCGCTGCCGATCCGCGGCGCCAAGACCCTGCCGGCCAAGCTCACTGAGCATAAGGACATGGCCTACCTGTCCTATGCCTTGGCCACCATCAAGCTGGATGTGCCGCTGGATATCCAGATCGAGTCGTTGCACCCCGGCGAGATGGATGTGCCAGCCTTGGTCGAGCTGTATGCCGAGCTGGAATTCAAAACCTGGCGTGATGAGTTACTGCGTAACAACCCTGCGCCGGCGGTTAAGCCGCCGGCCAAGCCCGCCGGTGATGATCTGTTTGCCCTGGCGCCAAGCGCTCATGCTGTGGTCGAGGAAGTTGCAGTTGCAGCGCCTGCACCGGTTGCGGCTGAAGCGCTTGTCGACGTTCAGGCGGCAGAGGCATTGGGCGATTACGCGTGCATCCTTGAGCAGGCGCAGTTTGATAGTTGGTTGGAGAAGCTGCGCAACGCCGAGCTGATTGCCTTTGATACCGAAACCACCGGCCTGGATGCGCAAAAGGCGCAGTTGGTCGGACTGTCGTTTGCGGTCAAGGCTGGCGAAGCGGCCTATATCCCGGTGGCGCACAGCTACATGGGCGTGCCGACGCAGCTGGATCGCGATGCTGTGCTCCAGGCGCTAAAGCCGATCCTCGAAGACCCGAATAAGGCCAAGGTCGGCCAACACGCCAAGTACGACATCAATATTCTCGCCAATGCCAGCACGCCGATTCAGGTGCAGGGGGTGAAGTTCGACACCATGCTCGAATCCTACGTACTGGACTCAACGGCCACCCGTCACGATATGGACAGCCTGGCGCTCAAGTACCTGGATCACAGCACCATTCGCTTCGAGGACATCGCCGGCAAGGGCGCCAAGCAACTGACCTTCGACCAGATCGATCTGGCCCAGGCCGCCCCTTATGCCGCTGAGGATGCAGACATCACCCTGCGTCTGCACCAGCATTTGTGGGCCAAGCTGGACGCCGAGCCGAGCCTGGCCAAGGTTTTGAGCGAGATTGAAATGCCGCTGGTGCCGGTGTTGGCGCGCATCGAACGTCAAGGTGCACTGGTCGATGCCAACCTGCTCGGCCTGCAAAGCAACGAGCTGGGTGAAAAGCTGGTGGCGCTGGAGCGTCAGGCATTCGAGATTGCCGGTGAGGAGTTCAACCTGGCGTCACCCAAGCAGCTCGGGGTGATTCTTTACGAGAAACTCGGCCTGCCGATTATCAGTAAAACCGCCAAAGGCCAGCCTTCGACGGCCGAAGCGGTGCTGGCCGAATTGGCCGAGCAGGACTTTGAGCTGCCCAAGGTGCTTATGCAGTACCGCTCCCTGAGCAAGCTGAAAAGTACCTACACCGACCGCCTGCCAGAGCAGATCAACCCGCGCACTGGGCGCATCCACACCAGTTACCACCAGGCCGTGGCCGCGACCGGTCGTTTGTCGTCGACTGATCCAAACCTGCAGAACATCCCGATCCGTACGGCCGAAGGTCGGCGCATTCGCCAGGCGTTTGTTGCGGCTAAAGGTTATAAGCTGCTGGCGGCCGATTACTCGCAAATCGAGCTGCGCATCATGGCCCATTTGGCCAAGGACGAAAGTTTGCTGGATGCCTTCCGCCACGGCCGCGATGTGCACAAGGCCACCGCCGCCGAAGTATTTGGCGTGCCGCTGGAAGAGGTCACGACTGATCAGCGCCGCAGCGCTAAGGCGATCAACTTCGGCCTGATTTACGGCATGAGCGCCTTTGGCCTGGCCAAGCAGATCGGCTGCGACCGCAAGCAGGCGCAGGCGTATATCGATGTGTACTTTGCGCGTTATCCCGGCGTGCTGGCCTACATGGAACGTACCCGTGAGCAGGCCTCCGAGCAGGGCTATGTGGAGACCCTGTTTGGTCGTCGCCTGTATCTACCGGATATTCATGCGAAGAACCAGGCGCTGCGCAAAGGCGCCGAGCGCACGGCGATCAACGCGCCGATGCAGGGCACGGCGGCGGACATCATCAAGCGCGCCATGGTTACGGTGGATAACTGGCTGAGTGAGTCGGGCCTGGATGCCAAGGTCATCCTGCAGGTGCACGACGAACTGGTGCTGGAAGTGCGTGAGGATCTGGTCGAGCAAGTGCGTGAGCAGATCAAACCGCTGATGGGCAATGCCGCTGCGCTGGATGTGCCACTGCTGGTGGAAGTGGGCGTAGGCAATAACTGGGACGAAGCCCATTGATACTCCCCCTCGCACCGGGCTGCAGCGCTAGCGCGATGGGGGTCTAGATTTAAGAGTATTAGCGCAGAATTACTTATAACTAATTAATTATTCCGCGGGCCTGAACTTTGTTTTGACTCGACCACTCAGAGTTTGTGGATGGCCTAGACAACCATTCAGTACTCCTTTGTTGTGTTAAGTGTTGGCAGATTCTGGACCCCGCCCTAGCGGTTCAGATGTTGAACCCCGAACTTCCCTCCCCCATAGAAGTCCGGGGTTTTTTTTGCCTGCGAGAAAATCGCTCGAACGCGTCAGGCTTCAGTGTCCTGATCATCCTCAAGGGCAAACTCACCCAGCTGCATCCACTCGGCCAGCACCGCTTGTGCCTCCTCAATGCCAATGCGCTTGGGCGCTGAGAACAGTTGGATGCTAACGCGATCGCCCCAGCCTTTTTGAATGTCCTGGCGCACCTTGAGCAAGGTGTTCTTCGCTGCACCAAAAGCCAGCTTGTCGGCCTTGGTCAGGAGAATGTGCATGGGCATTTCGCTGGCAACGGACCAATCCAGCATGAGGATGTCGAACTCGGTCAGTGGCTTGCGGATATCCATCATCAACATCAGCCCGCGCAGGCACTCGCGGCTACCCAAGTAGGCCTCCAGGTGTTTCTGCCAGTGCAGCTTCAGCGGGATTGGCACCTTGGCATAGCCATAACCTGGCAGGTCGACCAGGCGGCGCTCTTCGTCCAGCTTGAAGAAGTTGAGCAGCTGGGTACGCCCTGGGGTCTTCGAGGTGCGCGCCAGGCTGGCGTGGGTCAGGGTGTTCAGTGCGCTGGATTTACCGGCGTTGGAGCGCCCTGCAAAGGCCACTTCATGGCCGAAATCTTCCGGGCACTGGTCAACTTTGGCTGCGCTGATAAGGAAAGTAGCCTGTTGGCACAGGCCGATAATTGGGTTCTTGGCTTGCATCTGAGTATCCGTGAGGGCGAGCGTAGGGTGGCGTTACAGGCGCGATGCCCTTGCGACATTTGCGCGCAGCCTGCCTGTCTGTGCGAAGCGCGGCAAGCTGCGTCGTTTCCGTTTCAATGACGCCAGTATATAATGGCGCAGATTTTGTGTGCGCTTTCTCCCTTTAGTTGGATAAGTGGCCACGGGAACGATTTAGATCATCTGCCCGTAGAAAGCAGTACGTTCCCCTCCCTGATGAGGTTGATCTGATGAAAAAATTACTGACTGTAGCCGCTGCATTGACACTGTCGTTGAGTGCGCATGCCGCGCAGGACCCCGAAGCCGTCTACGCCCGTGCGTGCGGTGTGTGCCATAGCGGCGCCATCCCAACCGCGCCGAAGCGTGGTGATAAAGCTGCCTGGGAGCCGCGTCTGGCCAAGGGCATGGATGCGCTGGTACTGAGCGTCACCAATGGTCTGAATGCCATGCCGCCTCGCGGTCTGTGTATGGATTGCTCGGCCGAGGATTACCAAGCGGTCATCAAACTGATGTCCGAGTAAGCCTGGCCATAAACTCTTTTTCTTAGTCGCAAATTGGATTAGCTGATGAACAAAGTACTCGTGAGTCTGCTGTTGACCCTAGGCATCACCGGTCTGGCACATGCCGCAGGCAATGCTGAAGCCGGTCAGGGTAAGGTTGTTGTATGTGGTGCTTGTCATGGTGCCGATGGCAACAATGCAGCGCCGAACTTCCCTAAACTGGCTGGGCAGGGCGAACGTTACTTGCTCAAGCAGCTGAATGACATCAAGTCCGGTGCACGTCCTATTGTGGAAATGACCGGCTTGCTGGACAACATGAGTGATCAAGATCTGCAAGATATCTCGGCCTACTTCGCCAGCCAGAAAATGAGTGTTGGCGCTGCCGACCCGAAACTGGTCGAGCGTGGCGGCGAGCTGTTCCGTGGTGGCAAGTTGGCTGAGGGCATGCCTGCTTGCATCGGCTGCCACGGGCCTAACGGCGCGGGCTTGGATGCGGCCGGTTACCCACAACTGGGTGGTCAGCACGCAACTTACATCGCTAAGCAGCTGACTGATTTCCGCGAAGGTAATCGCACCAATGACGGCGACAGCATGATCATGCGCTCGATCGCCGCTAAGCTGAGCAACAAGGACATGGAAGCGGTATCCAGCTTCATTCAGGGTCTGCACTGATCGGCTGAAAACGCGACATGCTGTAATGAAATAGGGTGGCTCAGGCCGCCCTTTTTCGTTGTGTGGCTCGCTACAATGCACGGAACCCCAGTTTGCCTTGTGGGTCGAACTTCCGTTCGTCATCACGCACCGTTTATAGCCAAGGAGTAACGCATGCGTAACCTGATTCTCAGTGCCACTCTCGTCACCGCCAGTCTGTTTGGCCTGAGCGCTCATGCCGAGCCGATTGAAGCAGGCAAGCAATATGTTGAGCTGAGCAACCCCGTTGCGATTTCAAAGCCCGGCAAAATCGAAGTGGTTGAGCTGTTCTGGTACGGCTGTGGGCATTGCTATCAGTTCGAGTCGACGATCAACCCGTGGATCGAAACACTGCCGGAAGACGTCAACTTTGTGCGTATCCCGGCCATGTTCGGTGGCATGTGGAACGTTCACGGCCAGCTGTTCATCACCCTTGAGGCGATGAAGGTTGAGCACAAGGTGCATGGCGCGATATTCGATGCCATTCACATGCAGGGCAAGAAGCTCGCGACCCCGGAAGAAATGGCCGATTTCCTCGCGGCTGAAGGTGTCGACAAGGACGCTTTCCTCAAGACGTACAACTCCTTTGGCGTGAAGAGCCAGCTGGAAAAGGCCAAGAAACTGGCCATGGCGTATCAGATCACGGGCGTACCAGTGATGATCGTAAATGGTAAATATCGTTTCGATATCGGCAGCTCGGGTGGCCCTCAGCAGGCCCTGCAAGTGGCCGATCACCTGATTGCCAAAGAGCGCGCCGCGCAGTAACAGGCGCGCGCGGATCACGCGTTAATGCTCAGGCGCTGGCCAGCCAAGCGCGCGGTTGGCCTGTGCGATGCACAGGTCAACCCGTGTTGCCTGCCCGCGGATGACTGGCCGCAAAATGGCCGTCTACGCCTGCTCAGCTTCAATATTCAGGTGGGCATTAGCACTCAGCGTTACCACCATTACCTGACGCGCAGCTGGCAGCACTTGCTACCGGCTGCCGGGCGTAGCGGCAATCTGCAACGGATTGGCGATCTACTCGGTGATTTTGACCTGGTGGCGCTGCAAGAGGTCGATGGTGGCAGCCTGCGTTCGGGTTACGTCAATCAGGTCGAGCACCTGGCTCGTCTTGGCGCCTTCCCTTATTGGTATCAGCAACTCAACCGCAACCTCGGCCGCCTGGCCCAGCACAGCAATGGTGTACTCAGTCGTTTGCGCCCCAGCCTGATGGAAGACCATCCGCTGCCCGGCCCGCCTGGTCGTGGCGCGATGCTGTTGCGTCTTGGCGAAGGTCCGGATGCAGTGGCTGTGGTGATGATGCACCTGTCCCTTGGCGCGCGTACCCGCACCCGTCAGTTAGCTTACATCCGTGAGTTGCTCAGTGATTATCGGCATGTTGTGCTGATGGGCGACATGAACACCCATGCCAACGACCTGCTGCAGTTCTCGCCGCTGCGCGATCTTGAGCTATTTGCGCCGCAAATCGAGGCCACGTTCCCCAGTTGGCGGCCGCAACGCTGCCTTGACCATATTCTGCTCAGCCCCAGCTTGCCGCTGGAGCGCTGCGAGGTGCTGTCGCAGCCGATTTCTGACCACCTGCCAGTGGCGGTGCAAATTCGCCTGCCTACTTCACTCTTTGCGCCTGCAACGCCTATGCTGATTGAGCCTTGAACGTGGACTGTAACCATGACCGATGATGCCCAGCGCTGGAAAAGTAAGTACCTGGAAAGCTTGGAGCAGCAAGAGAAACTGGAACGCCGCTGGAATGCCCGCCTCGACCTGTTGAGGCGTGGGTTGGTGCGCAGCTCGCTGGCGGCCGAGGGCAGTGACAAATCGGTCGACCAGTGTATGCAGGAACTGCGCGATATTTTGCGTCGCGACGATATTGATTCCGGACTGTCTGCGCTTATTCCACGCTTGGAAAAGGCCGTGCTCGACTCTGAGAAAAGTCGTCAGGAGCGGCTTGAGCTGAACGTATCAGGGGTGACCAGCCTGACCGATCAGCTGTTGGCCCTGGATCCGCCGCGTGAGGTGCGCAAAGCGCTGAAGCAGTTTGCCAAGCGCATCGAAGAGCGTGCCAGTCAGCCACGCGAGCTGCCTGCGCTGCTCAGTGAGTTGAGCCGCCTGCAGCAGCAAGCCCTGGCAGCGATTGAGAATGAGGCGGATACAGCGCGGCCAGGTTTCCTGCAGCGCCTGTTTGGTAGCAAGGAGGCAGCATCAAGCAGCCCTGCTGATAGCGCGCCTGCCCAGGTGGACAGGCCACAACCAGCGTCGCCAGAATCTGCACCAGACACACCACTTGAGAGTCCAGCGCCTGCGGTTGAGCCGTTGCTCCGCCCGAGCAATGCTGCACCTGCACCTGCACCTGCACCTGCACCTGCATCCGCATCCGCTCCTGCAGAACCTGCCACGCTAAGTGCTGAGCCGGAATCGGCGTCAGAGTCGCCGACAACCGCCGCGTCGATCCCCCAGACGCTCTCAGCCTCTGAAGCAGTTTTGTCGATGCAAGAGGAGGGCGATCCGGCCTACGCGCTGCCCGCCATTCCCGAGCCAGGTTACAGCGCCGTTGCGCCGCATATCGGCAGCAGCCTGCTGGGCCTGCTCGATGAGCTGGAGTTGCCGGAGCGGCATCAGCCGCAGGGCGAGGCGCTGCGCCAGCGCGTGCAGGGCGGCCTGAACTGGTACGAATTGGTCGCGGTGCTGGACGATTTGGCGGTGCTGGTGCTGGCCGTCACCGACAGCGGTCAGCGTGAGTTTGCCGGTTACTTGAAACAGCTGAATGAGCGCTTAGCATCGTTTCTCAGCACCCTTAGTGAAGCGCATGAGGGCTATAGCGAGTCTGTAGAGAGCGCCCGCAGCTTTAATCAGGAGCTGCGTGAACAAGTCAGTGGTTTGCAGGCCAGTGTGCTCGATGCCGTCGACCTGCAGACGCTCAAGCAATCCCTGGAGGCGCGTCTGGATGGCTTGCTGAGCACGGTTAGCGCGCACCAGAAGCACCGGGACGGCCATGAAGAACAAGTGGCGCAGCGCCTGCAAAGCCTGACCCAAAAGGTCGCAGATATGGAGCAGGAGGCGCAGAGTTTCCGTGATCACCTCGAAGAGCAGCGACAAAAAGCCCTGATCGACCCGCTGACCGGTCTGCCCAATCGTGCCGGTTGGAGCGAGCGCTTGGAGTTGGAAATGGCGCGCTGGAAGCGCTATGGCGGTGAGTTGCTATTGGCCGTGCTGGATATCGATCACTTTAAGCGGATCAATGACGGCTACGGCCATTTGGCAGGCGACAAGGTACTGAAGATCATTGCCGGTGAATTATCCAAGCGCCTGCGCAAAACAGATTTTATTGCGCGCTTTGGCGGCGAGGAGTTTGTCCTGCTGATCCCTTCGACGCCTCTGGAGGGCGGCCAGCAACTGCTGCAAACCCTGCTGGATGGCGTCGAACAGTGCCCGTTCCACTTTCGCGGTGAGCGGGTGACCATCACCCTGTCGGCTGGCCTGACCGCCTTTGCTAATGATGAGGGCAGCGACACGGTGTTTGAGCGCGCCGACCAGGCGCTCTACCGTGCCAAAGGCGGTGGGCGTAATCAGGTTGTGCTGGGCTGAACCCGGCCACCTCAAGCCACGGCGTAGAGGTAGGGCTTCCAGCTTTCAGGAATGTTCCCCAGCTGCGGGTAACCGAGGTTGCGTAGATGCCCGCCCGCGAGCAGGAAGGGTGTATGCCGCAGCGCCTGCGGTACGTCGCGCAGCTCCGGTAGCCAGAGGCTGACGTATTGGGCGTCGGGGTCGTACATGCGTGCTTGGCGCAACGCATTGAACACTCGGTTTTGCCGTGGGTCATTTCCCACGCCAGCCAGGTAGGCCCAGTTGCCCCAGTTGCTGGCTGGGTCGTAATCAATCAGGTGTTCTTCGAACCAGGCCGCGCCATGGCGCCAATCCTGTTGCAGGTCATTGATTAAATAACTGGCAACCACCTGCCGACCGCGGTTGGACATAAAGCCGGTGGCGGCCAGTTCGCGCATATTGGCATCCACCAACGGCATACCGGTACGCCCGCGCGACCAGTCCTGAAAGCGTTGATCCAAAGGTTGCACTGTATCCGCGCCAGCCTTGAGGCCGCCCGCTTTGAATAGCGCGCTGCCGTGGCGCAGCAGCGTCCAGCGGAAGAAATCCCGCCACAGCATCTCAACCCACAGCCAGTGCGTTGAGTCATTGCGCTTGTATTGCGCCTCGTGACGGCGCAGCTCGGCGATTACCCGGCGTGCCGACAGGCTGCCATTGGCCAACCAGGGTGAGAACTTCGACGAATACTCGGTGCCTAGCATGCCGTTACGGGTGTCCTTGTACTGCCTTACGCCTTGAGTCTTCCACAGGTAGTCACGCAGTCGGGCGAGGGCGGCTGGTTCGCCTCCAGAGAAGGGAAAGGCGCTGGACGATACGCTGAGTGGCTCACCCAGGCCCAGCTGAGAGAGCGTGGGCAGCGGCTGCATCAGTGCCAGTGCGCCATCAGGCAATACCGGCAATCGCTGCGGTGCGTGACGCGGTTGGAACACGTGCAAGCGTTCTTCGACCAGGCTGCGGAACTGACTAAACACTGATGGCAACTGATCAAGGCTGAAAGGCAGTTCTTCGCTGCGCAGCAGGTTGTTGGCGGGCAATTGTTGCAGGGCAATCGGGCCGAGTTGTTGAGCGACCTGTACCACCTGGGCTTGTTCGTCGGGCGCGATTTCCGCCAGGGTCAGCACCTGGTCCAGGTTGAACTGCGCCACCAGTTGTGGGATGACCTGCTGCGGTGTGCCGATAACCACCAGCAGGTGTGAGCCACGCTGGTGCAATTCAGCCTCCAGCGCCACCAAGCTTTCCAGTAAAAAACGCGCGCGATGCACACCCATGCGGCGCATGCCAAATGCGTTGAGCTGTAGCAAGGCGGGGTCCAGGACATACACCGGCAGCAGGCACTCGGCCGCCAGGCCCGCCTGGAGGGCGGGGTGGTCATCAAGGCGGAGATCCTGTTTGAACCACAGCAAGGCGCGCATTGGGTGTTCTCCATATTGGTACATAAGCTGTACAGGATTGCTGTGTTTGTACAGATGCCAGTCTAGCAGTGTCAGGCATCGCTTGCATGTGGCCTCAAGGCCTGTGCTGTTCTGCTTGATCCAAGGCGTTTTCTGCTGCGGGAGGCACTAAACTGTGCCGATCTGTAGAGGAGTAGTCATGGATATTTTCGGCATCGCCGCGTTGATCTTTCTGGTCACCGACCCCTTCGGCAACATCGCCATCTTTATCGCCGCACTGAAGAATGTACCGGCCAAGCGCCGCCTGTGGGTCGCCGCCCGCGAGTTGTTGTTCGCCCTGGCGCTGCTGCTGTTGTTTCTTACCTTTGGCGACAAAGTGCTCAGCGCTCTGGGGCTGTCGCGCGAGGCAACGGCAATTGCGGGCGGTATCATCCTGTTCGTCATCGCCATGCGCCTGATCTTCCCCGGCCCGCAGGGGGTATTAGGCGATGTGCCAGATGGCGAGCCGATGCTGGTGCCGCTGGCCACGCCGGCGGTGGCGGGACCCTCTGCTCTGGCGGTATTGATGACCCTGCGCAACACTCATGAAGGGCCGCTCTGGGAGCTTTACGCGGCGGTGCTACTGGCTTGGGCGTTGACCGCCTTTATTCTGTTGCAGGCCTCGTTTCTGCAGCGTTTTCTCGGACCTCGCGGGTTGACTGCAGTGGAGCGATTGATGGGCATGCTGTTGATTATGCTCAGCGTCGATATGCTGCTGGATAACCTGCAAAGCGTGTTGCATATCAGCCCATGAAAGCTTTTTGTTTGAGTGTTTTAGCCCTGCTACTGGCCGGTTGCAGCAGCGGCCCGCGCATTGATGATAGTTACACCGCCATCGGCCAGAACAGCCGGGTGCAATACATCGTGCTGCATTACACCTCTGCCGATCTGCAGCGCTCACTGCAGTTACTCACTGAAGAGGAGGTCAGCAGCCATTACCTGATCGGCGAGGCGCCGGCGACCATTTACCGATTGGTCGATGAGAATCGCCGCGCCTGGCATGCCGGTGTGAGCGAGTGGCAGGGGCGCACCTGGCTAAATGGCACAACCATTGGCATTGAGCTGGTTAACCAGGGGTTTTATGACACCCCCACGGGGCGACATTGGCAGCCCTTTGCTCCCGCGCAGATCGACGCGCTGATTGTCTTGCTCAAGGACATCATGCAGCGCCATCAACTGGCGCCCGGCAGCATCATCGCGCACAGCGATATTGCCCCACAGCGCAAGGTTGATCCCGGTCCGCTGTTCCCCTGGAAGCGCCTCGCCGATGCTGGCCTGATGCCCTGGCCGGATCCCGTCGAGGTGGCGCGCCAGCAAGTGCTGTTCAGTGCCAGCCTGCCGAGTGTGCAGTGGTTTCAGGAGCAACTGGCACGCCAGGGCTATGCCGTGCCCCGGCACGGTGAATTGGACCCGGCCACGCGCAACGTGATTGCCGCCTTGCAGATGAAGTACCGCCCAGCCCGTTATGACGGCGAGCCGGATGCGCAGACGGCTGCGTTATTGGTGGTTCTGGCCGGGATGGCTGCGCAGCACTGAGTGCCTAGCTGGGGTGCTACTTGTTAACAAACGCAGAAGCAGTGACTGCTTCGGCGTTTTTTTTATGTGTGGACGTCTGTTTTTGACTGAGATTCTAGTAATCGTTCTGCTGAAACTGTTATTTTGTAAAATGTATACAAAGTTGTAGCCAAGAGGTTTTTTCTTTGTCTACATTGTACGCACAAGAACAACAGCGAGATCCTCAGCATGACGACTTCACCTGTTACGCCGTCTTCTACGTCGCGTCCGGAAGATGAAAACCTCGGTATCGGTGCCAACTTCGCTTATGGCCTGCAGCATGTGCTGACCATGTATGGCGGCATCGTTGCAGTACCGCTGATCATTGGTCAGGCCGCAGGGCTGTCGCCGGCGGATATCGGCCTGCTGATCGCGGCTTCGCTGTTTGCCGGTGGTTTGGCAACCTTGTTACAAACGCTCGGGTTACCCTTCTTCGGTTCGCAATTGCCGCTGGTCCAGGGCGTGTCCTTTGCCGGCGTGGCGACCATGGTTGCGATTCTCGGTAGCGGAGGTGAGGGTGGCCTGCAAGCCGTATTCGGTGCGGTGATTGCCGCCTCGCTGATCGGGCTGTTGATTACCCCGGTGTTTTCGCGCATTACCAAATTCTTCCCGCCGCTGGTCAACGGTATTGTCATCACCATTATCGGCCTGACCCTGATGCCGGTAGCTGCGCGTTGGGCGATGGGTGGCAACAGCCAGGCCGCCGACTTCGGCAGCATGGCCAATATCGGCCTGGCCGCGCTGACCCTGGCTACCGTGCTGCTGCTGAGCAAAGTGGGCAGTGCCAGCATCTCGCGCCTGTCGATCCTGCTGGCCATGATCATCGGTACCCTGGTCGCCGTAGCGCTGGGTATGGCGGATTTTTCCAAGGTGTCTCAAGGGCCGATATTCGCCTTGCCTTCGCCGTTCCATTTCGGCATGCCGACCTTTCACGTCGCGGCCATTATCTCGATGTGTATTGTGATCATCGTCACCCTGGTGGAAACCTCGGCGGACATCCTCGCGGTCGGTGACATCATCGAAACCAAGGTTGACTCCAAGCGCCTCGGCAATGGCCTGCGGGCTGACATGATCTCCAGCGTATTCGCGCCGATCTTCGGCTCCTTCACCCAGAGTGCCTTTGCCCAGAACGTCGGCTTGGTGGCTGTGACCGGGGTCAAGAGTCGTTATGTGGTGGCGTCGGCGGGCTTGATTCTGGTGACCCTGGGGCTGCTGCCGATCATGGGTCGCCTGGTGGCGGCGGTGCCAACGTCAGTCTTGGGCGGGGCCGGTGTGGTGTTGTTCGGTACTGTGGCGGCGAGCGGTATTCGCACGCTGTCCAAGGTTGATTACCGCAACAACATGAACCTGATCATTGTCGCCACCTCGATTGGTTTCGGCATGATCCCCATCGCCGCACCGACCTTCTATCACCAGTTCCCATCCTGGTTTGAAACCATTTTCCACTCGGGCATCAGCTCGGCTGCGATCATGGCCATTGCGCTCAACCTGCTGTTCAACCACTTCAAGACCGGCAACTCCGAGAATCAGTCGGTCTTCGTGGCGGCCAGCGAACGCACCTTGGGCTTCCAGGATGTGGCGGCCTTGAACGACGGTGACTACTTCAAGGGCGGTAAGTTGTTCGATGCTGAAGGCAAAGAAGTGCCGCTGGTCAAGGATGCCGCTAGCCATTAGGCCCGTTGCGCGACTAAACCTGAGCCAAGGGTGAGCCGGTACGCGTCGCCAGTAACATGAGAACGCCGCCTTTAAGGCGGCGTTCTCATGTGTGGCGGGTGCCAGGCTGCACAAGTGGGTGCGCAGCAAGAGCGTCTTAGGTGGGCAGTAGTACAAAGAACTGCGTGCCCTGGCCCACCTGAGATTTCACCCCGATGTAACCGCCGTGCAATTGCACAATCTCTTTGCACAGCGCCAGGCCCAGGCCTGCACCGCCCTTTTTGCGGCTGACCTGCACGAATGGCTCGAAAATCCGCGCCTGTTGGCGAAAGGGAATGCCCTCACCATCATCACTCACGCTTAGCTCGACGCGCTTATCCCGCCGGCGGGCACGTAGGTGCACCGTGCCGCCAGGGTGCGTGTGCCGCAAGGCATTGCCGATCAGGTTGTCGAGCACCCGTTCGATTTGCAGTGGATCGACCTGCAACAGCGGTAAGTCTTCTTCTGCTTCGAGGTGCAGCGTCACCTGTAACTGCGCTGCTTGCATGGTGAAACGCTGCTGGGTTAGACGCAGCAGCGGCTCGACGCTGCACTCGACTCGTTCAAGGCTTTGCAGGCCGTTCTGGTAACGCGAGAAATTCAGCAGATCATTGATCAGGCGTAACAGGCGCTGCATCTCTTCGTCCACGGTGCTGAGCAGGTCAGCCTCACGGCTGTCCTCGGGGTATTGCATGCGCTCCTGCAGCAGCGAGAACGCCATCAGCATGCCGGTCACTGGGGTGCGCAGCTCGTGGGAGGCGCGCAGCACAAACTCGCTGCGCACCCGCTCGAACGCGCGTTGTTCGGTGACATCGCGCAGCACCATCACCGCGCCGGAGGGACGTTCGCCGTCGTGGCTGACCGCCGCGAGGCTGTAGGCCAGCAGACGTTGCTCACCCTCGATGTCGACCTGCAGGTCGTCCAACGCCTCTTCCAGCGGTTTGCCTTGTAGCACCCGGTGCAACTGGGTTTGCAGGTCTGAGTGCTGCAGGGTCAATGCGGCGCGTTGGCCGAGTTGGCTTGCGTCCCAGGCCAACTGGCGTTGCGCCACCGGGTTGAAGTGTTCGACGTCACCTTGGCGATCGAAGATCAGCAGGCCATCGTCGATGCTGTCGAGTACCGCGTTAAGGCGTTGTTGCTCGGCTTTTAGGGCCTGGATATCACTGTTTTTAAAGGCCCGCAGCGCTTCGGCCATTAACCCGAAGCGCTGGCTCAGTGAGGCGATTTCGGTGACCGGGGGCGTGGGCAGGCTGACGTGAAAGTCGCCGCGGCCGATCTGGTCCGCGGCGATAGCCAGTTCCTCAATGGGTCGGCCAAGGCGGCGGGCAACGCTGTGTGCAGTGACAAAGCTGATCAATAACACCGCCAGGCCGATCAGGCCGAGCAGCGCGATAATCAGCCAGGTGCGTTCGCGAGCGTTCTGTTGCTCAAGATGCACCTGGCTGACGTAGTGCATTTGCATGTCATTGATGCGGTCGCGCAACGCGCGCAGGGCCAGGGTGAAGTCATCGTTTTTGAGCAGGTTGCGGCGTACCTCGGCGGGCGAGTCTAGAAACTTTTGATAGACATCATAGGTGCGCTGGATCGCGATCACCGCCTGATGATCGTTGGCATTTGTAGAGTCGTTTGCGGCTTTGCGCAGCCATGCATTAAAGCGAGCATCCGAGGCTTTCAATGCTGGCCGGTCGAGCTTGTCGGCAATGATCAGGCTGACCTGGATGCCCATCTCTTGGCGCAGGCCGAGTGAGGCATCGATGATGTTCATGTTGCGGGTCATGGCTTCATTTTGGCTTTTGCTCAACTGCCAGATGCTGAACATGCCCAGCAGTAACCCGACCAACGCGGCCGTGACCAAGGCTCCACCGCTGATGAACAGCTGGTTACGCAACCTCATAGGTCGAGCTGCTTGCGTTTGCGGTACAGCGTTGAGGCGTCGATGCCCAGTGTTTTAGCGGCTTGGTCGAGCGTGCCGCTATTGGCCATTACCGCGCTGATATGGGCTTTCTCCAATGCCTCCAAGCTCATCTGCGCGCCGGCCTGCGGGCTGTTCAACTCGGTATTGGGGGTGAGGCCGAGGTGGCTGACCTGCACCTGCTCCTCTGCGCAGAGGATGCTGGCGCGCTCGACCACATTGCGTAATTCGCGAATGTTGCCTGGCCAGGCGTAGCTGAGCAGCGCCTCGCGCGCCGCATCACTGAAGGCCCGCACGGGCCGTGCATAGTCGCTGACAAAGCGCGCGAGAAAGCGCTCGGCCAGCACCATGATGTCTTCGCGGCGCTCGCGCAGCGCGGGCAGGGTCAGGGTGATGACATTTAAGCGGTACAGCAGGTCTTCACGGAACTGACCTTGTTTGACCATCTCGTCGAGGTTGAGGTTGGTCGCCGCGACGATGCGCACATCAGCCTCGCGGGTTTGCGGGTCGCCAATGCGTTCGTAGACCTTGTCCTGAATAAAGCGCAGCAGCTTCGGTTGCAGGGCTAGTGGGAAGTCGCCGATTTCATCGAGAAACAGGGTTCCGCCATCGGCCTGGCTGACGCGGCCCTGAGTGCTTTCGGTGGCGCCGGTAAACGAGCCGCGGTTGTGCCCGAACAGTTCGCTCTCCATCAGCTCGGCGCTCAAGGAGGGGCAGTTGATGGTCACGCAGGACTTTTTCGCGCGCTTGCTCCAGCTGTGGATGGCCTGGGCCAGCTCCCCCTTGCCAGTGCCGGACTCGCCGAGAATCAGGATATTGGCATCGGTGTCGGCCACCTGCTTCGCGGTTTGCAGCACCGTCATCATGGCGGGGTTGTGCGAGTCCAAACCTTCGCCGGGCTTACGCGCATGGCCTTCGAGGTGCTCCAGGCGCTCGGCCATGTGCCGAGCTTCCAGCTGTTTGCTGGCAGCCAGGCGCAATTGCTCGGGGCTGCACGGCTTCACCAGGTAATCCGCGGCGCCGGCCTGGATCGCGTCCACAGCGGTGTCGATCGCGGAGTGCGCGGTAATCATCACCACCCGCATCCAGGGGGCTTGCACGCGCATGTGGGTGAGGACCTCCATGCCGTCGTCGTTGCCGAGGCGCAGGTCGAGAAAGCACAGATCAAACACCTGGCGCAGTAATAACGCGTCGGCCTGGGCTGCACTGTTGGCCGTGCTGACCTGATAGCCCTGGTCTTCCAGGCAGTAACGGAAGGTGCGCAGGATGGCGGGCTCATCATCGACTAGCAGAATGCGACCGAGGGGCTGTGAAGAGGTGTTCATAGTGCTCTCCTTGGCGGGGGTACTGAGGCTTAGTCCGTGATCTGTCGTGCAAGTTGCACGGCGCAGAGTAGGCAATCATGCAGCTTGCACACTGGTCGGTTTCTTTTTGCTTCCATAAGTAATTGATTTTAATGGTTTTATTATTTTCTTATGGCCTGGCATGGGCCTTGCGACAGTGAGGTGTAAGTCGCCCACAGCGACACAGACACTGCAATCCATTGGAGGAACTGCCATGCATAAGTTAAAGACTCTGGCCTTGGCCACCGCGACCGCCGGGATGATCGCGCTGGTGCCGTTCAGCGCATTTGCCGCAGAGGGTGATATGAGCCGTGAGCTCAGTGCGGCTCGCCAGGAAGGCTCGGTGTGGACTGCATTCGCCCTCAATCGTCATCTCAACCCGTTCGCCATTGATGTGGATGTCGAGAACGGCACTGCGACCATCAGCGGCACCGTGGAAAATTCGGTCGAACGTGATTTGGCTGAGCAGATTGCCCTGGGTGTCGAGGGCGTAAACAAGGTCAACAACCAGCTCAAGCTGGACCCGAAGTTCGAGGCCAAAGCCAGCAGCGAACCGAATATGGCGCAGCGTTTTGAAGACGCCACGCTGGCGGCCACCGTTAAGTCCAAGCTGCTGTGGAACAGCAACACCGAGGGCCTGGACATCAATGTTGATGCCGAGAACGGCAAGGTGACCTTGAACGGTAGCGCGCAAACGCCGCAGGCCAAGGAGCTGGCGGGCCGCTTGGCCGCCAACACTGATGGCGTGCGTGAGGTGAGCAACCTGTTAAGCGTGAGCGCCGCCGACAGCACCGCGGCCAAGGCACAAGACGCGGCGGATGACGCGGCTGCGGCGATCAGTGATGCGTGGATTACCAGCAAGGTTAAATCCAGCCTGATCTACAGCCGCAACTTGGACGGCCTGAGCATCACCGTGGATACCCAGAACGGCATGGTCAACCTGAGCGGCCTGGTGCTGAGTAATGCCGAAAAACAATTGGCCGTAGAAACCGCGCGCAACATCCGTGGTGTGCGCGGCGTAGACGCTGATGCATTGCGCATCGAGAGCTAATTCAGCGGGCTGTCGCTTATCCGCGGCAGTCAACTTTTAAGGCGGTTACCGCCGCCGTTCCAGCCAGAGGAGCGTCACCATGACTGACAAAATCCAGCAACTGAACGAGCTGATTGAAATTACCCGTGACGGCCAGCGCTTTTATCAGCACGCCCACGACGAAGTGAAAGATGTGCGCTTGCAGGCGCTGTTCCGTGACATGTCACAGAACAAGACCGAGCTGATCCGCGCGCTGTCGGTAAAAGTCGCCGCCAACCAGCAGAAACCCGCTGACGGCGGCACCTTCATCGGCAAGCTGCGCCAAGTGTATGCCGATACCAAGGCCAACTTGGTCAGCGACACCGAGGCCACCTACGTGGCGCAACTGGAAGAGGCTGAAGACCGCATTCTGCATGCCTTTGAGGATGCGCTGGAAAGTGCCGAGCCGGGCGTGCAAGCCCTGCTCGCGGCCGAAATGCCCAAAGTGCGCGCCAGCCATGACCGCATGCGCAACCTGAAGCAGTCCATGCAGTAACAGCAAGCCCGGCCCGGTGTGGCCAGTGCTACACCGGGTCATCTCGCGCCGCGGCGCACACTTGAGTAGAGAAGGAGTTTCGCCATGTTGAGTTGGGCCATTACCTTTCTGATCATTGCCATCATCGCTGCCGTTCTGGGCTTTGGCGGTATCGCCGGCACCGCTACGGGTATCGCGAAGATTCTCTTCGTGGTGTTCCTGGTGATGTTTATCGTCTCCTTCATCATCGGCCGTCGGCCGCGCGGTTAAAGGAGTTCCCATGACCTTCAAGACGCTGCTTGCCGCCCTGTTGCTGGGCGGCAGTGCGGCGGCTTTGGCCGCGGATACCGATGGCCAATTCCGCCTTAACGAACTGCTCGCCAGTGACCCGGCCTACCAGCAGAGCTGGCAGGAACTGGTTGAAGACGAAAGCCGTCTGCCGGAGTGGGTGCTCAACCTCAATGGTATCGCCAGCCCCATGCAGGGCCTGGAAGACGACGGCGACAAATACCTGGTCGGCCAGCTGTGCGAAGCGCAAAACTGCTTCAACCAGCGCCTCTATGTGGCTTTCAGCTGGGACAAGGACGAAGCCTATGGCCTGTATGTGCAATTGCCCGACGGCCTGCCGGCGGACAAAGCGCCCAGCCAACACGCCACCCTGCGCTGGCTGGGTGAGCCAGACGAAGCGACTCAGCAGCTGCTGCAAGAGCAGCTGAAAAGCGACCCTAACTGGTATTAGTGGTGCGGCTGTGGGAGGGGCTTTAGCCGCGAGGCGTTCAGCGCCTTCAAGGTCAATCGCGGCTCAAACGGAGCGCCTCCCATATAACCTCGACATATCCGGCCCATACGCCACATGGGCGCGATGAAAAGCCCCAACACCACACCCCATCTGCATCAGCCGCGCTATCATCGCGCCCATTGATTGGGGAGAGACAGCATGCTCAACGGCCTGTGGCTGGGGTTTTTCGTGGTGGCGGCCATTGCCGGGCTGTCGCGCTGGTTACTCGGTGATGACCCGGCGGTGTTTGCCGCCATGGTCGAGAGCCTGTTTGCCATGGCCAAGCTGTCGGTTGAGGTCATGGTGCTGCTGTTCGGCACCCTGACCTTGTGGCTCGGCCTGCTGCGTATCGCTGAAAAAGCCGGCCTGGTCGATGCCCTAGCGCGGATGCTCGGCCCGCTGTTTGCGCGGCTGATGCCAGAAGTGCCGCGTGGTCATCCGGCTCTTGGTTTGATCACCATGAACTTCGCCGCCAATGGCCTGGGCCTGGACAACGCCGCCACGCCGATTGGCCTCAAGGCCATGCGTGCTCTGCAGACGCTCAACCCCAGCAGTACCACGGCCAGTAACGCGCAAATACTCTTTCTGGTGCTCAACGCCTCGTCGTTGACCCTGTTGCCGGTGACCATCTTTATGTACCGCGCCCAACAGGGGGCGCCTGATCCAACCCTGGTATTCCTACCCATTCTGTTGGCCACTAGCGCCTCGACCCTGGTCGGCCTGCTGTCGGTGGCGCTGATGCAGCGTCTGCGCCTGTGGGATCCGGTAGTGCTGGCCTACTTGGTGCCCGGCGCGCTGGCGCTGGGTGCCTTTATGGCGCTGCTCGCCGGCATGTCAGCCACGGCGCTGGCGGCCCTCTCGTCGCTGGCCGGCAACCTCACTCTATTCGGCATCATCCTGCTGTTTCTGCTGATGGGCGCGTTGAAGAAAGTGCCGGTGTACGAGGAGTTTATCGAAGGCGCGAAAGAAGGCTTCGACGTGGCCAAGAGCCTGCTGCCTTATCTGGTGGCCATGCTCTGCGCGATTGGCGTGTTGCGGGCCTCCGGCGCGCTGGAGTTTGGCCTCGACGGCATTCGCTGGCTGGTCGAGGCGATTGGCTGGGACACGCGCTTTGTTGAAGCGCTGCCCACGGCCATGGTCAAACCCTTCTCCGGCAGCGCAGCGCGCGCCATGCTGATTGAAACCATGCAAACCCAGGGTGTCGACAGCTTCCCCGCGTTGATCGCCGCCACGGTGCAGGGCAGCACAGAAACCACCTTCTACGTGTTGGCGGTTTACTTCGGTGCGGTCGGCATTCAGCGCGTACGACATGCCGTGGGCTGTGCGCTACTGGCCGAGTTTGCCGGTGTGGTAGCCGCCATATCCGTCTGCTACTGGTTCTTCGGTTAGGTGTACGGCAACGCTCTGCTGCGCGTCGGCCCTGCGGCGTTAAAAACGGGCTTGCAGGGCTCTAGCTCGCGAGAGCTCAGATAGGTTTATCTGATGGTTACTCCACCACCTTAAACCGCAGCACGCCAATCATCTGCCCGGCCTCGGTCAGCACCTGCACCTGCCAGCGGCCCACGGCATCGGCCGGGAAGTTCTGTTTGTGGGTCCAGGCGCGATAGCCTTCTTTGCGTCCGCCGTGGATATTCAGGGCGATGCGCTCGACTTCGCCGCCATCGCGGCGCCACACGTGATAAATCCGCTCATTCAACCCACGCGGTGCGTTGATCGCGGTGTAGGCGAACAGGCCCTGGCTGCGCAGTTGCGCCACGCTCAATTGCTTGATGCTTTCGCCCGGCGCGCGGTTCTGGTTGTCGAATTCGCTGGTGACCGCCACCTCGGTCAGCCATAGGGTCGCGGGCGGCACCCAGACGCGTACCAGCCAGCCGCCTGCGCCAATGGCCAGGGTCATCCCAATCAGCAGTAAGCCCCGCCACCAGCGTTGCACGGTGATGATCGTGAACAGTGAGGGAAACGACAGAATCACCGCCGCCGCTAACGCCAGTTGATAGCTCTGCGGCGTGGTCAGTTTGAAGATGATCGGCAGCGCCGTGAGTAGCACGGCGAACAGGGCCAGGGTGTGATAGGCGAGAAACAGCCAGCGCTTGGGCGCCAGCCATTTGTAGTACAGCGGGTCGATGATCGAGATCAGCGCCGCGCAAGCCAGTAGGCCGCTGAACAGCAACTGGCCGCTGTTCCAGGTGGTGGTAATAAAGAAGAACGGCAGAACGAAGAACAGGCTCTCCTGGTGGATCATCTGCGTCGCGTAGCGCAACAGCGGCGGCGGTAACTCGAAGCCGAACCACTGGGCGATGCGCTCGCGCAGGATGTTTTCCATGATCAGCCACAGCCAGCTGACCAGCATTACCAATGCCAGCACCCGCGCCAGTTCGGCCTGGCGCTCGACCAGCAGAAAGCTCGCCAGCCCCGAGGCAAAGCCGAAGATCGCGACCAGCCCGGGGTTGCGTTGTACCAGGGCGATCAGCTTGAAAAACTGTTGTTTCAGTGCGGGCATGGCTTGACTCGATTATTCCGACCAGACGGCCAGACGGTTGCCGCTGGGGTCTTTGAACTCAAAGCGCCGGCCACCGGGGAAACTGAAGATTGCCTGAGTGATCTGCCCACCCGCTGCGGCTACCTGAGCACACACGCCTTGCAGATCGGTGGCGTAAATCACCACCAGCGGCCCGCACCCCACAGTGCTGTCGGTGGTAAAGCCGCCCGTCATGCGTCCGTCGGTAAAGCTGCTGTAGTGCGGACCGTAGTCGGTAAAGCGCCAGCCGAAGACCTTTTCATAGAACTGCTTGAGCGCAGGCAGATCAACGGCGGCGAATTCGATGTAGTCGATCCGCAGGTTCTGTTCGGTTTGGCTCATGGTCGCTATCCCTAGGCGAACGATCGGGCGCAGAGCATAGCGCGCCCAGCACACCAGGGCGTAAGCATCTGTCGCCTTTGGCCATAGTGTTTGGCCAGCCTTGCCACTGCCTCCCCGCACCCCACCCGATAGCCTGCAATGGGTAAATACAGTCGGTAGAAACGCAGCCCCGCGTGCCACGTGGTCGCGCTGCATAGGGAGAGGTTAATGCGCGTTTTAATCACCGGTGCGGCTGGCTATATCGGCCAGCAACTGCTTAACCAACTGGCTATTCAGCAGCCGCAGTGGACACTGATTGCCGCCGATATACGCCCGCAGAACCGCGCGGGGATGAAGCTGAATATCGAGCCGGTGCTGCTCGATATTAGCCAGCCGGCGGCGGTGGAAAACTGTATAGCCACCTGGCAACCGCAGGCTGTCGTGCACCTGGCTTCGGTGGTCACCCCACCGCCCGGCATGAGCGAAGCGCACTTGCATGCCATCGATGTCGGCGGCACCCAGGCGCTGATCCGCGCGGCGGCGGCACATGGCGTTGAACAGCTGATCGTCACCAGCTCCGGCGCCGCCTATGGCTATGGCCCGCAAAACGCCGAGTGGCTGGACGAAGACCAACCGCTGCATGGCCATGCGCAGTTCGCTTACGCCAAGCACAAGCGCGAAGTAGAGCTGCTGCTGGCCGAGGCACGGGTGCAGCATCCGCAACTCAAGCAGCTGGTGCTGCGCCCCGGCACCATTTTGGGTAAGCGGGTGAACAATCAGATTACCGAGCTGTTTAAGCAACGCGCAGTGCTGGGCATCCGTGGTAGCGACAGCCGCTTCGTATTTATCTGGGATCAGGATGTGGTGGACATCATCTGCCGCGGCCTGCGCCAGCAGAGCGCCGGCATCTTCAACCTGGCCGGCGACGGCGCGCTGTCACTCAAGGACATCGCCGAACTGCTCGGTAAACCGTATCGCGCCCTGCCAGCCTGGCTGATCCGCGCCGCATTACGCGTGCTGAAACCCCTCGGCCTCAGCCCCTACGGCCCGGAGCAGGTGGATTTTCTGCGTTATCGCCCGGTGCTGAGCAATCGTCGGCTTAAACAGGAATTCGGCTTTAGCCCACGCTACAGCTCGCGCGAGGCGTTTTTAGCGTTCTTGCGGGCGCAGGGGCTTTGAGGTGCTAGAGCGCTTTCTGCCGAGCGCGATACTCGCCTGGCGTGAGCCCGGTCCATTGGCGAAACGCGCGGAAGAATACGCTGGGTTCCGAATAGCCCAGCAGCAGGGCAATTTCTGCGGCGGGTAAGTCGCCACTGCTCAGGTGCTGTTCGGCCAGTTGTCGGCGGGTGTCGTTGAGCAGTTGTTGGTAGTGGCAGCCTTCTTCGGCCAGGCGCCGCTGCAGGGTGCGCTCGCTCAGGTGTAGGTGGCGCGCCAGTTCGCTGCGGTCCGGTTCGCCGCGCGCCAACTGCTCGCCCAGCAAGGCCACCACACGGGCGCTCAGCCCGGCGCTGGGCAGCCGCGCGAGTAGGGCTTCGGCATGCTGGCGCAACAGCGTTTGCAACGGTGGGTTGGCCTGGATCAGCGGCGCGCTGGCCAGGCGGCGTGGCAGGACAATGCCGTAATCACTGGCGGAAAACTGCAACGGGCAGGCGAAGATCGCGGTGTAGCTGTCCAGTACGGGCGGCTGCGGGTGCACAAATTGCGCGCGCAGCAGCTGCCAGTCATCCAGCAACGGATGCAGCATCTGCACCCAGCAGGCCATCAGTGCCAAGACGCGGGTACGGGTAGCGGGTAGCTCGGGGTGCAGCGGGCGATAGAGCAGTTGCAGTTCATCGCCCTGTTCGTGCAATTGCACTTCGCCGCCTTCGCCCACCAGACGCTGATAGCGCCGCCCGGCGTCCAGCGCATCACCTAATGTGGGGCTACTTTGCAGCAGGTAACCGAGCACGCTGAACGGGCCGGGGGCGAGGTTGCAACCCAGGGCCAGGCCGGGTTCGGCTTGTTCGATGCGGCTGAGGTGTTGCCACAGCTGTTCCTGGGTGGCGAAAGGCACGCGGGCATCGGGGTCACTGAGCTGGCTGTCGCTGAGCGCGCATGCACTCATCAATTGGCTGCGATCAATGCCCAGGCGGCTGGCGGCATGCAGCACCGCGAGGGTGATGCTGGCGCTAACCGAGGTGTGGGGTGAGTCGAGCGAGTGTTTGAGCATGGCCTGATTCTGCCCAAAGCCGCGGCTCGGCGGTAGCGATATGACGCTCGGCGAGCGGGGCAATAAATACCTGGTTACCAGCGTTGTTCGCTATTACGTCGTGCAACCTGCGCCTGAGCGGTTAGACTCTTGTCCTTCCGGGCGCACTCAAAAGGGGCGTGCGGGTCCAAAATAAACAGAAAAGGAGAACTCCCATGAAAGGTAAATCCCTGGCATGGGCCCTGTCAGCTGCACTCGCGGGTATTACCCTGAGCAGCGCCGTACAGGCCGAAGAACAATTCGTGACCATTGGCACCGGCGGTCAAACCGGCGTTTATTACGTGGCTGGTCAATCTATCTGCCGTTTCCTCAACCGTGGCGCAGCTGACCACGGTATCAAGTGCAACGCTCCAGCCAGTGGCGGCGGCGTGGCCAACGTTAACGGTATCCGCAGCGGCGAATTCAACTTCGGCATCATGCAGTCGGACCACCAGTTCAAGGCGATGAAAGGCGTAACCCCGTTCGAGAAAGAAGGCGCGATGGATGACATCCGCGCGGTGTTCTCGCTGCAGAGCGAAGTGTTCACCATTCTCGCTCGCCGTGACGCCAATATCGCCAGCTTTGATGACCTCAAAGGCAAGCGTGTCAACATCGGTAACCCAGGTTCCGGTCAGCGCGACACCCTGGAAGAAATCATGCAGGTCAAAGGTTGGGACCGTTCGGCGTTCTCCCTGGCCGCTGAGTTGAAGCCAGCTGAGCAAGCCTCGGCGCTGGGCGACAACAACATCGATGCGATGACCTACTTCGTTGGTCATCCGAATGGCGCGATCCAGGAAGCCACCACCACCACCGACGCGGTCCTGGTGCCGGTGACCGGCGCTGAAATCGACAAACTGCTGGCGGCGAAGAGCTACTACACCAAGGCTGAGATCCCAGGCGGCGTGTACAAGGGCAACGATGCACCGACTCCGTCGATCGGCGGCAAGGCTGTGCTGTCTACCTCGGCCAAGGCCAGCCCGGAAGTGGTTTACCAGCTGGTTAAGTCGGTGTTCGACAACATTGATCGCTTCAAGCGTCTGCACCCTGCATTTGCCGACCTGAAAGAAGCAGACATGATCAAAGTCGGCCTCAGTGCGCCGCTGCACGAAGGTGCTGTGCGTTACTACAAAGAGCGCGGCTGGCTGTAAAATCTGAACTTCGATCTGCTGAGCGCAACATCTGTTGGATTAACAACAGTGTCTAGCTCGCTGGATCGAAGGCAGGTTTAAGACGGCCTTCGGCCTGGAAACAGGCTAGCGTCTATACATAAGCAAACCCGCAGCTGCGAGGCTGCGGGTTTTGCCGTTTTCCGTACTCTCGAATGCAGGTTCGACCCATGCATGACAAGCAACTGTCCACCGAAGAACTGATTGCCCAGGATGTGGGTGCGCGCACCCCTCTGGGGGCCATGGCCCAGGTGATCACTGGCCTGGCCCTGCTCTGGTCGCTGTTTCAACTGTGGATCGCCTCGCCGCTGCCGTTCATCTTCGGCATTGGCGTGTTCAACGACACCGAAACCCGCTCTATCCACCTAGCGTTTGCCTTGCTTCTGGCCTTCCTCGCCTACCCGGCGTTCCAGAAGTCGCCGCGCGACCGTGTTCCGCTGTTGGATATCGCCTTGGGCCTGGTCGCTGCCGCCAGCGCCGCCTACCTGTTTATTTTCTACCAGCAGCTGGCCTTGCGCCCCGGCAGCCTGACCACGGCGGACATGCTGACGGCCTGTATTGGCATACCCCTGCTGCTGGAAGCCACGCGCCGGGTGCTTGGCCCACCGCTGGCCATCATTGCTTTGCTGTTCCTCATCTACAGCCTGGCCGGGCCCTATATGCCGGGGCTGTTGGCGCACCGTGGGGTTAGCCTCAATGCGTTGGCCAACCACCAGTGGATCACCACCGAAGGGGTGTTTGGCATTGCCCTTGGGGTGTCCACCAGCTTCGTCTTCCTCTTTGTTCTGTTTGGCGCACTGCTGGATCGCGCCGGTGCCGGGCATTACTTTATTCAGCTGGCCTTCAGCATGCTCGGGCACTTCCGTGGTGGCCCGGCCAAAGCAGCCGTGGTCGCCTCCGGTTTGACTGGGCTGATCTCCGGCTCGTCGATTGCCAACGTGGTGACCACCGGCACCTTCACCATCCCGATGATGAAGCGCACCGGCTTCTCGGCCGAGAAGGCCGGGGCCGTGGAAGTGGCCTCGTCGGTCAACGGCCAGATCATGCCGCCGGTGATGGGTGCGGCGGCCTTTTTGATGGTCGAATACATCGGCATGCCCTATGTCGAGATCATCAAGCACGCGTTCCTGCCGGCGGCGATCTCCTACATCGCGCTGCTGTATATCGTCCACCTGGAGTCGCTCAAACTCGGCCTGCAGCCCATTGGCGGCCATCAGCCCAAGCCGTGGTTACGCCGTCTAACCGGCTTTGCCTTCGGCGCTGCTCTGATCAGCGGTTTATCGTTGGCGGTGTACTACGGCCTCGGCTGGCTCAAGCCGGCATTGGGCGATTTCGCCTTGCCGGGCATCGGCGCGCTGCTGGCGCTGGTCTATCTCGGCTTGCTGAAAATCGCCGCCAGCGTGCCGGTGTTGCCTGCCGAAGACCCCGACGCGCCGCTCGACAAACTGCCGCAAACGCGCGCCGTACTGCTGTCCGGTTTGCACTTTTTGCTGCCGGTGGTGGTGTTGGTCTGGTGCCTGATGATCGAGCGCTTGTCCCCAGGCTTGTCGGCGTTCTGGGGCAGCGTAATGCTGGTAATCATCCTGCTCACTCAGCGCCCGCTGTTGACCTGGCTACGCACCGACGGCACGCATGCTCACGGTTCGTTTATGGATGGCGTGATCGACCTGCGTGAAGGCCTGATTGCCGGTGCGCGCAATATGATCGGTATCGGTATTGCCACCGCGGCGGCGGGGATGATCGTCGGTGCGGTCTCGCAAACCGGGGTTGGTCTGGTCCTGGCCGATCTGGTCGAGCTACTGTCGATGGGCAACCTGCTGCTGATGCTGGTGCTCACCGCCATTTTCAGCCTGGTGCTGGGCATGGGCTTGCCGACCACCGCCAACTACATCGTGGTGTCCAGCCTGCTGGTGCCAGTGATCGTTACCCTCGGCCAGCAGAATGGCCTGATCGTGCCGCTGATTGCCGTGCACCTGTTCGTCTTCTACTTCGGCATCATGGCCGACGTCACGCCGCCGGTGGGCTTGGCCTCGTTCGCGGCGGCGGCGGTGTCCAAGGGCGACCCGATCAAGACCGGCATTGCGGCGTTCTATTACAGCCTGCGCACGGCGATCTTGCCGTTCCTGTTTATCTTCAACACCGACCTGTTGCTGATCGACGTGGACTTTTGGCACGGCGTGCTGATCTTCATCATCGCCACTGTGGCGATGCTGATCTTCGCCGCCGGCAGCCAGGGCTTCTTCCTGGTGCGCAGCCGCTGGTATGAGAACGTCATGCTGCTGCTGGTGGCTTTCACCCTGTTCCGCCCAGGCTTCTGGATGGACATCGTGCACGACCCTTATCGCGACATTCCGCCGGCACAACTGGCTCAAGCCCTTGGCGATGTTGAAGCAGGTAGCCAGCTGCGTTTACGCATCAAGGGTGAGGATGCCGTAGGTGATGCGCGCGAGTTCAGCCTATTGCTACCTGTGCCTGAGGGTGCCAGCGGTGATGAGCGTCTGCAGAAGCTAGGCTTACTGACTTACGAGGACGGCGACAAGGTGCTGGTCGACAGCGTGACCTTCGCCAGCCCCGCCGCCGAAGCCGGCCTGCAGTTCGACCAGCAGATCCTCAAGGTCTGTGCGCCTACCCAGCGTATGACCAAAGAGCTGATGTGGATCCCCGGCTTCCTGTTGTTTGCCTTGGTGGTCTGGTTACAGCGCCGCCGTCGTAAGTTAGAAGCTTAAGCTGCGGTTTGGTCGTGGTTAACAACAAAGGCAGCTTCGGCTGCCTTTGTTGCTTTTGGTTTACTCCGCCGCCAGCTCTGCGCGATTGCGGCCGTTGTTCTTGGCTTGGTAGAGCGCGGCGTCGGCACGTCTCAGCATGTCTTCGGCGGTGCTCGCGGGGCCAGGCCGCACGGCCACCACCCCGACACTCACCGTCACATAACCAATGGGCGAGCTGGCATGCGGCAGAGCGAGATCGGCCACCGCCTGCACGACTCGCTGCGCCACATGCAGTGCATCCTGGGCGTCGCTCATGGGGCTGATAAAGACGAATTCCTCACCACCAAAACGCGCCACCACGTCGCTGCTGCGACTCAGGCTGGCCGCGAGCGCCTGAGCGACTTCGCGCAGGCAGGTATCGCCAGCCAGATGGCCATAGTGATCGTTGTAGTCCTTAAAGTGGTCCACATCCAGCATGCCCAGAGCCAGTGGCTGGCCCAGGCGCTTGGCGCGTTGCCATTCCTGCTGCAGGAGCATGTCGAAGTGCCGACGGTTGGCGATCCCTGTCAGGCTGTCGGTCAGGCTTAATGCCTCAAGCTTGCTATTGAGAACCTGCAGTTCATCGGTGCGTTGCACCACTCTCTGCTCCAATTCGCGCTCGGAGATTTTCAGGCTGTCCACCAGCTGTTGCTGGGCGTGCAGCAGTTCTACCTGCACCCTGGCCTTTTCTTTACGCATCACGTTGAGGCGATCAGCCAGAGCAAAGGCCAGCAACAGCATCTCCATGGTCGAGCCCAGCTGAACTCCGTCCACGGTAAAGGCGTTGGTTGGCACTATTCCTAACGCTCTGAGCAAGGTCATGGCGCCGCCGAAGATGAGCAGTACAAAGGCACCAAGAAAGAAATAGGCACTGCGCTGGCGCTTGTAGGCACACATCAGCACCACGACCAAGATCAACGCTGCGCAGGACAGGTAGAGCAGGATTGTCATGCGAGCGACCGCCGGCAACGCCAGCGCAAATGCCAGCGGCGATAGCAGGAATAGTACAACCAGGCCCTGCAGTAGCCGATCCATCCTCGGCATGAGGCGGTGCGTCTCCAGCATGTGCCGCATAAACAGCAGCAGAGAACTGACGGTCAGCGAGGCACCCGAGTAGTAGGCCACATTGGAATGAAGGTTAAGCCCATTCCCGAACCATGGCGGGATCATGCCGTTCTTGATCGCCAGGGTGCATGCCGTGCAGGTCACGAAAGTGATGTAGAACAGGTAGATGCGTTCGCGTAATGCAATAAACAGCATCAGGTTGAAAAGAATCATGGCGCTGGCCATGCCGAAGTACCACGCCTGTGCCACGTAGTCGTCACGCTCGTAGTCATGAAAGGCTTTAGGCGTCCAGAGTTGTAGGGGCACCAGCAGGCCAACAGTGGACTCCAGTCGTAGGTAGATCACCTGCTTACTCTGGGCCGGCAGGCTCAAGGGAAAGACGAAGTTACGATTGGGGTAGATCCGTGTGTCAAATGGGGTGTCACAGCCGGTACGGACCGACCGGTAGTGGCCATGTGCGTTAGGCAGGTATGTCTCGACGTAGGAAATGCGCGGGTTGTCGACCACCAGCATGCGCTCCAGTGGCGCATTACTGCTGTTGCCCAAGGTTATGCGTAACCAGTAAGCCGAGCGGGTAAAGCCGAGCGCCAATGCTGCAGTGGGCGGCATTTCGCCGATGAAGCGGGCTGCGTTCACCGGCGATTGTACGTCCGCCAGGCTTAGGCGGCGCTGCGGGTCTTCCAGCAACTCGACGGCCGTGGTCAGCGACAGCGCTGCGTTCGGCATGCGGGTTACATCCAGCACTTGTGCCAGGGCACCAGTCGGGATAGCCAGCAGCGCGATAAGCAGTAGACGCCAGCCAGCTAAAAGTGGCCGATAACGAGGCTTATGCATGCGAACTATCCTTTAGTGTTCAATCAGCAACTGAGGTGCCGAAGGCTGCAACGTCAGCGCAGTCTACAAGAGGGGCGCGATTGCGCACACCTTCCATACTCCGCGAGGACTGGCCTATTCCTCCACATGCAGCGCCCCCGTTTCGCCACTCTCCAGTACCACATAAGCGCTGGCGCAGAACAGCGAGTTGAGGCGTTTCATATCGGCGATCAGTTCCATGTGCAGGCCGCTGGTTTCGATGCTTTGCACCACTTGGTGGTGCAGGCGCCCGACATGCGCGTGGGCCAGGCGGCGCTCCTGGGCACGGAAGCGGCGTTTTTCGCGCAGCAGCTGGCGGGCACTTTCCTTGTCGCCGGAAAGAAATACCGAAAGGCCCAGACGCAGGTTGGCCGTGAGTTGCTGATGCAGGCTGGTCAGTTCTTCCAGGCCGCTGTCGGAGAAGGCGTGGCGCTGGGCGGTTTTCTGATCCTGTACCTTGCCGAGCATACGCTCGATGATGTCGCCGGCCTGTTCCAGGTTGACCGCCAGTTCGATGATTTCCGCCCAGCGTCGACTGTCGTGCTCGCTTAATCCATCACGCGATACCTGGGCCAGGTAGAGTTTGACTGCGCTGTAGAGTGCATCAACGTCATCATCGAGGCTACGCAACTCCTTGCTCCGTGCGGTTTGCCCACCCTGCAGCACTTCCAGCAGATGGCTGAGCATGGTCTCGATCAGGTCGCCGATGCGCAGGGTTTCGCGTACCGCATTGGCCAGCGCCAGGCTTGGTGTCGACAGCGCGGTGGGGTCGAGGTGGCGCGGGCGGGCTACGCCACTTTCATCCGGGCGATCCGGTAGTAGCCAGTTGCAGAAGTGTGCCATCAGCCCGACGCTGGGCAGCATCAGCAGGCAGCGCAGGCTGTTGTAGAGCACATGAAAGCCGATCACCAGTTCTTCGGGGCGCCAGTTCAGGCTGTCCAGCCAGTTGGCCAAGGGGTCGAGGAAAGGCATGACCAGTAGCAGGCCAATCAGCTTGTACAGCAGGCTGCCGAGTGCCACCCGCCGCCCGGCTGGGGTCTGCAGGCTGCTGGTAAGAAAGGCCAGTATGCCGCTGCCGATGTTTGCGCCGATTACCAGGCCGATGGCCACGGGCAGGCTGATCAGCCCTGCGCCGGTGAGCATGGCCGTGAGCAGCACGGCGGCCAGGCTGGAATAGGAGATCAGCGCAAACAGCGCGCCGACCAGGGCATCCAGCAGCAGGTCACCGGTCAGCGAAGCAAACAGCACGCGGATGCCTTGCTCCTGAGTAATCGGTGTGGCGGCCGCGACGATCAGCTCCAGCGCCAGCAGCATCAGGCCCAAGCCAATACCAACGCGGCCGAGCTGGCCGGCGCGAGTCTGCTTGCGCGAGAGAAAGAAGATCACTCCGAGGAAGATCAGCAGCGGGCTCAGCCAGCTCAGGTCGAAGGTCAGCACCCGCGCCATTAACGCGGTGCCGACATCCGCGCCGAGCATGATCGCCAGTGCTGGCGTCAGCGCCATCAGGCCTTGGGCGACGAAGGAGGTGACCAGCAGTGCGGTGGCGTTGCTGCTCTGCACCAGCGCAGTCACGCCAATGCCCGCGGCAAAGGCCATGGGCCGTTTGCTGACGTTATGGCTGAGCACTTTGCGCAGGTGCGAGCCATACACGCGCAGGATGCCGGTACGGACGATATGGGTGCCCCAGATCAGCAGGGCGATGGCGGAAAGCAGGTTGAGCAGCGTCAGCATGGTGGCCGTCTCTTACGCGCCTTGTTGGCGCTTGTTATGTGCCCAGTACCTGATGGCGGTGTTGTACGGGCTATAAGTCGTTTCGTTGAGCCGCGTCAGGCGCGCTCAGGCGTCGCGCATCACCTTGAGTTCGTTGTCTTCGGCAGAGAAGCCGCGCTGCAGTTTGACCTTGAGGCCCAGGTCGGTGCGTGAGTCAGCAAACTTGAGCGCTTCGGCCAGTGTGATGCGGCCCGCTTCGAGCAGTAGATAGAGGTGTTGATCGAATGTCTGCAGGCCCTGTTCTTGCCCGCGGGCGGTGGCTTCGCGCAGGTCACTGAGCTGGTCGCGTTGGATCAGGTCACGGATATAGGCTGTACCCAGCAGCATTTCGATTGCCGCTACGCGCTTTTGCTGCACGCCCGGCACCAAGCGCTGACCCACTACCGCTAAGAGGTTCTGCGCCAGGTCGGCCAGCACCTGTTTGCGGGCATCATCTGGGAAAAACCGCACAATGCGCTCGATTGCATGGCTGCTGCTGGTGGCGTGCAAGGTGGCGATGCACAGGTGGCCGGTTTCGGCGTAATGCAGCGCATGCTGCATGGTGGCGGCGTCGCGAATTTCACCGAGCATGATCACGTCGGGGGCTTCGCGCAGGACGTTGCGCAGCGCATCCGCAAAACTGTGGGTATCCAGGCCGATTTCGCGCTGATCGATGATCGAAAGCTGGTGCGCGTGGAGAAACTCGATGGGGTCTTCAATGCAGACGATATGCCCGCCCTTATGGCGGTTACGAAAATCCAGCATGGCCGCCAGGGTGGTCGATTTACCCGAGCCGGCCGCACCCACCACGAGAATCAAACCACGGTCCTGCATGCTGAGCTTTTCCAGCAGGCGCGGTAGGCCGAGCGCTTCGAAATTGGGGATGTTGCTCTTAATTGAGCGTACAACCATGGCGACCTGGCCGCGCTGATAATAAACGTTGACCCGAAAGCGCCCGGCATTCTGCACGCCGACCGCCAGGTTCATCTCCAGATCACGTTCAAACTCCATGATCTGTTTTTGGCTCATCAGCTGATAGGCCAGCTGCTGCACTTCGCCCTGTTTGAGCACGCGCTGATCGAATGCCTGGCTGGCGCCTTCGAGTTTCAGGTGGGCCGGCGCGCCGACACTAAAAAACATATCTGAACCGCCGCGCTCATGCAGCGCTTGCAAGTAAAGGAATACATCCAGTTCGGCGGTTTCTAAGGTATGGCTCATCACTACGTCTCGTCGTTTGCACTGATGCCTGAGCAGTCACGGTATGACTACGGCTGTCCCTGTACCCTAGCACTTTGCTCATGCCGAGAGGCTGATGGGTATGCCTAATCTGTCCCGGTTGATGCTCTGCAAATCTTCTGAGAACTGACCGTCCGCGTGTTCGTCACGCCGGCAAGCGCGGCGTTTATTTAGGCGTGATGGTGCTGGCGCGGGATAAGGCGCTCGCTTGAGGCCGAGTAGGCAACGCCAGCTGCACCGCCACTGCCGGCGCTGTTGCAGCGAGGCGAATGGCGGCCTTGGCGTTACCTAAGATGGCAGCGCCGCGCCCGGCGTTTAGCCGGCGCGTTGAGTGCCCCAGAACTGGTCGGCCAGAAATTGCAGGCGTTCGGCCAGTTCAGCGAATTGTTGGGCGCTGTTACGGCTCTGCTGGCTGGCCGTAACGCTGACTTCGTTGGCCTCGCGAATGGTGCAGAGGTTGCGCTGAATGTCGTCGCCCACGGCACTTTGTTCCTCGACGGCCGCGGCAATCTGGATGCTCATGTCACTGATTTGTGCCACTCGCTGGTTGATCCCGTCCAGCGCCTGACTCGCTTGCATGGCCTGTTCGACACTGCTGTGCGCCTGCGCCTGGCTGCGCTCCATCATCACCACAGCATCACGTGTGCCCTGTTGCAGGGCCTGGATGATGCCGTGAATTTTGGCCGTGGATTGTTGGGTGCGCTGCGCCAGCCCGCGGACTTCGTCGGCGACCAGCGCAAAACCGCGCCCTGCCTCACCGGCGCGCGCGGCCTCGATGGCAGCGTTGAGTGCGAGCAAATTGGTTTGCTCGGCGATGCCCTGAATCACGTCGAGCACCTGATTGATGTCCTGGCTGTGCAGCTCCAACTGCTGGATCACCGTATGGCCTTGCAAGACTTCTGCGGCCAATGAACTGATTTGCTGGCGCGTTTGCTCAACCAACTGCAAGCCACTGCTGGTTTCCAGATCAGCTGCGCTGGCCGCACTGGCGCTGAGTTGTGCATGGCGCGCCACTTCTTGCACGCTGGTGGCCATCTGGCCAATGGCGCTGGCCACCTGCTCGGTTTCTGATTGCTGCTGCAAGCTGGCCTGGTTGCTGCAATCCACGGCGATGGCCATTTCGCCGGCTTCCTGGCTGAGCTGGCGCGCCGAGTCGGCAATACGCCCGACCACCGCGCCGGCCTCGGCTTTGAGGCTGTGCAAGGCAAACGCGATCTGCCCGAATTCGTCGCGCCGGCCGCTATACACCCACCGGCTCAGGGGGTTATCAGCCACAGCCTGCGCCTCCTGATGCAGCTGCCGTAATGGCCGCAGGGTCAGTTTCACGCCCAGCGCCAGCACACCCGCCAGGCCAACGCCGGCGCTGATGGCGGCCAGCCACGGCAGGCTATCGCTGATACCCAGCAGGGCCGCACTGCCCAGCACCGGCAGGGCCGTTAGCAGGCTCAGGCGGTTGTCCAGGGCCATGCGTGGCGCGCGCAGTTGTGCAGGCTTTTCGCCGGCATTGAGCTGGGCGTACAGCGCCTCGGCACGGGCAATGCGCTCCGGTGTCGTGCGGGTGCGCACTGACTGGTATTCCACCGTCTGGCCGTTACGCAACACGGGCGTGGCATAGGCGCTGACCCAGTAATGGTCGCCATTCTTACAGCGGTTTTTCACCAGGCCCATCCAGGCTTTCCCCGCTTTCAGGGTTTGCCAGAGGTGTCCGAACGCCGCGGGCGGCATATCAGGGTGGCGCACCATATTGTGGTTATGGCCGTATAGGTCTTCTTCGTTAAAGCCGCTGATGGCGATGAAGTCCGGGTTGATGTAGCTGACCGCACCTTTCAGGTCGGTGGTGGAGAGGATGTTGGCGTTGGCGGGGACATCGATTTCACGCTGGCTGACGGGCAGATTTATTTTCATTGTTCTGTCGGCTCTTCAAGTGATGCGCGGGAGGTGCATGTGGGGCGCGGTTCATCAGGGGGGGTGATGAACTGCTGGTGTAGCTCTGCAGCTGATAAGGGGCGGCTGAACCAGTAGCCCTGGGCCATGTGGCAGCCTTGGGCGCGCAGAAAATCCAGGTGTTCCGCGCGTTCAACTCCTTCGGCCACCACCTCTAAACCCAGGCTCTGGCCAAGGCCGATAATCGCCCGGCTGATCGCCGTTAATTCGGCATTCTGTGAGGCACCGCTGATAAAGCTTCTATCGACTTTAAGAATGTGCAGCGGAAAGCGCTTGAGGTAACCGAGGGAGGAATAACCGGTGCCGAAGTCATCCAGCGCCAGCCGTACACCGAGAGTGGCGAGGGCGCGCAGGGTAATCAGGGTGGCAGTGCTGTCTTCCAGCAACTGGCTTTCGGTGATTTCCAGGATCAGGTCGCTGGCGGCCAAGCCGCTGTCGCGGAGGATTTCACTGAGCCGCTCGACAAAGTTTTCCTGCAGCAGCTGGCGGCTGGAGAGGTTCACCGCGCAATGCAGATGCGGCTGCCCGGCCAGTTGCCAGGCGCGCACCTGACGGCAGGCCTGGCTGAGCACCCAGTCACCGACGCGGATAATCTGCCCGGAGTCTTCCAGTGAGGTAATGAACTCCAGCGGTGGGACCAGGGTGCTGCCGCGCTGCCAACGCAGCAAGGCCTCGACGCCGACGAAGCGCGTGCCCTGTGCTTCGATGCGCAGGATGGGTTGGTAGTGCAGCACAAACTCGTCGCGCTCCAGCGCCTGGCCCAGTGCACTTTCCAGCTCCAACTGATAGTGCGCACTGACCTGTAGCGCCTCACTGAAGCGGGCGAATTGCGCCTTGCCGGCCTGCTTGGCCTGATATAAAGCGAGGTCGGCGGCCTGCAAGGCATCCTGCGAGGCGTCACTGGGCTGCAAGGCGGTGATGCCGATACTGGCGCTGACCACCAGGGTTTGCCCGGCCAGGTGCAACGGCAGGCTTAGGCTGTCGAGCATACGTTGAGCGACCTGCTCGGCATCCTCGGCACAGGCTAAATCGGTGAGCAGAACGACAAACTCGTCACCGCCAAACCGGCACAGGTGATCGCCAGGGCGCAGGCAATGGGCGAGACGGCGGCTGATCTCGATCAGCACCTGATCACCACAGTGATGGCCAAGGCTGTCGTTGATCAGCTTGAAGCGATCCAGGTCAATAAACAGCAGGGCGGCTTCCCGAGCGCCGCTGTGGCTCAGCTGCTGCAAGGCTTGCGGCAGCAGTTCATCGAGGCGTAGGCGATTGCCTAATCCAGTTAATGGATCATGGCGGGCGGCATGTTGTAGCTGTTCTTCGATGGCCTTGCGTGCGCTGATATCGCTTTGTGAGCCGGCCATGCGTTGCTGGCCGCTGGCGTCTGTCTCGACCACACCACGGGCCTGTACCCAGAGGTAGTCGCCCGTGCTACTGCGCATACGGTACTCGTGATTCAGTTGCGCGTTTCTGCCATTGCAATGGGCTTCGATGGCTTGGCGTAGACCGGGCAAGTCTTCCGGATGAACGCGGTTAAACCAGCTGGCGCTGCTTTCGCCCAGGCTGTCGTGATCCAGGCCGAGCATGGCCGCCCAGCGGGTTGAGACATACAGGCGGTCGTGCCCCAGGTGCCAGTCCCAGATGCCGTCGTTGGCCCCGCGTAAGGCCCGGGCAAAGCGCGCTTCGCTGTCTTCCAGGGCCTTGCGCTGCGCGGCGCTGTAAGTGTCGATGGCCAGGGTCATGTCGAAGAACACGGCCTTGAGCAGGCTGGCGAATAGCGCTTGATTGGGGTGCGCATCAAACAGTTGGGCAAGTATTTCATCGAGG